>OBCL01000351.1_pt1 | contig 12293 bp, 10 predicted proteins | sample 1495931 | NCBI WGS metagenome assembly OBCL01 (sample SAMN03418275, study PRJEB22391) | human gut metagenome | biome: human-gut; feature: organic feature; material: feces | host: Homo sapiens | place: Tanzania | collected 2013-01
CCTACATAATATACGTTTTCTTACGAAATATGCGGTACCGCATATTTCTGTACTGAATAGTTACTTACAAACACATGATATGCACTTTGTGGTGTTTTGTCAAGGTGTTTTTAATTATCAAGAATAATATTGTCAAAGAAATTATTTTTCTTGCCCTTTATATAGTGAGGCTTTTTGTTTCTGCTATTCTTGCCGCCGTTATTTCTATTGCTTCTGTCAGTCTTGTTATTATGATTAGTTTCACCTGACTTATCGGCACTGCCATCTTTTTTGCCGGTACCCTGTCCGATTTTCATGGTAAGCTGGATACGCTGCTTTTTGAGGTCAACGCTCATAACCTGCACATCTACTATATCTCCTACATAGTGGTCACATATCTCTGAGATATGCACAAGTCCGTCCTGATGTACTCCTATATCCACAAAGCATCCGAAATCTATTACATTTCTGACTGTGCCCTTTAATACCATGCCGGGTGTGAGGTCCTTCATCTCAAGGACATCGCTTCTTAGAATTGGCTTTGGCATATCCTCACGCGGATCTCTTGCAGGCTTTTCAAGCTCCTTTACGATATCACGCAGCGTGATTTCACCGACTCCTGCCTCGTCTGCGAGTGCCTTGTAATCTGCTACCTTCTTTGAGATTCCAACTACATTTCTGTTCTTTACATCCTCCATGGTGTAGCCGAGCTTTTCAAGCACTGCCTTTGTGGCATCGTATGACTCCGGATGCACACCTGTGGCATCAAGCGGGTTCTTTCCGTCTGTGATACGCATGAAGCCTGCACACTGCTCAAATGCCTTAGGTCCAAGCTTTGCTACCTTAAGAAGCTGTGAGCGCGATGTGAATTTACCGTTTTCCTCTCTGTAGTCCACGATATTTTTGGCAATGGTCTTTGAGATGCCTGATATGTACTCAAGCAGTGAAACCGATGCTGTATTTAAGTCTACACCAACCTTATTTACACAGTCCTCAACGACTCCTCCGAGTGCCTCTGAGAGCTTTTTCTGATTCATATCATGCTGGTACTGTCCAACTCCGATTGACTTTGGATCAATCTTTACAAGCTCCGCGAGCGGATCCTGCAGTCTACGAGCCATTGAAGTTGCACTTCTTTGTCCCACATCAAAATTCGGGAACTCCTCTGTAGCAAGCTTGCTGGCTGAATATACTGACGCACCTGCTTCATTTACTATGATGTACTGCACCTTCACAGGAATTTCCTTTAACAGCTCAACAATCACCTGCTCAGACTCACGCGATGCGGTTCCGTTTCCGAGTGAGATAAGTGTGACATGATGTTTGTCTATGAGCTTTTTGATTACGGCCTTTGCCTCCTCGACCTTGTTCTGTGGTGCTGTCGGGTAGATTACCGTGGTATCGAGCACCTTTCCTGTAGGGTCTACGACAGAAATCTTGCAGCCTGTACGGAATGCCGGATCCCATCCAAGCACAACCTGTCCTGCAATTGGAGGCTGCATGAGAAGCTGCTCCAAGTTCTTTCCGAATTCCTTTATGGCTCCGTCCTCTGCTTCCTCTGTCAGATTATTTCTGATTTCACGCTCTATGGCAGGAGCAATAAGCCTGTCATATGCATCCTCCACTACCTCTGTGAGTACGGCTGCTGTCGGAGCTCCATCATTTGTGATAACCTGCGTTTTAAGATATTTGATGATATCCTCTGTCGGTGCTTCTATCTTTACAGTGAGGATTTTTTCCTTTTCACCACGGTTGATTGCAAGTGTTCTGTGACCTGCCACCTTGGAAAGAGCCTCATCAAATTCATAGTACATCTCATAGACAGACTCTGCCTCCGGGTCCTTTGCTGTCGATATGAGACGGCCCTTTTGCATGGTAAGCTCCCTGATTTTTGTTCTGTAGCCGGCATTGTCGGATACGCTCTCTGCAATGATGTCCTTTGCTCCTGCAAGCGCAGCTGCTTCATCTGCTACGTCTTTTTCTGCATCCACATATTTAGCGGCTTCTGCCATGATATCAACAGACGCTTCCTGTGCTAAAATGGTCTGTGCCAGTGGCTCTAAGCCCTTTTCCTTTGCGATTGTGGCACGGGTTCTTCTCTTCGGACGATAAGGTCTGTACAAATCGTCAACCGCCACCTGTGTCTGTGCATCAAGGATTGCCTTTTTAAGCTCATCCGTAAGCTTGCCCTGCTCCTCAATGCTTGCAAGCACTGTCTGCTTCTTGTCCTCAAGATTGCGTAAATATGTCAGTCTGTCGAAGAGATTTCTGAGCACCTCATCATTTAATGAGCCGGTGGCCTCCTTTCGGTATCTGGCGATAAAAGGAATGGTGTTTCCCTCATCTATCAGCTTAACAGCGGCCTCCGCCTGTCCTTTTTTAATCTGCAGTTCTTCTGCAATTGCAGCAATAATATCCATTTTTTTACCTCTTTAAAAAACTTATTCTTTTCGTATTATAAATGAAGTGATACAATAAAATCAACTTTATAGAAAGGAATTTTATCATGGATCCACAAAAATTTGATTATAATCAGGATTATAACTATAATTTCGGCAGCAACAATTTCTACAATAAACGCTCACGCAATATGGAGGTTGCAGCACTTGTGCTTTCAATAATTGCCATTGCGTCGTGCAGCTGCATTTATGTATCCATCATATGTGGCTCGCTTGCCATGATTTTTGCGTTGCTGTCAAAGGGTGGTGCCACCTCAATGAGCAGCATGGCTATGACATCATTCTGGATTGCGCTTTCCGCTGTTGTTATCACTCTCATTATATATATCGGTTCGTTTGCCGCCATGCTTCACGAATACGGAAGCATAGAGGGTATTTTAAAGGAATACCAGAATCTGACCGGTATTGACTACAATGAGCTACTTCAGCAGATGAATACCGCAAAATAGTATAAGCATATTTTTGACAATACAGTTTACCACAATAATGGCAAGTGCAAGCCACATATATAATGGCCTGAAGTGCATTCCGATATGCAGCCTGCCGCGGCTTATCCGCTGCAGTGTCTGTGACAGCATAAACCAGCCGCCCAAAACGGCTGTATACGGCACAAACGGATGAAGTACAAACGACCTTATCAGATGTCCGTGCAATAGCGCAAATGTGGCTCTCGTGCCACCGCAGCCCGGACAATAGTAGCCTGTATATGCGTGCAGCGGACATGGAGGCACCTTTGTGAGTATCTGCGTACCGCATACTCCAATCACTGCTGCAAGAGCCGCAAATATAGCTATGCATATCCAGCCTGTTATATAGAAATATCTGTCGATTGTTTCATCTGTCTGCATGATGAGTGGTCCTTCCTGTGATTTTGTGTAACCATATGAATATAAGTATATGTTATATATCTGCCAATTGTCAAAGCTTTAATTTAGCATTAACTTAAGCATTAATTAAAACATTAATTCAAAACTATTATTTCAGGAGAAATATAATGAACCAGAAAAAGAAATCCAAAGAATTAAAAAGAATATCAAGAGAAAACCTGAACGGAAGATACAGACTCAGCATGAGCGTTTTCCTCACTGTCACACTCATAAATCTGTTCAGTGACCTGCCGTTCACCTACCTGCTCGGAAACGTATATGCCACAAAGGTTCAGACTGTAATCTACTACATTGCAGAGGTGCTTTTATCTATCGTAATAGGTGTGCTGCAGATGGGGCTCATACGCTTCCACCTCAATATGGCCAGAAAGAAAGAATGCCGTATCAGTGATGTGTTCTACTGCTTTATGAACCACTCCAACAGATATTTCGGAGCATACATCATATATTATGCCATCTCTATGGTCGCAAAGGCTCCTTTCCTTGTAGCTAAAAACTTTTTCAAGCTAAGTGGTGACACCATGGGAATTGCTATCGCTTTATATGCTGCCAGCGCTGTGCTTAGCTTTATCGTACTGATTCTGTTTCCGTTTTACCTGTATCTGGTGCTATCGCGTGATGATTTATCCGTGTTTGCATGCCTGACTCATGCCTTAAAGCTGATTCGCGGCAACATACTCAGGGTCATCTACATTAACGTAAGCTTCATCGGTATGCTTGTGCTTTGCGTGCTGTCGCTCGGCATCGGCCTGCTCTGGGTGGAGCCTTACTACGAGCAGACCTTTGCAAATCTATTTCTCGATGTGACCGGTGAGCTGCCGGCTTTGGACTGCGCGGTGTAACGGCTTATGCAATCGCTTATATAATCACTTGTGCATGGAGTGCTTCGAATTCAGTTTTTGTGAGTGCATGAAGCGCCCGGTGCACAGATTATATATCACTCCGCTCTCATAACTTCTTAGTCTAGTGGGAGTAAATCGAACGTAGCGACATACAATCTGTGCACCGAACGTTCCATGCACTAATATACTATTTCTATTTATCTTACTGCTCCATGCACTTACTTAGCTTTTATCGAAAATTTCAAATATATAGGTGACATATAATCTGTACACCACCCGCAACACGCACCACTCTTAACCTAAAATCAAAGCTTTACATCTGCAGCAGTCGGTCCATAATCCTTGCTGCAACGCAGCTCTTGTCCATGATTTCAAGCTCTGTGCAGTCATCAGCCGTGATGAGTGTGACCACATTGGTATCTGTTCCAAAGCCTGCGCCTGCTACCTTTAGGTTGTTTGCCACTATCATATCTGCATTTTTCTTTGCAAGCTTTGCTTTTGAATTTTCAAGCATATTCTGGGTTTCCATAGAAAAACCGCATATGAGCTGTCCCTTAGCCTTGTGTGCTCCGAGGTATGAGAGGATATCCTCTGTGCGCTCAAGCTCGATTACCGACTCATATGAGCTGTCCTTTTTCTTTATTTTTTCATCTGCCGGATGTGATGGGCGGAAATCCGCTACTGCAGCGGTCATGATGATTATGTCCTGTTCAGCTGCCTTTGATTTCACCACCTCTGCCATGTCTGCGGCCGATGTCACATTTACCACATCTACAAACATAGGCGGCTCAACCGATACTGAGGCATTGACCAGTGTAACATGCGCGCCACGGAGCATACAGTTTTCCGCAATAGCGCGTCCCATCTTGCCTGTTGAGTGATTGGTGATAAAACGTACCGGGTCTATCTTTTCCTGTGTCGCTCCGGCTGTGATGAGTACGTTTTTGCCCGCGAGGTCCTTTTCACAGGCGATTGTCCTCATTATGTAGTTGAAAAGTGTCTGTGGCTCCGGCATTTTTCCTGCACCGGTGTCTCCACATGCAAGATATCCTTCAGCCGGCTTTATCATCTCAAAGCCGTAGTGTTCTAGCTTTTTGATGTTGTCCTGCACAATCCTGTTCTCGTACATATTGGTGTTCATGGCAGGAGAAACGAGCTTAGGACATTTGGCTGCAAGTATTGTGGTGGTGAGCATATCGTCTGCGATGCCGTTTGCCATCTTGCCTATCACATTGGCTGATGCGGGTGCCACCATGAAGATGTCTGCTCTCTTTGCTAGCGCCACATGCTCTACGTTAAATTCAAAGTTTCTGTCAAATGTGTCCACGAGACATTTATTGCCTGTGAGCGTCTCAAATGTGATTGGATTTATAAAATTGGTTGCATTGTGTGTCATTATGACGTTGACATCGGCGTGCTGTTTTACAAGCATACTCGCAAGGTTTGCTATCTTGTATGCCGCGATGCTTCCTGTCACTCCCAAAACTACTGTTTTTCCTTTTAACATGATTTTCACCTCTGTACTATAACTATTTTGGTAACTATTTTATATATCACAAGCTGCTTTGTAGCCATCCACAGTCTTAGCATTTCTTGCTGCATTGGCGATGGCCTTTGCCATGACATAGGCACTCATCGGTCCCACCAGATTGATATCGGCAGGCACACTGCCCACTGATACAGCATAGATTGAATCTCCGTCTGCCATCGTGTGCACGGGTCTGATTGCTCTGCCATAGCCATTGTGAGCCATGGATGCCACCTTGTTGAGTGCGGTCTTGTCAAGCTTTGCATTTGTTATTATTGTACCAATTGTGGTGTTTCCTGTAAACATATTCTGGATTTTTGCCGCTGCCTCAAAATACGCTGTCTCGTCATCAAAAAGCTGCCCATTCTCATCCAGTGCTCCGGCAATTTTCTTATCGGTATCTATATCATAGATGTCACCGAGTGCGTTCAGTGTTACCACTGCTCCTACCTTAAGCTCTCCGAGCTGGACCGCATAGGCTCCTATACCGCTCTTCATGCTGCGCTCGCGCCCCATATATTTGCCGACTGTGGCGCCCATTCCTGCGCCGTAATTGCCCTGTAAAAATGTATCATACGAAGCGTTCTCACAGGCTTTATATGCCATTTTGCCATCAGGCCTTGCATTTTTATCACCTATTACCAGGTCAAAAATACACGACTGCACCACAAGAGGTACCTTTGTGACTCCCACATCAAAGCCTATATCGCGCTCCTCGAGATACTTCATCACGCCTCCCGCTGCATCCAGTCCAAAGGCTGAGCCGCCTGACAGCACAAGAGCATGGATGCCCTTTGCGTCTGCCACAGGATTTAAAAGTGGTGTCTCACGTGAAGCCGGTCCGCCACCCCTTATGTCAACTCCCGCCGGTGACTGTTTATCAAAAAGGAATACCGTACAGCCGGTTAATCCCTTAGTATCCTCTGCATGGCCTATTTTGAAGCCACCGATATCCATTATATCTATTTCATGCATATTTTTCACCTTGTATCAAGCCTTTCTTTTAATTCATATATTTATTTTACCGTTCCCGGTTCAGCTTCCTATAAAACAGGCGGACCTTATCAGTCCGCCGTACATACAATTTCACAATTATTTTAAAGTTTGTCTCAAATTATTTCGCTGCGATTGGTTTGATCGTGTTCAAAACCAATCCAACAAGGTATACGATGATTGCGGCAACAATTGCCTCAATGACTCCGTTAAAGCTGATGACTCCGGTGATAACACCAAGCACTGCATTTCCAGCCACACCGATTGCCTCTGCATAAGCATCCTTGTAAAGCACGAAGATTGAGCCCATTACAAGCAGTGTGTTGGTCATGGCACCTGCTACGCCTGCATATACAAACGGAATAACCTGTGTGCTCTTTCTGATAAATACAGCCTCAACTACAACAAATACTAGAACTCCTACTGCAATGCCGATTCCTAAAGTGGCTGCCTGTGAAAGTGACTCAGCCATCTTGCCGAGGAATGCATATACTCCGAATGCAAGGAATGCTGACATGAGCACGTTTAAAACTGTGCCCCAGAGATTTTTCTTCTCTGATGCAAGCATCTTTTTGATGCCTATGTATACAAAATAAGGTATAACACCTACTAAAATTCTTGGAACAAATGCTATGAATAAGCTCTTAAATATACCTGAGGTTCCGACCAGGGATGCTGCAAGCACCGGCGAAAATACAAAGGATGAAAGAGTTCCTCCAACTATTGTTGCCTTTAAACAACTGGTAAATCCGAATACAAATCCAAGGAATGCTCCCTTTTTAGGTCCGCAAAAAAGTGAACCGAGGATTACCGGAATGTGAATAATCGTAGCGTTGATAACTACGAGCGGAATATATCCGAGTGGTGTGAATGCCATGATGATGATAATGGCTGTGAATAAACCTGTCAGTACAAGTTCGTTTGTTTTTGAATTGCGCATTACTTTTCCTCCTTTTGGTAAAAGCCCATATGGGTCTCGTCCTAATTCTGTTATGCTGTGCTTCTGTCACACGGCATAAGAGCGCACATGAAAATTGTATGGTTGCTGGATTCTCGTATGAGTAACCCGCATTTATGTATCATACCACCTGATGCGTGGTGTGTAAATACATATTTGTTATATTTTTAACAAAATGTGGTAATGTGGTGCAAATCACTGACCTATACATCGATGTCTTACATATGCTGCATTGTATCTCACGAGCCTGAAATTAAAAATCCCCGGACATCATATAAATGTCCGGGGAAATTATTTATTCTACTGTAACTGATTTTGCAAGGTTACGTGGCTGGTCAGGGTTTAAGCCCTTTCCTGTTGATGTGTAGTAAGCGATAAGCTGACAGATTATAACTGACTCGAAAATCGCAAACTCATCCGGTGCCTGTGGAAGTGAAATATGTACATCACAGATTGACTTATCTGTAATATCCTTATCCTCACTGAGAAGGATAACGTATGCGCCTCTCGCCTTTACCTCGCGGATATTTGAGATGACCTTGCTGTATACATGCTGCTGTGTAGCAACTGCAATAACAGGAACTCCCTCGCTGATGAGCGCAATTGTACCGTGCTTTAACTCGCCTGCTGCATAAGCCTCAGCATGAATATATGAAATCTCTTTGAGCTTGAGTGCGCCCTCCATGCAGAGTGTATAGTCAAGTCCACGTCCGATGTAGAACGCATTTGTTGCATTAACCATTCTCTTTGTGAGCTGCTCAATCTCAGGTGCCTGTGTGATAACCGACTCAATGAGATTCGGAACCTCCTGAAGGTTCTCAATAAACTCTTTTGCGTCTGCCTCTGTCATCTTGCCTGATACAAGACCAAGCTTGCAGCCTAAGAGATAGAAGCTTGCAGCCTGTACTGTGTAAGCCTTTGTACTTGCAACAGCGATCTCAGGGCCTGCATGTGTGTAAAGCACATAGTTGCTCTCTCTGGCTATTGATGAGCCCTTTACGTTTACGATAGAGAGCGTCTTCTTTGTGTATTTATTGGCAAGACGAAGTGCCTCTAAGGTATCAATTGTCTCACCTGACTGTGATACAAATACAACCATTGATTTATCTGAGATAACCGGCTCCTCATATCTGAACTCTGATGCGATTGCAACAGTTACAGGGATGTGAAGACGGTTCTGGATCATGGTCTTTCCAACCATTCCCGCATACATGGCTGTACCACATGCTACTATTGTGATGTCACTTACATCCTCAAAGAATGAATCAGGGATGCCATCCTCAGTGAAATCAGGCAGTGAATCCTTGATTCTTGGAGTGATAGTCTTTGTAATAGCTGCAGGCTGCTCATGAATCTCCTTGATCATGAAATGTGGATAGCCGTCCTTCTGAGCTGCTGTTACATCCCAGTTTACCTCAAGATATTCCGGCTCAACAGTCTTTCCGTCAAGATCCTCGATTGTGATTCCATCTGCTGTCATAGTCATGATAGCATACTCAGGTACGATGAAATAACGCTTAGAGTATTTGATAAATGCTGTGAGGTCAGATGCGATAAATGCTCCGTCATCGCAATATGTTGCAACCATTGGGCTTACATTTCTGACAGCAAAAATCTTTCCCGGCTGATCCTTGAACATGATACAGAACGCAAATGAACCCTGAAGCTCTGCTACTGCCTTCTTAATAGTAGCCTTTGGATCGCCGTCATAGAGCTTGTTGATAAGAGCCGCTGCTACCTCTGTATCTGTCTCAGATATAAGAGACTCTGCAAGATCAAATTTGTTTACGATCTCGTGGTAGTTCTCAATGATACCATTGTGGATGAGTGCGACATTTCCAACCTTGTGAGGATGAGCATTGGCATTGGTAACTCCGCCGTGTGTTGCCCATCTTGTATGTCCGATTCCGCAGGTTGAATTGTTCTCATCATCGCAGATAGCGAGAAGATCTTTAACCTTTCCGACGGTTTTGCGGATAGAAATCTTGCCTGTATCCTTGAAATAAGCGATACCTGCACTGTCGTATCCACGATACTCTAACGCTGCGAGTCCTTCCGTCAAAATCTTCTGTGCCTCTAAACGGCCTGTAAATCCTATAATTCCACACATAGTGTTAGATCTCCTTTTCGATATATAATTTTGAATGTACAAATCGTAACTGTTCTGTACTGAATAGCTACTTGATTTATATGGTTCTCTCGCTTTGTTTTGATGTCTCCATCATATTTGGCTTGAGATGCGCATCCATATATGCGTCCAGGCATCCGCCGAATTTTCGATAACCTGAAACCTCGTTAACCGGCATCATTTTTCCGTACCTGCCGGTGCATGGCGCTAAAGTTTTTAACTTTTCGAAATCCAATTGCTCCTTTTCTTGGACTTTGTTATTCTACCACATTGGGATAAATGACTCAATTGTAAAATTAGCCGAATTTTTCATAAATGTGGGGGTAAATTTATAATATGCGACTAGATGTCGTAGTATAACAAAAATACTTCTTCCACAGCTTTATAAATGGCGCATGCAAGGTTGAGTGCATGCGCCGGAATGATGTATATATTTTAACGCGCTGTGTCAAAATGGGGTTGATTTGCGCACCAAAACACCTGATTTAATTGAATAGTACCGTTTTATTTTACACCGAAGTGCTCGAAGAGGATTTTCTCTGCCTCTTCATTCCACAGACCACGATGTGCCTTTACTGATGCATCGAGCTTTGCGAAAAGCGGGTCTGTTTTTCCAAGCTCCTCGAAGTCATCGATTGCTGTGAGTGGCATATCAAACTGCATGTATGTAAGCTTCTTGCCACCAGGAATTTCAGGAAGGTGGCAGGTTGCATCTGCTACTGCGTTGATTCCACCTACATGTGTAATCATTACGGCCGGATTGATTGCGCCCTTTGATGCAAGGTCAATTGCCTCTACAAGGTCATCTGTGTTTCCACCTGTTGTTCCCATGATGTGTGTGCTTGTGTAGTGGCAGTTGTACAGATTAATCTCTGCCTTGAACTGGTTGTCTGTAGGTCCTGCGAAGAAGTTCATGCAGCCGTCAAATGCGAGAAGTCTGTCTCCCATCTCTGCAACAGGCTTGATCGGTACATATACGAATATATCATCATAGCCCTTTCCGTCTGTTATTGCCATAAGCTCTGCCTCTGCATCCTTTGCCTTTGCTGTGTTGAAGTAGATGAGCTCTATGCCCTTCTCTGCTGCCTCTTCAACTGTGATGCACTGCTTTGCTCTCTCGATTTTTGCATCATCCACGTCTGTTACTACGATTCTCTTTGGCTTGTTCTCAAATGCAAGTCCATAGCTTACTGCTCCAAGTCCCATTGGTCCACAGCCACCCATGATAAGGATGCTGCCGCCAACCTTTGTGCCCATTGCATGGTCATAATTGTGCTTGTTTGTGTGATAATTTGCATGGTATCCACCGATGATACAGCTCATTGGCTCTCCGAGAGATGCCTTGAAATAGCTGTCTCCATCATATTTGAGGAGGCATCCAAGCTCCATTACCTCGTGAGGCATGATGCAGTAGGTTGCTGCTCCACCACAGTATCTGTATGAGTATCCAGGTGAGTCAAGCTTGCCCTGATAGTTGAGTGCAGGCTGTAATGCAAATTTCTCGCCCGGTTTGAACTGATCCTGCCATTTCTTTCCTACCTGTACTATATCTCCTGAGCACTCGTGTCCTACGATTACCGGATGGATATCCATATCCTGTGGTGCTCTCTTATGCTTCTTGCCCTGCTTTGCAAGCTTGTATGTTGACATGCAGATGCTGTCGCTCATTACCTTTACAAGGATTTCATCATCCTTAATTTCAGGGAGTTCAAACTCCTCAAGTCTTAAGTCCATTTCTCCGTACATTCTGACTGCTTTTGATTTCATATTAATTTCCTCCTATTTAGATATGTATACTATGATATATTGATATAACTATGTTATTTGTTACCCTGTTCTTAGCTTAATCATGCATAACCGCATATCGCTTATACGCTGATTTCGCACTTTTAATCACGCGCTTTTTGTATATTTTAAGTATTCCAATATTTTTTTACATTACATATCAGCTTCCATAAACAACTGATAAATCTCGTCTGCGGTTCCGTTCACTGCCTTGTCAACATTCTCTGCTTCCGATAAAAGTATTGCTATACTGCTTAAAATCTCGATATGCTCATTTTCTTTTCCGGCTATTCCGATTGCTATACGGACCATGTTTCCATTGCCCCAGTCAACTCCGTCAGGCAGAGTTATTATCGCGATTCCGGCTTTCTTTACAAATTTCTTTGTAGCCTCGATTCCGTGTGGGATTGCAACTCCATTGCCCATAAATGTATTGAATACATTCTCCTTGTCGAGCATTCCCTGGATATATTCCTTCTCGATGCATCCTGTGTCGTAGAGCATCTGACCGAGCTTTTCAATCACCTGCTCCTTATTTAAGCCTCTCACATCTGTGATAATGTTTTCTGTTCTTAATACATCACTCATTGTAAAATCCTCCTTTTTGCTATCTACTGCATTTTTGATATGTACTCGTTAAAATATGTCTTCAATGCTTTTTTGATTATCCTTCTCGTTTCTTCGACATTTTCTTCAAATATGGAAGGTAAAAGTCTTTCCTCTTCCACAAAAGC
>OBCL01000352.1_pt1 | contig 12289 bp, 10 predicted proteins | sample 1495931 | NCBI WGS metagenome assembly OBCL01 (sample SAMN03418275, study PRJEB22391) | human gut metagenome | biome: human-gut; feature: organic feature; material: feces | host: Homo sapiens | place: Tanzania | collected 2013-01
AAAGTTAGTTAACGCCAAGGATTGCGTAAAAACTTTCCAAGGCATATGTTTAATTTAAAGTTAATCCACTTTTTAAAGTGGAGTCAATAATTAATTAAAAAAACATTTATTATTATGAAGAAGATTTTACTCACAATGTTCGCTTTGGTTGTAGCTTTAGCAGCCAGTGCTGCCACAGCAGTAGAAACAACTATTTTTCATGGTAAGCTTGGCATCGACATAACAGGTGGAAAACCCGACATGAAAGATGCGACTGACGCAACCATTACTGTAAGCAAGATGGATGACGACACATACACTTTTGTGCTCAACAAGTTTTCTTTCGGTGAAATGCTTATTGGCGACGCTACTGTAAGTGGACTGACTTATGAGAAGAAGGATGGTGCTGTGATTCTCTCTGCAACCGACAAGGAGGCTCCTATCACAAACGGTGGTGAGATAGCCGAGGTTATTGGTGGAAAAGTTAACATGACGTTGACTGCCACTATCAAGGATGGTCAGATGACAGCCGACTTAAGCAAAATAGAAGTGTATCTGTCTGGCCCTGACGCTGACCCGCTTATTGTTTGCGCCCGTTTTGAATCAACGTCTTCTGAGACAGGTATAAACACAGTGGCAACATCAGGTAAACTGTCACGTGTTTACGACATCTCTGGTCGTGAGCTTCCGGCCCTGAAAAAAGGTTTGAACGTCGTAAAGACCGAGGATGGCAAGACTGTTAAGGTTATTAAGTAGGGTTGATACTTACGAAATATTTTTTTACGGTTATAGAAATAATAGACAAACAAGTTATTGTTTAACGTAGGAGGTCGAGCGAGTAATAGCTCGACCTCCTAATGTTAAACATAATAACTCAAAGAATATTCCTTATTATGAATGTAAAGATAGAACCCTCGTGGCACGACCACTTGCAGTCGGAATTCTTGCAGCCCTATTTTGCCCAGCTTACCGACTTTGTGCGCCACGAATATGCCACACAGACTTGTTATCCTCCGGGAAAACTCATTTTTAATGCTTTTAATATTTGCCCTTTTGACAATGTGAAGGTGGTTATTATCGGACAAGACCCATACCATGAGCCAGGACAGGCCCAGGGACTCAGCTTCTCTGTGGCTCCAGGTGTACCATTCCCACCCTCGCTCCAGAATATTTTCAAAGAAATACAACTCGATCTCGGCAAGCCTATTCCCCCGACTGGCGACCTTACCCGATGGGCAGAACAGGGAGTTTTGCTGCTTAACGCCACACTTACTGTGCGTGCCCATCAGGCTGCATCGCATCAGCGCCGTGGTTGGGAGACATTCACAGATGCTGCCATACGTGCCATATCAGCAGGCAAAGACCACGTTGTGTTTATCCTTTGGGGAGGTTATGCACGTTCAAAGGCTTCGTTTATCGACCGTTCCAAGCATCTTATTCTTGAGTCGGTACACCCATCGCCACTCTCTGCCAACCGTGGCGGATGGTTTGGCAATCATCATTTCTCGCGTTGCAACCAATGGCTTGTGGAGCATGGTGAGCAACCGATAGAGTGGTAAAGATTATAGTAAGTAGATTAAAACAATAAAAAAACAATAAATCCAATGATTTTAGAAGTATCCAATATTCTTGTTTCTTCAGATATTATCACCGAACAGTTTTGCTGCGACCTCGACAAGTGTCACGGCATTTGTTGTGTGGAGGGCGATGCAGGAGCACCAGTCACTCTCGATGAAATAGCTGGCATTGAAGATTCGCTCGATACAGTATGGGGCGATATGTCGGCCTCGGCACAAGCTGTTGTCGACAAGCAGGGTGTGGCCTATACCGACCGCGATGGCGATCTTGTGACTAGCATCGTGGGTGGAAAGGACTGCGTGTTCACATGCTATGAGAATGGCTGTTGTCTTTGTGCTCTGGAGCGTGCCTACCGTCAGGGCAAGACCTCGTTTATCAAGCCCATCTCATGTGCTCTCTATCCAATACGCGAGAAAAGAATCAATAGCGACATCGTTGCACTTAATTATAATAGGTGGGACGTATGCCGTGATGCCGTGAAGAAAGGCCAGGAGCTCGGACTTCCAGTATATCGTTTTCTTGAGGGGCCGCTTGTGCGACGTTTCGGCAAGGAATGGTATGATGAATTGTGTGCAGTGGCAGAAGAGCTCAAGCGTTCGGGCATAGTGTAGCTTATGTTATTTTTATTAACTTCATAAGTTTAAAAAATCATTGCCAAAAAGTTTGCTCGTTACATAAAAATATGTATCTTTACACCGTGAAATCCAAGTCCGCATTGCCTATGTGTTTTGTGCGGACACAACCCTAAATCTACTAATATTCTATACTATAAACATATCAAAAAGTCACAATACAGTTATGTCATATATGCCTATTACGCTGCACGAACTTCTGGCGAGTCGTGATTCACGCCATGCTATGCAACTAAAGTTGCTGGCTGAAAATTCGGGAAAGACACTGGTGTGTCTTACAGTAGTTATGCCAGGAAGCGTGAAGCGTAATTCGCTGTCGCTTACTGTAGCTCATGCCGCTGTAGAGGCTATGCGTCAGGTTTTCTGTCCCGAGGAAGGCTGTCTTACAGAACGCGACCTTGCTACTGGCTACGAGGCTTATCTTCTCACCCCTATGTCGCAGCTTGATGCAAAGCGTGTGGCGGTGAAGATAGAGGACACACATCCACTCGGCAGGCTGTTCGACATTGACATCATTGACAAAGATGGAGTGCCTGTGTCAAGAGATAGGGTAGGGGGCGAGCCACGGCGTTGCCTTGTATGCGACAGAGAGGCACGCTATTGTATGAGGATGAGATGGCACACACAGGAAGAAATATTGGCAAAGGTGAATGAGATAGTAGCTGAATTTTCAGCGCGGGTTTAAAGCCCGCTTTTAAATAAGTCTATAATGTATAACTAAAAATAATAACAACAATTGGAAATGCACGAACTTTATCCAGCAATTCCCCGCCAACGCCGACGCATAGAAGGTTTTCTTCAGGCTAATGGCTTGCGCTATGACGACGTAGATTATTACGCCGCCCTCGTCGACGAGTCGTCCGACGAGATTGTTGCCGGTGGAGGACTTAAGGGCGGAGTGATAAAGTGTGTTGCGGTGGCCGATGGACATAAGGGCGAGGCTGTGGCTAATCAGATAGTGTCGCACCTTATAGCCAAGGCTAACGCGGCAGGACACCAGTGCGTAAAATTGTTTACTAAACCACAGAACCGACCACTATTCGAAAGTTTGTCGTTCCGTTTTCTTGCCGAGGCTCCCGAGGCAATACTGATGGAGACTGGAGTGGGAGGTATTGCGAAATACAGTGAAGAATTAAGAGCGAAGAGTGAAGAATGCAATTGCTATTTGCTTGCAGGCAGAAACAGCGTTGAGGTAGACTCTGCCAAACTCAGCGTTGACACAGTAAAATGGTCTGTGGGTGTGATAGTAATGAATTGTAATCCCTTCACCCTTGGACACCGTTATCTTATAGAGCGGTCGTCAGAGTTGGTTGAAAGATTGTATGTTGTAGTCGTCAGGGAAGACTGCTCAATGTTCTCCTACAGCGAACGTAAGGCGATGGTGAGCCAAGGCGTGAAGGACTTGGGGAATGTTGTCGTAGTGGACGGTAGCGACTACGCTGTAAGCGCGACGACATTCCCTACTTACTTTCTTAAGCGCATCTCTGATGCCACCGACACACAGATACTTCTCGATCTCGATATTTATCTTCGACATATTGCTCCTGCTCTTGGAGCAAACGTGCGTTTTGTGGGTTCGGAGCCTACCGACCCTCTCACCCGACGCTATAATGAACTGATGCGTCAGCAACTTGGCGACGACCATATATGTGAGATTCCGCGCATGGAGAAGTATGGTTCTGTTGTAAGTGCATCGCGTGTGCGCCGTGCCATCGAGGCCAACAGCCTTTGGCAAGCAATTGAGCTTGTGCCATCCTCCACCATACCTTATATAATAGCACATCTTGCTACACGTGCCTTGCAGGCAGAACTCGACACCACGCCCAAGCCAGGACTCGTGGACAAGCGCGACAATGGTGCCCACAGAGATATGGATCATGCGCTGATGCTACGAAGTATACGCGCTCTTCATCCCTATTTCATACGTCTGGCTCAGCTTGGATGTTCCAGTCCACAGCCACCACACGACGACATAGTGAGGATTGGCATTGAGGCTGAGCGTGCCATGTTTGAAGCCACTGGAGGGGTGAACACCTATAAGGGCGCACTCTTCTCTATGGGATTGGCTGTGATAGCTGCAGGAGGAGCGGCTTTATGCCACAACACTAATGCTATGAGCTCATCAATAGCTGCGCTTGCCAGTAGGTTTCCTATAACCAAAGGCACTCATGGCAGTGAGGCAAAGACGAAAGCTTGCCTGAAAGGTGCGCTCGACAACGCCCGCGATGGCTATCGTATGCTATTCGAGGCATGGCTTCCATTCTACGAAACATGTGTTGAGAGTGCCGACCCATATGCTCTACATAAAACACTTCTGCGCATAATGTGCGACCTTGACGATACTAACATTGTCTACCGCACGTCGATTGCTACAATGCTCCAGGTGAAGGAGGAGTCCAAGCAGCTGCTTCAATCATTCTCCATAATGGGGCTTGAGACTATGAACAGCAAATTCATGCGCTGCAACATCTCTCCTGGAGGAAGCGCTGATATGCTGTCGCTTGTTGTCTTTTTGTACTCTGTTTTGCGTAAACAGTAAACTTTTTGCGTTAAATATTCGATAAAAGTAAAGAAAAGACACAAAAAAGAGATATTAATTAACGTTCTATATTGCTAACTAATAAAAAAGTAGTACCTTTATTCTTCGTAAACTAAAAACATTGACATTATGGTTGAACTAATTAATCATGGAGTCTATCTCCTAAACGGAACTGAAGTCTGCGACGAGTATCAGGGCATGACCCCCGATGAGGCTCGCGAGAACACTATCACATACGGAATTCTCCGTTCACACGATGTTGACGGGGCTAAAGGAAAGAAGATGCGCATTCGCTTCGATGCGATGATGTCGCACGACATCACTTATGTGGGCATCATTCAGACAGCTCGCGCCAGTGGCTTGGAGGAATTCCCCCTGCCTTATGCCATGACCAACTGCCACAACTCGCTTTGCGCTGTAGGTGGAACAATCAACGAGGACGACCACGTGTTCGGTCTTTCGGCTGCCAAGAAGTATGGCGGTATATATGTACCTGCCAACCAGGCTGTCATCCATCAGTATGCAAGAGAGATGATGGTGAAGTGTGGCAACATGATTCTTGGTTCTGACTCTCATACACGCTATGGCTCACTCGGCAACATGGGTGTAGGCGAAGGCGGTGGCGAGCTTGTTAAGCAGCTCCTCAAGAACACTTGGGATATTAACGCTCCTGAGGTTGTTCTCGTATGGCTTGAGGGTAAGCCAAAGAAGGGTATTGGTCCTCACGATGTAGCCATCTCGCTCGTTAAGGCTACATTCGAGAGTGGCGTTGTGAAGAACAAGGTGCTTGAGTTTGCAGGTCCTGGTGTTAAGGAGTTGCCTATCGACTTCCGCAATGGCATCGATATCATGACTACCGAGACCACTTGCTTGAGCAGTATTTGGGTGACTGATGATGAGGTGAAGCATCACTACGAGATTCACGAGCGTCCGCAGGACTTCCGCGAGCTTAAGCCTGGCAATGTGGCTTACTATGATATGATGATTCGCATCGACCTCTCTTCACAGGAGGCTATGATTGCATTGCCGTTCCATCCGTCTAACGCTGTTACCATACATGAGCTTCAGGCCGACCCCGTTGGCATTCTTACACGCATCGAGGAAGACGCCAAGAAGCGTTTCGGAGATAAGGTTGACGTTCACCTCGTTGACAAGGTTGTTGACGGAAAGGTGTATGCCGATCAGGGAATCATCGCTGGATGTTCAGGCGGTACATACGACAACCTCGCTGAGGCTGCTGCCATTATCAAGGGCAAGAGCATAGGCAACGACTACTTCACTGCTTCTGCTTATCCGCAGTCAACTCCAGTATCTATGGCTGTTACGCGCGAGGGCATTACGGCCGACCTCATGGAGGCAGGTGTAGTGATGAAGCCTGCATTCTGTGGTCCTTGCTTCGGTGCTGGCGACGTACCTTCAAACAATGGTTTGAGTATCCGTCACACAACACGCAACTTCCCCAACCGCGAAGGTTCTAAGCCGGGCCAGGGTCAGCTCTCATTGGTAGCTCTTATGGACGCACGTTCTATTGCTGCTACTGCTGCCAACGGTGGTGTGATTACTGCAGCTACAGACGTTGAATACGAGAATACACACAAGCCATACCAGTATGACGACAAAATCTACAAGTGCCGCGTATACAATGGCTTCGGCAAGGCTCGTCCAGAGACAGAGCTTCGCTATGGTCCTAATATCAAGGATTGGCCTAAGATGTATCCGATGCAGGAGAATATGCTCGTAGAGCTTGCTGCTGTTATCCACGACCCAGTGACAACTACCGACGAGCTTATTCCTTCAGGCGAGACAAGTTCTTATCGCTCTAATCCGTTGAAGCTCTCTGAATTTGCTCTCTCTCGCCGTGTGCCTGAGTATGTTGGCTTGAGCAAGGAGATACAGAAGCAAGACCTCGCACGCCGTGAGGGTGATGTAAGCGAGAATGTGGCTGAGGCTCTCAAGGCTGTTGGCGCAACTGCCGAGAACACATCATTCGGCTCATGCGTATTTGCCAACCGTCCTGGCGATGGTTCTGCACGCGAGCAGGCTGCCAGCTGCCAGAAGGTGCTTGGTGGCGATGCCAACATCTGCTACGAGTATGCTACAAAGCGCTATCGCTCCAACTGTATCAACTGGGGTATCGTTCCGTTTACAATCGCTAAGGACGTTGAGTTCAACTTCGAGCCGGGCGACAAGGTATTCATTCCAGGTATTCGTGAGGCTATGCTATCGGGCAAGGAGGAGATCGACGCTAAGGTAATCACCAAGAATGGTGTTCAGCCTATCCACCTCTTCTTCCAGAACTTGACAGCCAATGAGCGTCAGATTTTGGCAGACGGTTGCTTGATGAACTATTATGCTTCATCGAAGCGCTGAAGCAATTTTGAATTTTGAGTTTTGAGTTTTGAATTGTCGGCTATGCCGATTGTGAATTATCCAATTTGGAATTGGCAGGACAATTCAAAACTCAAAACTCAATAACTCAAAATTGCCAACGGCAATAATTCAAAATTCAAAAATCAAAACTCATAATAAATATTACTATGGCACAGAAAATTCAGATGACCACTCCTATCGTTGAGATGGATGGTGACGAGATGACCCGTATATTGTGGAAGATGATTAAGGACGAGCTTATTCTTCCTTTTGTCGACCTCAAGTCAGAATATTACGACCTCGGTCTTGTTAAGCGCGACGAGACTGGCGACCAGATAACAAAGGACGCAGCCGAGGCTACAAAGCGTCTTGGTGTTGCTGTGAAGTGTGCTACAATCACGCCCAACCACCAGCGCATGGACGAATATAAGCTCCACCAGATGTGGAAGAGTCCTAACGGCACTATCCGTTCTATCCTCGACGGTACTGTATTCCGCACTCCTATCACAATCCCGAGCATCCATCCGGCAGTGAAGAATTGGGAGAAGCCTATCACTATTGCCCGTCATGCTTACGGCGATGTGTACAAGAGTGTTGAGATTCGTGCCGATGAGCCGGGCGTTGCCAAGCTTGTGTTCGATGGCGAGAGCGGTAAGCACGAGGAAGTGGTTGTGCACACATTCAAGGGGGCTGGCGTGCTCCAGGCAATGCACAACACCGATAAGTCAATACGTTCGTTTGCTCACTCTTGCTTCAAGTTTGCTCTTGACACCAACCAGAGCCTTTGGTTCTCAACCAAGGATACCATCTCGAAGAAATATGACGCTCAGTTCAAGATTATCTTCTACGATGTGTTCGAGGAATATAAGGACGAGTTTGAGAAGCGTGGATTGGAGTTCTTCTATACTCTTATCGACGATGCAGTGGCTCGCGTAATCCGTTCGAAGGGCGGCTTCATCTGGGCTTGCAAGAACTACGACGGCGACGTTATGTCTGACATGGTTTCTACAGCCTTCGGTTCGTTGGCAATGATGACTTCTGTGCTCGTCTCGCCAGATGGTAAGTATGAGTATGAGGCTGCTCACGGCACAGTTACACGCCACTACTACAAGTATCTCAAGGGTGAGGAAACATCTACCAACCCAATGGCTACAATCTTCGCATGGAGCGGCGCATTGCGCAAGCGTGGCGAGATGGACTCACTGCCCGAGCTCGTGAACTTCGGCAACCAGCTTGAGGCTGCTTGCTTCGACACTCTCAACGAAGGCATTGTTACAAAGGACCTTGCAGGACTTATGGAGGGTGTTACTCCGCAGACTAAGACATCTGCAGGCTTCATCGCTGCAATACGCGAGCGTTTGGAGAAGCGACTGGGATAAAGGGTTAATTTGACTTGATGATAATGATTTGTTTGTTGCTTCGAGTTTTGATTGATGCGACTAACAAATCACTTCGGGGATTTGGACAAATCCAAATAGAAGTAATAAAAAGTAGGAGATTGGGTGCAGTTTGCTCAATCTTCTATTTTTTATGTATTTATATTATAAAAATAATAAGATTTTAATCGTTTCTTTCATATTTTTTCTCTATTTTTGCATTGATTATCTAAACAATGCAAACAATGACCGAAACCAATCTATTATATCTTGTTTATGGCATGTGCATAATGTTCCATCTCATGATGGGATGGGTGTTCTGTTGCAGGAAAACCGGACTTGTGAAGAAACTAATAGGTCTGCTGATGCTTCTTGTGGCTGTACAATATGCCAAGGATCTCGTGTTCATGCGAGCCTTTTATTCCGCCGACCCTCTTATGGAACGCATTGCCACAAGCCTCGACATGGTCACTGTGCCGCTATATGTACTTATACTGGTAGAGTTTTGCCGCCCCGGTTGGCTCACAATGCGTGTGGCATTGTATTTTGAGTTGCCATTCATGTTGCTCTCCGTATTGTTTATGTCAACACAGTATACCCCAATTTATTATGCTATGGTTGCTTTGTCAGCCGTTTATGGTGTTGGTTGTGCCTTATGGACTCTGCGCGAACTGCCTCGCTACCACCGTCGTCTTAAGGAGGAATTCTCCTACGACGAGGATATCAACCTGCATTGGATGCGTGGAGTAATGATACTTTTCTTTGGTATATTGATTATATGGATTGTGGGAAATATATACGCAACACCTTTCACCGACCTGCTCTATATGTCGAGTTCGCTCGTGGGATGGTCGGTTGTGTGCTATTTCATCAACAAGCAGGAGGTGGTGCTACGTGATGTAGCAAATGCTTTTGAGAGTGCCGAGATGAAAAACGACTTGTTGTCGATAGTAGTCCTACCATATGATAGGGCAAGAAAAGACCGTAACGAAAGCGTTTCTCAGCCAATACAGTCCCTTTCGCAAACAGAATCTGAAACAGCTCAGTATGATTCTCAGAACCATAGTAAGCAAAAAGACCCCATTTCGCAAGATAAAGTAGGTTCTATGCAACCCCTTTCGCAGGCAGATGCCGAGTCAATGGCATCGCTTGGCAAACGTCTGGAAGAATGTTTTGAGCAGGGCAAGGTCTATCTCGACCCCAAGCTCAGACTTTCCGAACTCGCAGTACGGTTGGGTACTAACCGCACCTATCTTAGTCAGTATTTCAATCAGAGTTGCGAGCAGTCGTTCTATGAGTACGTCAACAACTACCGAGTGCGCCATTCAATGCAGCTTCTTCGCACCACTAACTACAATCTTGAGGTAGTGGCTTCGATGTCTGGCTTTAATTCAATGTCCACTTTCCGCCGTGCTTTTCAACAAGTCAATGGCATAAGTCCACAGCGATATAGGGCTTGTAATTAAAGAATAATTTCAATGAAATACTACTTGCAATCAGTAAAAATGGGGTGTCACTCTGTAAAAATCAGTGTAACATAGAGGAATGCGACACCTTTTTTATAATTTGAAGCAATGATTTTATCATTTGACACTGTTTTTGAGGAATTTTTTCTTAACTTTGTGGTGTCTTAAAAAATAGCATCATATTTATGATGGAAAGTGTTTTATAAACACCCAACTCAAAAACGTCAAAATATAATAAATGGCAATTTAAAGAAAAAGCAGTTTGTAATTGTTTGATAATCAAGAAAAGAGTGTAGACCGCTTGGCAGTGATGCCGGGCGGTCCTTTTCGTTGTATGTTTGGCATGAACATTGTCTAATGGGGCGAAAGTTACGAGTGAGTAATAAAGAGCGTAAATGATATAGCCAGTCAATTTAGGTAATAATATGCGTTGGATGCAGAACGAGGGAAATATTCAATTTCTATTTGTCTTTCATCTGTTGACGGAATCTCCACCACATCATTATACCCGCTGTGGTGAGTCCGAAGGGGAATGCCATCCACACGCCTACAAGTCCGTAGCCGAGCACGAAGCCGCACAGATAGCCTACGGGCAGCGATATGACGAAGAAGGCTATGAAGGCGATGACCACAAGAGGCTTAACGTCGGCAATGCCGCGCAGGGCGTTGGCGTAGTTTATCTGCAAGCCGTCGCCAAACTGATAGATGAAGAAAGGCAGCATGAGTGTGAGCACAGTAGACGATACTTCAGTAGAATCGGTAAACCATCCGCCCACGTGATTGCGCAACAAGAATATTATTCCGGCAAGGAGCAACTCCAGTGCCACCATTACATGCAGTCCTGCCAAAACAGTGTGGCGCGTGTTGGCGTGGTCGTGCTGTCCGTTGAAATAGCTTGTACGCACGGCAACGGCAGCTCCAAGACCGTAGTACACCATAAAGGTGAACTGTGAGATTGTGATCATTACTTGATGCGAAGCCAAGGCAATGGTGCCGAGCCATCCCACCATAATAATAGAGAGCGAGAACGAGGCTGTCTCCATGCCCATCTCCAGGGCTATAGGAGTGCCAAGCGATGAAAGTCGCTTGACCAAAGGGCGCGACCATCCTAAGCTGAAGAATCCCTCGCGGTAGGGGCGCATCTTCTCCTGAGAAAGGAATACGGCAAGGAATATGCCCACCATTATTATGCGCGATACGAGTGTAGACACACCGGCACCCACCACGCCCATTTCTGGCAATCCCATCTTGCCGTAGATGAACAGATAGTTGCCGAGGATGTTGAGCATGTTGCCCGAAAGGAGTATCCACATAGAGGTGCGCGTCTCGGTGATGCCGTCGGTGAACTGCTTGAAGGCATTGAACAGCATCACGAAGGGCAGCGAGGCAAGCAGCACGAGATAGTAGGGACGCATGTAGGGTAGCAATTCTTCCGGCTGTCCTATATTGCCTAAGTTGAAATAAAGCACTACAAGGACTGCCATCATGAGTGCGGTAGCTAAGGTGTTGGCAAGCAGTGAGCAGCGCAGGGCCTGGCCTGCTTCTGGCAGTTCTTTGCGTCCGAAGAGTCCGCCTACGACAGGTGTCAGTCCGTATGAGAATCCCGTGCCGGTGATGATGACGAGATTGATAATGTTGTTGACGAATGATGCAGCTCCAAGTTCGGTGGTGCTGTGGTGACCCACCATCATAGTGTCGGCGAAGCCGAGCACAATCATTCCCATCTGTCCAATCATGATTGGCAGACCGAGAGAGAGGAGTGAGCGGTAGTGTTCAGGATAAAATTTCATAACAGGGTGCAAAATTAGCAATTAAAATCCATATTATGAACCCATTCGGCTGAAAAAGCCATAGGTTTTATGGTTATGAGTCGACATATATTATTAACTTTGCACTCGATATTTTAAATTTATACAAGTATGCTTGAATTACCCAAAGACCCGATGATGCTCTTCAGTGTCATCAACATGCGCTTGCGCGACATCTATCCTTCACTCGACGCCTTGTGCGACGACCTCCATGTAGACAAACAAGAAATCATCGACCGACTCAAGGCTGTAGGATTCGAATATAATGTCGAACAAAACAAGTTTTGGTGATATTTGATTGCTAAAATTGCTGTCGGAGAAGGTGAAAGATAGGGTGGAAACATGTGGATTACTGTAAAAATTGAGGAAAAGTGCGAAAAATAGTCATGATGATGAAAAAAAAGACGAAAAAGTTTTGCAGTTTCCAAAATAATAGCTACCTTTGCACCCGCAATCGAGAAATAACGATAGCAAAAGCAATGCTTCAATAGCTCAGTTGGTTAGAGCACCTGACTGTTAATCAGGGGGTCGTTGGTTCAAG
>OBCL01000353.1_pt1 | contig 12238 bp, 8 predicted proteins | sample 1495931 | NCBI WGS metagenome assembly OBCL01 (sample SAMN03418275, study PRJEB22391) | human gut metagenome | biome: human-gut; feature: organic feature; material: feces | host: Homo sapiens | place: Tanzania | collected 2013-01
GCTTTTATAGCTGCTTCTTCTGCGGCTTTAATTGCAGCTTCTCTGGCGGCGATATCAGCTTTCGATGGACGACCGCGCTTTCTTTTGGGCAATTCTATTTTTATAGGTTCGGTCTTAGCCTCCACATCAGCAGAATCATTTATTGAATCAGCTTCTGCCACAACACTTTCTTCCTGCTCTTTATTTTGCGTAGCATCAGTTTTTACGGGCGAGAGATTTGTTGAGAAAACATGGTCGGCATCCGACTTTTTTACAATACGTGTGCGTCTTTTCGGCGTCTGCGATGCGGTATCGTCGCTACTTGTAGCTTCGGCTTGTGCATCGAGAATGTCATATATAAGGTCTTCGCGTGATTTATTGGCTTCGACGTTTACATTTAACTCCGCAGAAATTGCATGCAATTCTGCATCGTTCATTCCAGTTAATTGTTCTTTTGTGTAGTTAGCCATTTTATTATATCTTGAGATTGACAACTATTTTCGTTGATGAATAAATTACAGACAGCATAAAGCATTCTTTGTGCAAGCATTGTTCTGACTTTTCAAAACAAATAGCACACACTTATTTAGCGTCGCGTTTGATTTAAATGTTGTAGATTGTAGTTGGGGAGGAGGAATACGTGACGATATACCACGTAAATGCTATAAACAAAGGTTGAATATAAGCCCATTCAAATTATAAAACACGTTTGTCTGAATAAAAAATCATACGGTTTGTGTATACCATCAAAAGGCTTTTCTAACCTAAAAACAGTGCAAATTTAATCATTTATTTCAAAAGACAGTCATTTTCCGCCTTTTTTATTTCAAAAAATGCGCTTTTACCTACAATAATGCCCATCTCACAATAGGTCGATTTTTGTAGAGTAGGGAAGGGAATGCACAATTATCGTACAATATTTTGAAAATTTTTAAATGCCCTATCTACCATCTAAGACATCTATACCTACTCTGTTTTTTACGGCAGGCATTTAAGAAATTCTTATCTCACCCCTATGAGTTTGTGCATTTGCAGCGAAAGATGCCACTGCGGATGGGCTAAACAATAATTAATAGTGTCTTCAAGAATCTCTTTATTTTTAGCCTCATTGCCCACGTCGCAAGGTTGCAAAAAATAATGGGCTACATCTATCATCGAATAATCTGCTAGTGGGGCTCCTGTAAAAACAAGTTTCAACTCGTTACAACGCTTCAATACAATTTTTGATTGAGTGCCAGTAACAAAAGCATCCTTGGGCGAAAGGGTTATCCAATCTACATTCTCAGGCAAAAGATGTGTGCCATTGGTTTCAACTGCCACATATTTTCCTATTTCGTGCATTTTGTCAACCAAAGATTCTGTAAGTTGCAACGAGGGTTCTCCGCCAGTAATCACCACATGTTGCGCCTTACATGCGCGAGCTCTTTCTACAATATCTTCTTCTGTCATTTCGGTACCATGCTGATGTTGCGTGTCGCAAAAACCACATTTAAGGTTACAACCCGAAAAACGGATAAAAAGCGAAGGAGTTCCCGAAAAATAACCTTCACCTTGCAGTGAATAAAATATTTCGTTTACAAGCATGAGATTCTTTATATTAAATAATGCTTAGGGCGCAAACTTAAATTAGTTACGCATTAGATAGAGGCATCGCAGTTAGCGAATATTCTCTCATGCCCTTAGCAATTATGTTTGTCATTTTATTGTGGATGAAGCAAAAAACTTTAGAAACACACGTTTTCAAATCCAGGCTTCACGTAGCAAGCAATATTGCCCTCCGACTCTTGGAAAGTCACCTTATAGCAATGCTCCACATTTTCGCAAATCCACTTAGCCAAATTTTCGGCAGTAGGATTAAACGAGAAAACCTCGTTTAAACATTGGTGGTCAAGTTTACCATTCACCAATTGTTTAATGTGGGTAAAATCTGCTACCATACCATTTTCATTGAGTTCATCGGCACAACAATAAATCGTCACAATGCCATTATGTCCGTGCAAACGTTGGCATTTGCTTTCGTAGTTTAATGATAAATGGTGGGCAAAAGCCACTTCTAATCGTTTTGAAATATAGTACATGCTATTATTTTTTGTGTTTAGATTTTATCAGTTGCAATTCCCTTTTCAAATTTCTAATTAGTAGCAAAAGGTTACATCACAACAAAACATCGTGCAAATTTACCGCAAATTATGCAAACATCAAATATTTTCCAAAAGAATACTTACCAACTACCTCAAATAAGTAGGTGTTCTCATCATTAAGTGCATTAAGTCACACTAAAATTCTGATAAATATTATCAACAATATGCACGTATATATACCAAAAACTTGCAAAAAGATAACAATATTAACCGCAGAGTCATAAAAATGCAAGACAAATACATGCTATATAAACATTTTGTATTATCTTTGCGAATGAAAATAACAATGTGCCGAAATATCAATCATCTTTTCTGCAAAATGTTACATTCATACATTGTAGACAATTCATTGATAATAAAGATTTTCGGTCATCAGACAATCAGAATGACATTAAAGTCGTTTAAACTTTTATGAAGTTCAAGATTTGCCTTTATTTTTGAAACGATTTTGGGCATTAAAGAGGGAGTGTAACGAGCTACACAACCGATGAAAGGTCAAAAGCGGTCAAAAAGAATGTTGAAGATTGAATTTAGAAGAAATAAAAGTTTTAATCTAAGTTTCGTCAGAAAAGATTAGACGACTTCAATAACTAACTAAACAATCATGGTATATAATTTGGATATGATTCGTGAGTTTTACGCCAACTACTCAACGCGCGTAAACCAAGCCCGCAAAACTTTAGGACACCCTTTGACCTATGCCGAAAAAGTGCTTTGGGCACATGTATCGGGAGCTATGCAATCAGCCTACACACGTGGCGAAGACTACGCACAGTTTAACCCTGATCGTGTGTGCATGCAAGATGCTACCGCACAAATGGCGATTCTTCAGTTTATGAATGCGGGTAGAAATACCACGGCTGTTCCAAGTACCATTCACTGCGACCATCTTATTCAAGCTTACAAAGGCGCAGACATTGACTTGCCCGTGGCACGCGAAACAAACGGCGAGGTTTACTCCTTCTTACATTCTGCTGCAAAACGCTTTGGTATGGGATTTTGGGGACCTGGCGCTGGAATTATCCACCAAGTGATGCTCGAGAACTACGCATTCCCTGGCGGTATGATGGTGGGCACAGACTCTCACACACCTAATGCTGGCGGATTGGGTATGGCTGCCATTGGGGTAGGAGGTTGTAGCTCTTAGCTAATCTGCCATTCTACACCATGGGAACTGAAAGTACCTAAAATTATTGGTGTAAAACTTGTAGGTAAACTCTCTGGTTGGACTTCAGCCAAAGATGTGATTTTATATTTGGCTGGCAAACTCACTACGAAGGGTGGCACAAACTCTATCATTGAATATTATGGTCCAGGTGCCCATTCACTACCTGCCACAGGCAAAGCTACAATTTGTAATATGGGAGCCGAAGTGGGAGCTACCACTTCGATGTTTCCCTATGATGCACAAATGGCAGATTACCTAAGAGCTACAAGCAGAAACGAGGTCTCAGACTTGGCTGAAACGGTGAAAGCAGATCTTTGTGCGGATGCTGAGGTCTACGAGAATCCCGAAGCCTATTACGATCAATGCATTACGATTGATCTTGACAAGTTGCAGCCCTATGTGAATGGACCATTTACGCCCGATGCGGCTTGCCAAGTAAGTGATATGGCAGCAAAGGTTGAACGCGACAACCTGCCTCCTAAAGTGGAGGTTTGCTTGATTGGCTCATGCACAAACTCTTCATATCAAGACATGGACCGCGCGGCATCAGTGGTAAAGGCATTGCGTGCTGCAGGTCATGAACTTAAGGCTCAACTCATTGTTAATCCTGGTTCAGAACTCATCCGTGCTACGGCAGAAAAGAACGGTATTCTCAAAACACTTAAAGATGCGGGTGCCATAATCATGACCAACGCTTGTGGACCATGTATCGGACAGTGGAAACGTATTACCGACGACCCCACACGCCGAAATAGCATTGTAACAAGCTTTAACCGCAACTTTGCCAAACGTGCCGATGGCAACCCCAATACCTACGCGTTTATCACTTCGCCCGAAGTGGCAGTAGGATATGCTTTCACAGGTTCACTTACCGAGCATCCCTCTTTCTCACCTCAGTGGGCAGGATGTACGCCCCAAGGCGAGGCGCTTCCTTCTGCAGGATATTGCGAAGATGCACAAAGTGTGATGGATGTAAAACCTGCATATAGCATTACGCCCGACAGTCACACTGAAATTCAAATCAATCCAACAAGCGAGCGTTTGCAACGTTTGCAACCCTTTGCACCATGGAATGGCAAAGATTTCTCAAACTTGCCTTTGCTGATTAAAACGAAGGGTAAATGCACTACAGACCACATTTCAATGGCAGGTCCTTGGTTACGTTTCCGTGGACATTTGCAGAACATCTCTCACAACATGCTCTTAGGCGCCATCAACGCTTTTACAGGCAAGGCTGGATGTGTGGTTGACCCTACAACAGGAAATGAATCAGAAGTGTGGCAAGCAGCCGAACATTGTCGCGATCAAAAAGGAGGAAGCGTCATTGTAGCTGAGGATAATTACGGCGAAGGTTCAAGTCGCGAGCATGCAGCTATGGAACCACGCTACTTGGGCGTAAAGGCTGTGTTAGCCAAGAGTTTTGCACGTATTCACGAAACGAACTTAAAGAAACAAGGGATGTTGGCGCTCACTTTTGTCAACCCTGACGATTACAATAAGGTGCAAGACCAAGACAATATTAGCATTCACTGCGCAGATATTAAACCCGGTTGCAACATCGATATCACGCTTACGCACACCGATGGCACCACCGAAACTATCAAGGCGCATCATACTTATAATTCATTACAAATTGAATGGTTCAAGGCTGGTTCGGCTTTGGCTGTAAAACATTGATTATTATGACTGACAACAAGATACAACTGCTTTCTAATGGGAAACTCCTTGTTCCCGACCATGTAATAGTGCCCTTTATTACGGGCGATGGCATCGGACCTGAAATCATGCCTGCCATGCAACAAGTGGTAGATACAGCCGTAAAAGTTGCTTACAAGGGTAGCAAACAACTGCTTTGGACAGAGGTGCCCGCAGGACAACGTGCCTACGACACCTTAGGCACTTACTTGCCCAACGACACACTTAAAGCCTTTGCCGACTGCCATGTGGGCATTAAAGGTCCGCTCACCACACCTGTGGGCGGTGGCATACGCTCGCTCAACGTAGCAATGCGTCAAGGTCTCGATTTATATGTGTGTCTTCGTCCCGTGCGTTGGTTCAAGGGGGTAGAATCTCCTGTGAAACATCCTGAACGTGTAAACATGGTTGTTTTTCGCGAAAACACTGAGGATATCTATGCAGGTATTGAATGGAAAGCTTGCTCGCGCGAAGCACGTCAGTTCTATGAATTCTTGCACGATGAGATGGGAGTTGAGAAAGTTCGATTCCCCGAAACATCTGCGTTTGGTGTAAAGCCTGTTTCAGCCGAAGGCTCAAAGCGCTTGGTAAAAGCTGCTTGTCAATATGCCGTAAATCAAGGCAGTCGCCACGTTACTTTGGTGCACAAGGGTAACATCATGAAGTTTACAGAAGGTGGTTTCAAGGCATGGGGCTACGAAATTTGCGAAGATTCATTTAAGGACGAGGTGCGCATGGACGATTGCATTTGCGATGCCTTCTTGCAAAATGCCTTGCTCAAGCCCGAGGCTTACGATGTGATTGCTACATTAAATCTAAATGGTGACTACATCTCTGATATGCTTGCGGCACAAGTTGGCGGCATTGGTATATCTCCTGGAGCTAACATTAACTATGAAGCTGGTAGAGCCGTTTTCGAGGCTACACATGGCACAGCTCCCGACCTTGCTGGCACCAACCAAGCCAATCCATGTTCGCTCATTCTTTCAGCTGTGATGCTTTTAGAGCATCTGCAATGGAACGAGGCTGCACAGCTTATTACACAAGCACTTGAATCGCTCTTTGAAAATGGTTATGCCACCAACGATTTGGCACGCTTTATGGAAAATGGCAAGCCACTTGGCACCAAAGAGTTTGCAAACGCCCTGACACAAGAAATAGGGTAGAAGTGTATGATACCCATAAACTAAACGAACATGACAGTAAAGAAAGAATATCTCATCTATAAATTGTCTGACAACATGAAGAGCAGTGTGAGAATCGATGCTGATCTCTTTCGTAAGTTGGACGTGAAACGCGGATTGCGCAACGAGGATGGTACGGGTGTGCTCGTGGGACTTACCAACATTGGTAATGTTGTGGGCTATGAACGTACTGCCGAAGGACTTAGTCCGATTGAGGGTAAACTCTATTTTAGAGGATACGAAGTTTCTGACCTTGTACACTCTGTGCTCAGCGAACAACGTTTTGGTTTTGAAGAGGTGGCTTACCTCTTACTTTCAGGACGTTTGCCCGATGCCGAAGAGCTTGAAGAATTTAGGTGTTTATTGGTAGATAACATGCCACTTATGTCGAAAACCATGCTCAATATTGTGGAGCTTGAAGGCAACGACATTATGAACATTCTTGCACGTAGTGTGCTCGAACTTTACACCTACGATGCAAATCCCGACGACATCTCGCGCGACAACCTTATGCGCCAAAGCATTGAACTTATTTCTAAGTTCCCCACGATTATTGCCTACGCTTATAACATGTTGCGACATAAGGCATTGGGACGTTCGCTCCACATTCGCCATCCCCGAGAAGGTTTCTCATTGGCTGAAAATTTTCTATACATGCTCTTGGGTACACACTACACGCCACTCGATGCACGCACACTCGACTTATTGCTGATTCTGCAAGCCGAACATGGTGGTGGTAATAACTCTACCTTTACGGTGAGAGTCACCTCTTCAACATGTACAGACACTTACTCGTCGATTGCTGCAGGCATTGGTTCACTTAAAGGCCCAAAACATGGTGGTGCAAACATTCGCGTACACCACATGATTGAGCACCTTAAACAACAAATTCGCCATTGGGACGACGAAGAAGAAATAAGCCACTACCTACACAAAATGGTAAAGAAGGAGGCATACGATGGAACCGGACTTATTTATGGCATCGGTCACGCCGTTTACACGCTCTCTGATCCGCGTGCTGTATTGCTCAAAGACATGGCGCGTCAGTTGGCTGAAGAAAAAGGTCGTATGGAAGAGTTTGAGTTTATGGAGCGTATAGAACGTTTGGCTGTTGAGGCTGTTTACGACATTAAAGGCACAGGCAAAAAACTTTGTGCGAATGTAGACTTTTATTCGGGCTTTGTGTACGACCTTATAGGACTTCCTATTGAAATTTACACCCCATTGTTCGCCATGGCTCGTATTGTGGGTTGGTGTGCCCACCGCAACGAAGAGTTGGGTTTCAGTGGTCGTCGCATCATCCGTCCTGCTTACCGCTGTGTAGCAGAAATACGACAATATGCGCCACTCGAAGAACGCTGATTCTAACAAAATTACTTTACCAATGACAAGACATATTTTATTATGTCTTTTATGAACCAACCCTGGGAGTTTGTAGTAAATTGCAAACTCCCTTTCCCCTTAATAAGGGTTGCATAATGCAAAAATAAGATATATAAACAACACCTGAATGCAAGACATAAAACTCCTTTATCATAACGAAGACATTCCGATATCATACCGATATCATTCCGAAGCCTTATAATGACTCAATACCTTGTTGTTTTAGAAAATTGGGCGCTCCTATCCTTTTGAAGTTTTAACACTAAAAACGCACGCCATAATCAGTATGACTTTTCACTGAACCGATGCTCTTTTCTATTTTGACATACTGAACTCTAACGGAATGAAAAAAACTTTGTACCTTTGCAACAATTTTGGGGCGATTTTTCCGTTTATTATCAAGCGGAAGAGTAAGAAAACATTTTGTAACCTCTTATCTGAATGTGCCCATAGTTAAATAAAAACTTTGAAAAGTAACGCATAACTACATGATAATCAAAAAAGCATTTTTCGCACTAATGCTGTCACTTTGCTTTACACAAGTGATGGTTGCACAGTCTGGTATGACCGATAATCAGGTCATGCAGTTTATGGTTCGTGAAAACGAGCGTGGTACTTCACGTTCTGAAATCTTTACCAAACTCATAGAACGCGGTGTAAAAATCGACCAAATTAGACGTATCCGCGATAAGGTTGAAAAGCAAAAGAGCGGTAGTGTGCCTGGTGCAAGAAACATCAGTGGTTATGACGAAAAACAACAAAGTCGTTTACGTCAAAACAATGGTGATAAGCGCGAAGAAATAAAAGGTAACAACCAACGCTCTGCACAGAAAGAGAGAGTTGACGAAAGCCTTATGTCGCCACAACAACTGAAACGTTACCAACGTGAACGTAAGAGTGAGTACTTGGATGAAATGGATGAAATTCTTCCAGACTCGTTAGATCAACTGAAAATTGAAGACGACGAGTATGGCTTTGAATCAAACAGACAGAAAAAAGGAAAGCAAGTATTCGGTCGCAACATTTTTAACAATCGTAAGTTGAGTTTTGAACCCAACATGAATATTGCCACACCACAGGACTATCGTTTAGGTCCTGGTGATGCGGTATACATTGACGTGTGGGGGGCTTCGCAAGGACAATACCAGTGTACGGTATCGCCCGAGGGGGTTATAAACATTGAGAATTATGGTCCTGTGAATGTAGACGGACTCACTGTAAATCAAGCCAACCAACGTTTAAAATCTACCTTAGGAAAGCGCTACGCAGGTTCGAACATACGCCTCACTGTGGGACAAACCAAAACGATTACAGTCAATGTAATGGGCGAAGTGAAGGTGCCTGGTACATATACACTTTCGGCATTTGCCACTGTATTTAACGCGCTTTATATGGCTGGCGGCACAAATGATATCGGTACGCTGCGTAACATTAAAATTTATCGCAACGGACATTTGGTTTCTACCTGCGACATCTATGACTATATTCTTAACGGAAATATGAGGGGCAATGTGCGTTTGACTTCTGGAGACGTGATTATTGTAGAGCCCTACGAGTGCTTGGTAAACATCACGGGTAAAGTGAAGCGCCCAATGTACTACGAAATGAAGCAAAAAGAAAGTGTAGGAACCCTTATTAAATATGCAGGTGGCTTTGCTGGCGATGCTTATCAGTCGAACATACACCTTGTGCGCAAGTCTGGGGGCGAAATGTCGGTTTTCTCTATTGACGACTTTGAACGTAATTCTTTCCAATTGGCTGATGGCGACTCCGTGGCTGTGGATAGCACCTTGCAACGCTACCGCAACATGGTAGAGGTTAAGGGGGCTGTGATGCGTCCTGGCAAATACCAAATGGATGGTAGCATTACTACTGTACGCGAACTTATTGAGGCTGCAGGCGGACTCGCGGAAGATGCTTTCGTAAATCGTGGTTTCATTCACCGCATGAAGGATGACCGTACACTCGAAACAGTGGAGATTGACATCAAAGGCATCGTAAACCATACCATAGCAGACATCGCACTAAAAAATGAGGATGTTTTCTATATACCTTCTAAAAAGATTATGCAGGAGGAGGAGATTCTCACCATCAGCGGTGAAGTTAACTATCCTGGTACTTATGACTTTGCAGACAACACGAGCCTTGAAACATTTATTTTGCAAGCTGGCGGATTGAAGGACGCTGCTTCATTGGTTAAGGTGGACGTTTCGCGCCGAATGAGAAACAACAAGGCGACGCATTCTTCGTCACAAGTAGCACAATCTTTCAGCTTCGCTTTGAAGGATGGTTTTATTGTAGACGGCACACCAGGTTTCATTCTTGAACCTTTCGATGAGGTTTTTGTGCGTCGCTCACCAGGTTACGTAGAACAGCAGCACGTAATGATTGAAGGCGAGATATCTTTTGCGGGTACATACGTGTTGAGCAATAAGGGTATGCGCCTGAGCGACTTGGTTAAAAATGCGGGTGGACTTACAAAAGAAGCATATTCCTTGGGTGCCCACTTGGAACGTACCCTCACTGCAGCCGAAAAAGTAAAACAACAAACCATGTTGAAATTGGCTGTAAGTGGTGACTCTATTGATATGCGCAAACTCGACTTTGGCGAAACTCAAATGGTGGGTATCAACCTTGAACAAGCATTGGCACACCCTGGTTCTAATCAATGGGACATTGTGTTGCGAGATGGTGATAAATTGATTATTCCGCAATACAACAATACGGTTTCTATTAACGGACAAGTTATGTATCCCAACTCTGTGGCTTATCGCGAAGGAGCACGTTTGTCTTACTATATCGACCAAGCAGGTGGATACGGACAACGCGCAAAATCAAACCGTGTGTTTGCTGTGAACATGAATGGTACGGTGACACGTGTACGTTCGTCGAAGGACATCACACCTGGATGTACCATACTTGTACCTGCTAAGGCTAAGAGAAATAAAATGTCGTTTGGCGAAATTCTGTCTCTCGGTACAATGACTGCTACATTGGGTACTGTAATTGCTACAATACTTAAGTAACCCTATACTCACCAAACCTAATATAATTCAATAAACTGAACATTAACACATGGATACTATAAGTTTTGGTTCAATCATACGATCTATTAAAAAGGCTAAATGGTTGTTCGTAATTAATGCATTCATTGCCATTGCTATAGGTGTAACTGTGGCTTTGAGTATTCCTAAGACCTACGAATCATCTTCAAGTCTTGCAGCAGAGTCAAAGACGGATAATCCATTAGGTGGAAGCATGGGATCATTGGCTTCGTTGGCAGGTGTAAATCTCTCAAAATCGAACGATGCTATTGTACCCGAACTCTACCCAAGCGTGGTGGTTACAAATGATTTCTTGGTAAGTTTGCTTAGCACAAAAGTCCGAGCAAAAGGTATGACCAAGGACGTTACTTATCTTGACTATTTAGAAAACTACACAACCGACCCGTGGTGGACAAAGATTTCGGGAAAAATAAAAGATTCCTTTAGATCTGATAAAGACAAGAATACTAAAACAGATGTTAAAAACATCAATCCCGAAGAACTAACAAAATCACAAGATGCTTTGATTTCTTCAATGAAGGGTGACATCTTGTGTACATTGGATGGATCTGAAGATGGTGTTATCAACATTAAGGTATATACACAAGATCCTTATGTTTCGAAAAAAATGGTTGAAACCGTAACAGCACGTTTGCAGACCTTTATCACGGAATATCGTACAAATAAGGTACGTGTTGACTTAGCCTATTATCAGCGTTTAAAGAAAGAGGCTTACGACAAATATATCAAGGCACAAAGGAAGTATGCTGACTACAGCGACAGCCACATGGACCTTAGCTTAAAGTCGTACCAACTCGAAAGCGATGCCTTAGAGAATGACCTACAGTTAATGTACAACAACTATTCTCAGGCTTGCCAACAGGTAACATTGGCTGAAGCTAAGGTACAAGAGCGTACACCTGTGTTTACCGTACTTGAACGTCCTGTTGTAGCACCTTACGCAGATTCGCCTAAAAAGAAAATGATTGTTATGGGTTATCTTTTTGTATTTATGGCTGGGACACTATGCTTTGTCATATTACGCGATTATGTCTTTAAACCAAAGAAAAAAGAAAACTCAGAAAATGCTGACGATATCGATGACACTGAAAATATTGTCAATGAACCAGTTACAACAGAAGAATAAATATTAGTTTAAAAAGAAAATGCTATTTGACCATACTAATGTGAGCAAACGTGTGATGTGGGGCGGAAATGTTCTGCTCTTCATCTTTTTGCTCGTACTTATGGTAGACCCATCAGACAAGGTATTGCATTTAAAAGGTATAGCGTTTATGTCCTTTGTGGCATATAACGCGGCATTTCTAAAGCCCGATTTCACATTTCTACCCTCTTTACTTATGCCTTTCATTGCGGTAGTATGTGGATTATTATCTTCTCAGATATTGGGTGTACCTATTGATGCAGACTTTGCCATTGCCACATGCAAGGCTTTCTCTACATTAATTCTTCTATTATGGGTGCGCTATTATAATTTTTTGCGCGTGGCAAAGTACACGGCAATTATTTTTGCGTTCTTAGCAATTTGTATCTTTTTGGCTGCTGCATCAAACAAGTTAATTCGAGCTGGTTTATGGACTTTTCAAGAACAACATGAACATTGTTTTGACTTAGCTAATCGTA
>OBCL01000360.1_pt1 | contig 12093 bp, 10 predicted proteins | sample 1495931 | NCBI WGS metagenome assembly OBCL01 (sample SAMN03418275, study PRJEB22391) | human gut metagenome | biome: human-gut; feature: organic feature; material: feces | host: Homo sapiens | place: Tanzania | collected 2013-01
CAGGCGTATGGTACCCGCCGATGACGAAGAAGAAGCCTTGGAACAAGACTCTGAAAATACCGATGATTCTGCAGACGAAAATGTTGACGACATGACAACCACCGCCAACAACTCTGACGAAGAAGCATCAACTAATGAGGAATAAGTATAAAAGCGTCAGGCTATGATTATGCAACAAGTGCAAACTGCCCCTGTTGCATAGTTATAACCAGCTACAATACAACAACAATTCACTAAATCAATAACAACAATGAAGAAGTTAATTCTATGTCTGGCGGTTCTTTTTGGAGGCATAGGAACTGCCATGGGACAAACAGCCAATCCTGGCTCTTGGAAGGCATACGACAAAATCAACAAAGCGAATGCCTTGGTAAACAAGCACACGTCTGAGGATTTTGAACAAGCCCAGATTCTTTACAAGGAGGCAGAACAGATCATCAACAACGACATTGAAGAGGCCAAAGCAAAAGGCAAAAACAGCAATTTGGCACTCCTTTACACTCAGAATGCCGAATTGCAAGTTAAATTGCTTGACCCCGAATGGAAAAAAGCCGCAGGTGGCATTCCTTTTGACACGTTGAAGTTCTGCAATGGCATTGACAACATTATCAACTTGTACAATACCGCTGCTGAATTCAACCAAAAAGCAGATGCCAAAGGACGCGTTAAGCCCAACCCTATTGTAACGGCTAAAACACGTTACGGCATTGAAAAGCAAATGCTCACGATGTATAGCGCATGCGGACTTTTCATGAACAATATGCATAAGTACAAGGAGAGTGCCGAGTACTTCTACAAATTTGTTCAACTGCCTAAGATTTCGCCTGTATTTACTGCGGCCGAAAAAGACTCTGTGTACAAAGCACACGAGAAGGACTACAATGCCTCGTTGGTGAACATTGCCAACCTTAGCTACAAAGGCAAAGATTGGAATCAAGCTGTAAAATATTGTAACGAAGCGCTCAGTCAGGTAACGGACTCTATCAGCCTGCACGACCTCTACTTTATCAAATTGGCAGCTCTTCAGGAACAAAAGGACACTGCAAATTGGGCTAAGACCTTATACGAAGCCAGTCAGCGTACAGGACAAGAAGTATTCTTCTTGCAGTTGATGCAATACTATATCAACAGCAACAAAACTGCTGAAGCTGAAGCTTTTGCACAAAAGGTTGTGGCCGATGAGCCTAACAGCAAGACGTCATGGTACATGAAAGGCTACGTAGAACTTTACCTTGGCAAGAACTATGCTACAGCACGTCAGTCTTTTGAAAAGGCATTGTCTATTGACCCTGATTATGCCAACGCACTCTACCTCGTATCGGTAACTTATACCGACGAAATCATTTCGAAGGTAAATTCTGGCAAGTATCAGTATATTGGTAAGAACCGCAACATTACGGGACGCGGCAAAGGTGCTGCTGCCGAAGCTGCATACAAAAAGCAGAAGGCTATTTACGACAAAGAGTTGAACGAGGTTAAGTCATACTATAAAAAGGCTCAGACTTACTTGGAACACATGCGCGAGGTTGCTCCCGACATGGTGAACAAGTGGGCTCCCGCCTTGCAGACAGTATACACCAACCTTGGCATGAAGGACAAGGCTAAGGAAATGGACGCCGCACTCGACGCCTACAACCAAAGCCGCTCTTCAAAATAAAGAATGAGCAACGAAACTAAGGATTATCCCCTATAATTGATATTGAGGTTATGAATGCCACATGGCGTATTCATAACCTCAATTAAGAAAATGCGCATACAATTCCTCTTGAATATCAGTTCTAATATGAAACAGTTTCTTTTGTTACTTATAATGCTCTTTAGCTTGTCATGTACAGCACAAAAAGCATTTAAGCCTGTCAAGACTGCCTTGAAAGACAAAAAATACAACGAGGCCATCACACAAATAGAGAAGCTACGGACTGACTCCACCTTCAAAAACAACACTAAACTCTGCTTGTATGCCATTGAAGCTTATCGTGGACTTAACGACGCAGAGAACACTAAAATTTACCTGAAAAAGAACTACGACACTTTGGCTTTCTTCTCAACAACCCGGGAGTTGATTGCCACATCACTACAACTGGATTCTATAGAGAATGCCCTACAGCATGAAACAGGAGCCAAACCCAAACAAAAGCACTTGGTGTGCAGCGTGCTCAACCAATATTACCCTAACATAAACGCTGCTGCACGCTTTTACTATAGCAAGAAGGATTACAACAACGCTATGAGGTTTCTGAGAATTTCGATTGACCTACCTCACAGCAAAATTGGTACATTAGCTAAACTACCCGTCAAAGTTGACACTACAAACAGCGTGCTTTACCTCATTAGCGCATATAATGCTAAAAAGTATGACGAGGTGCATCGCTACCAAGACACAGCCTTGCAAGCCAAGAGCACGCGACGCATTGTGCTACGATACCTTGCACTCAACGCTGAAGCTGAAAACGATACAACGAGCTACCACAGTTTTTTGTATGAAGGTTGGAAAGCATACCCTTCAGAGACCTTCTTTTTTACCCGGTTGGCCGATTATTACAACAAGCATAAACACTACGAACGAACGCTCAACATAGCACAAGAGCAACTGCAATCTAAATCGCTACATAACGCTGCCTACTTGGCACGTTGCGCAGCCTACTACGAGATACACGACTACGACAGTTGCATTGTTAATGCAAAGAATTTGATTGCCATAGACTCGACAAACGTAGAAGCGCATTACTACATCGGTGCATCATACATTCAAAAGGCTGAACAGGTTGTCATGCCGCAAAACACATCGACACGTAACTATAATAAAGCACTGGCTCAACGACGCGCTTTATTCGCCAAAGCGGAACCCGAATTGGAGCAATTCCGCCGCATGGCACCACAATCACAAAATTTGTGGGCACCCTTGCTCTACAGAGTATATCTTGAACTCAACAGAGGTGACAAATTTGCCGAAATTGAAAAGTTGCTCAAGAAATTCTGACTAAACCGATTGACACATTACAATATATGAAAAAGTTCATCGCCTCACAATTACTTTCTGACACAGATTGGCAAAAGTTTATCACGTCCAATTATGATTTGCTGCCAGAACATAGTGGTTCCCATGACAAATCTGACGTGACAAGCGCAGCCATGCTGCACGATGCCATCATCGAAGGCATGGATAAAGAAAAAGCTGAGATTTCCGCCATCACAAACAATACTGACGCACCCAACTTTGACAACACGATAGTTGCTTTGACACAAAGCGGTGGCATGCTTGAACGTGCTACCACCACAATGTACAACTTGCTGAGCGCAGAGACCAACGACGAACTTGACGAACTTGCCAACGAAATGGCGCAAAAACTCTCTGACCATGAAAATGACATCATGCTCAACGAGCAACTTTTTACACGTGTCAAAAAGGTCTATGACAATAAACGCGATCAGCTGAACGGTGAATACCGCAAATTACTTGACAAAACATACGAAGCGTTTGAACGATCAGGAGCCACACTTAATGACACGCAGAAAGCAACGTTTCGCAACATCACACGTGAGTTGTCTGAATACACACTGAAGTTTTCACAAAATCTGCTGAAGGAAACAAACAACTTCGTTTTGCACATAAAGGACGAGAAAGACCTTGATGGATTACCCGACATTAACAAGGAAGCCGCCCGATTTGAAGCACAAAGCCGAAAGATGGAAGGCTGGGTATTTACGCTGCATGCTCCAAGTTACGGACCATTTATGATGTATGCCAATAAGCGAAATTTACGTGAACAAATGTACATGGCATATAACACTCGCTGCACACACGACAATGCGTATAACAATTTTAAGATTGTCGAGCACATAGTCAATTTGCGTCGCGAAGTGGCCCAACTTCTTGGCTATAAGAATTATGCAGATTATGCTCTGCGCAGACGTATGGCTCAGAATGCAGAGAATGTTTATGAGCTACTCGACGACCTTATTAACAGTTACTTGCCTAAAGCTAAGGAGGAGGTGGAACAAGTTGCCCAAAAGGCTAAAGAACTTGAAGGCGACGACTTTGTCATGCAACCATGGGATTTCTCATACTACAGTCAAAAACTTAAACACGAACTGTACGACTACGACCCCGACATGTTGCGTCCATACCTCGAACTTTCACATGTGCAAAAAGGAGTGTTAGCTTTAGCTACAAAACTGTATGGTATTACGTTTAAGGAAAACAAGCACATACCCGTTTACCACCCAGACGTTATTGCCTACGATGTCTTTGACAAGGATGAGTCCTTTTTGGCCACACTGTTGGTGGACTTTTTCCCAAGGAAAAGCAAAAAGGGGGGGGCTTGGATGACAAACTATCGTGACGAACACTGCGACCTGCCCTGCAATCAACAAGTGACAGCAAACAATTCGTACCGACCAGTGGTGAGCGTCACGACCAATTTTACAAAGCCAACTAACGACACCCCCGCCCTGCTCACACTTAACGAACTTGAAACATTCTTGCACGAATTTGGTCATGCCTTGCATGGTATCTTTGCCATGACGCACTATGCGGCACTCAGTGGAACTTCTGTATTTTGGGATTTTGTTGAACTACCTTCACAATTTATGGAAAACTATGCAACAGAACCAGATTTTTTGGGTACATTTGCCTTTCACTATAAGACAGGTGAGCCATTGCCACAAAGCTACATTGAGCGTATACGCAAAAGCCGCAATTTCCTTGCAGCTTACTCTTGTATGCGCCAAGTTTCTTTTGGACTGCTTGACATGGCCTACTATACACAGACCTCGGCAACAAGCGAGGACATAAAATCATTCGAGCATGATGCTTGGCATAGAGTACAATTACTACCACAAGTGCCATCGGCATGTATGAGCGTGCAATTCAGCCACATTATGGCTGGAGGCTATGCAGCAGGCTACTACAGCTATAAATGGGCCGAAGTGCTTGACGCCGACGCATTCTTCATGTTTAAGGAAAAAGGAATCTTCGACAAAGACACAGCCAACAGTTTCCGAACCAATATACTTTCGAAAGGAGGCACAGAGGATCCGATGACGCTTTACACCAACTTCCGTGGGCAAGAACCAACCATAGATGCCCTACTGCACAGAGATGGTATTAAATAGTAAATGTGCACATACAAGTAAAACAAACTATTGGGCGCCCCATTACTGAAGCACTCAACATAAAATAGTCCTCCGACAACGGGACATAGAACTCGCCATTAAACAACAAGTTATGACAAAAGCTGAATTACTTGACAGACGCTATTTGCGCATGGCACGCATTTGGGCGGAAAACTCATATTGCACTCGCCGTCAAGTTGGCGCACTTATCGTTAAAGACAAAATGATTATTAGCGATGGCTACAATGGGACGCCATCAGGTTTCCCCAATGTATGTGAAGGAGCCGACGGACTTACACTGCCATACGTGTTACACGCCGAAGCTAACGCCATAACAAAGATAGCCCGCTCTGGCAACAACTCCGATGGAGCTACGCTCTATGTAACTGATGCACCTTGTATTGAATGTGCTAAATTGATCATACAAGCGGGTATCAAGCGCGTTGTTTATGCACGGAGTTACCGCCTCACTGATGGCATTGACTTGCTGGCTGATGCAGGAATTGAAATCGATCATATAGCAGACACTGAAACATCACTGCAAGACAAGTGACGAGCACCAAGCACATCAGGCTTTTTACGCCCCATCACATTACAACGAACTACGTAAAAATGCGGCAAACCGAAGCCGGATGTTACTTGTACATCAGACACTTGAAAGCGCCAACATTTCAATACATACCATAAAACCCGCTCACGCGCATTATATCATATACAATGATTAAGCATAACAAAAATCGATTTGTTCCACTGTTCATATCACTAGGCGTCATTGTCGGTATTTTGATAGGGAGTTTCTTTGCCAACCATTTCTCTGGCAACAGACTGAGCATTATCAACAACTCAAGCAACAAAATTCTCGATCTTTTTCACCTCATCGACGATCAGTACGTTGATAGTGTCAACATACCCGACTTGGTAGAGAAATCCATGCCACAAATTCTAAAGGAATTGGACCCCCACTCCACTTACATCTCTGCGGCCAAAGTTGAAGAATCCATGCAGGACCTAAAGGGCAGTTTTTCGGGTATTGGCATACAATTCACGCTCTACAAAGATACCATACGCGTGGTTAAGGTCGTAAAGGGTGGCCCGTCAGAAAGCGTTGGCATACAAGCAGGCGACCGTATCATAAACATAGATGGCAAAGCCTACGTGGGCGATACGATCTCAAACGATGGCACAATGCTGCGACTCAAAGGCCCCAAAGGCTCTGTTGCACGCTTAGGTGTGAAACGTGCCGGCCAACCGCGTACTCTAACGTTTAACATCACGCGTGGAGATGTGCCCGTCAAGACAGTAGATGCGGCATATATGGCGGCACCTGGCACCGGATATATCCGTATAACAGGGTTTGGCGACACGACCTATGCCGAATTTATTGCAGCTCTAACAAAACTGCAGACTCAAGGATTTGCAAAACTTATTATTGACCTTCGCGGCAATCCTGGAGGCTATATGGAAACCGCTGTGCAATTAGCCAACGAATTCTTACCCAAGAACTCACTCATTGTATACACAAAGGGACGTAAATCGCCACGAAAGGAATACCGCACCGATGGTCGTGGAGCATACCAGAATCTCCCATTGGTTGTCTTAGTTGATGAAACATCTGCATCTGCCAGCGAGATTTTTGCTGGTGCCATACAAGACAACGACAGAGGTACCATCATCGGGCGTCGATCTTTTGGCAAGGGATTGGTGCAAGTACCCATCGAATTTCCTGACGGATCCATGCTCCGACTCACAACTGCACGCTATTACACCCCTTCTGGCCGATGCGTACAAAAACCATACAAACCCGGTGACGAAGAGGACTACGAAGCAGACCTATTGCTGAGAGCTGAACATGGAGAGTATTTCTCGGCAGACAGCATACGCAACTCTGGTGAAAAATATAAAACACGACTTGGACGTACGGTGTATGGCGGTGGAGGTATTGTGCCTGATATTTTTGTGCCACGCGACACTACAGGTATAACCTCCTATTTCAAAGAGGCCTATCTCGGTGGTCTGCTCTTTCAGTATGCCTACGACTACGTAGACAACCACCGTATTGATCTGGCAAAATACAACAATATCAACACGCTCTCTGCATACATCAACAAAAAGAATATTGTAGAGGGGTTTGCCAACTATGCAGCTAAGGCTGGTTTGAAACGCCGTAATTTGATGATTCAGCGCTCGCACAAGTTGCTCGTTACATACATCTCATCTGCCATCATTGGCGACATGCTCGATGACAACGAGGCAGCACAGTATGCCAATCGTACCGATCCTGCGGTGAACAAGGCTATCAGTGTTTTAGCCACGAGCAATGCCTTTCCGCAGGCCCCTCATAAATCAAGAGAACAAGCATGGGCTACAATCTGCCGTGTCAAACCAAATACACATTTTGCCTGGAGCTTTGGTAGAAACACATTCCTCAACCTATTGCAACAAGCCAAATGTAACGCAAGACCGCACAATACCCCAAGCCTGAAGCATTTGAACGACAAGCCACTGTATGCATTATGTCCGAAAAGAAGACACTTCGTCAACATATAAAAAGCTTGACACTTGCTTTACCGCCAGAAGATAGACTACGCATATCGGAAGATATCATGAAACAGCTCACTGAGCACCCACGCTTTAGAGCTGCAAAGGTTATCATGCTATATCACTCACTGCCTGATGAAGTGTGCACCCACACGCTTCTACAACAATACTGCACGGAAAAGCATCTGCTACTGCCTGTTGTCAAGGGCAACTCTATGGTGCTAAGGACATACCATAGAACAAGCGACATGGAAGCCGGCGCATACGGCATAATGGAGCCAGAAGGTCCTGCATTTACTGCATACGACGACATTGATCTCATTATTATACCTGGCGTAGCATTCGATGTAAAACATAATCGGCTCGGCCGCGGTAAGGGCTACTACGACCGCTTTCTGCAACAGATGCAACAGATGCGACAAACACACGCCTACAAAATTGGTGTATGTTTTCCTCACCAACTTGTGGATAGCATACCTGTCACAGCATACGACATTCCTATGGACGAAGTAGTATCTCTGTCTGAATGACAATAAGTCTTAGGTACAAGGACACGCTTTCAGTCATTTTTTCGAACATCTTCATTCTAAAACACCCTTCTATGACACTCGACATACTTATTTGTTCACTCAACAAGGGGGTGGTTCGCATACAAGATGTACTGCTGCCACCACAACCCAATGTGCATTACATAGTATCGTATCAGTACACAGACGAGCGCTATCTTGACCTCATACCTCAAGCACTTGGCGCACGTCCAGATGTATCGGTTTACACATACAAGGGGCAAGGACTCTCTGCCAACCGAAACCTTGCACTCGACAAGGCTACCGCAGACATTATCATGTATGCCGATGATGATGCACACATTCTGCCTGAGACTCCAAGTCTCGTCATGCGCAGGTTTGAAGAAAACCCACAATACGACGTACTATTTTTCAAAGCATCAACTTACACAGACAAACCTCTGAAAAACTATCCAGACAAGGACTTTGACGTATTGGCAATGCCTGCACTATACACCATTTCTGCACTCGAGATGGCATGCAAACGTCAGAGTGTGCAAGGCTTCATACGTTTTGACGAGCGATTTGGACTTGGCACAAAATTCCTCACATGTGGCGAGGAAGAAGTATGGCTTGAAGATGCGCTACGCGCTGGCCTCAAACTGCATTACTTTCCTGACAAAATCATAGAGACCAGCACCATGCTCAAGAAGTCGCTCATATACATCGATGCTGGTGTACAACGAAGCCGCGGAGCCATAGCTTATTACAAACATGGCAATCAAGCATGGTGGACCTCATTTTGCTTTGCGCTTCAAAGTGCCAAAAATGGCTATTGTCATTTCCTGCCCCTTATGCGCCATTTAGCAGAAGGCATTCGCTATATGAAACGAACCACTAAATAAGCAATGGTAAGGTACAAATTAGACAAGCGCTTAATAATAGTCGTTACAAACAATTACAAGTTAGGCATTGCTACCCACATCGCAAGTAGCAATGCCTAACTTTATTATTTTCAGCCCAAATCGCACTTTTTGTACCCCATAAATGTCCCACACACTTGACAACAACCAAAGCAAATACATAGATTTTGTGGTATTAGGCCAATAAGTACCGAAAAAAATAGCATTTTAGCCATAAAACCCGTAATTTTGCGCCCGATATGAAAAGTAGGCTACCTATCAACCACAAAACAATGCGACGTGCAATCACGCTGTCAATCATACAAATGTGCTGTGCAAGTACACAGCACCTTTATGCGATTTCACCAATCACGCAGACAAAAGCAACTAACGTTGCAGACAGTGTTGGTACCTACCAAGCAGACAGTATTGGTGCCTACCAAGCAGACAGCATTGGTACCAACCAGGTTGACAGCATACTGCCAACACACAATAAAGGGTTGATAAAGAAAGTCATAGGGTACTTCCGCGACTCAAACAAGCCCAAGAGCAACAAAAAGGTTGACTTTGGCTTTGTGCCTGGTCCCAACTATTCTGGCACAACAGGCCTCGGATTGGGATTTCTTGGTACAGCCACCTACTCTGCCGACCATAATGATGCAACGTTACCCAGGTCAAATGCCTCTATATATAGTAACATGACTACCAAGGGGTTCTTCATGGTGGGCTTACGCGGTAACCACATATTTCCACACCAACGCTTCCAACTCGACTACAAACTCAACCTTTCAACTTTTAGCACGAGTTATTGGGGCATAGGATATGCCGAAAACGACGATGACAATAACGAAACTGACTATCGCCGCAACCGCATAAACGCCATGGCACGATTTATGTGCAAATTGGCACCCAACACCTATATTGGGCCATTGGTAAGCTACCGCGTGATACAAGCCAAAGGCGTAAAGAGTGAATACCAGCACCTGTGGCAAGGACAAGACAAAACGATACGTGCTTATACCGCAGGTCTGTCATTTACCTACGACTCGCGTGACTTCATGCTTAATGCGTCACGAGGTGTGTTTTTACAAATAGACCAAACCTTCACGCCACGCTGCTTTGGCAACGGACAATACAACTTTTCAAGCACCGAAGCCACATTTGCCACCTATGGCCGTCTGTGGAAAGGGGCCATTATTGCCGGGGAGTTGCACGGGCTCTTCAATTACGGTAACACACCATGGGCCCTCTTAGCCGAAGTTGGTTCAAACGACCGTATGCGCGGCTATTATGAAGGGCGCTATCGTGACAAGAACATTATCGAAGGCCAGCTTGAACTGCGGCAACACATCAAAGGTCGCAATGGCGTTGTAGCATGGGTGGCACTTGCCAATGCATTCCCCGACTTCGACCACATAGCATGGCGTCACACACTACCAAATGCTGGTGTAGGATATCGTTGGGAATTCAAAAAGCGCATCAATATTCGCATAGACTACGGATTTACGCGCAAAGGTGGCGGTTTTATATTCAACATCAACGAAGCATTCTAAAGAATACCATTTGCATCGTACAAAACAACATACATAACATTCACTATGAATTTCAAAAGCATCACATTAGCTCTTATGCTTGCCATGACGAGTTCTGCAGCAATGGCCATCCCCTATTCACCGGATTACCTGCAAGCAGACCAAACCGATAGTGAAACTGGCAGCATGCAATTCATCCCCAAAGGCAACTTTGAATCGTGGTCTTCTCAATCTATCAAAGAGAGTGGCATAATTGGTGGAAACACTGTTACACTCATGCATATAGGTAGGCCATGGGGATCATCTAATGTATGGGCAAAAGTCAGTGGCGTTACCAAGACCAACGTCAGTGTGTATCGTGACACGCACCCCGGACACGGACATTGCGCGAAACTTTACACCCACATTGTTGAAGCGAAAGTGCTTGGCATCATCAATATCAAGGTGCTTGCAGCCGGCTCCATATTCCTTGGCAACACATTACAACCTATCACCGACACCAAAAATCCGATGGCCAAGCTCAATGCCGGCCTCCGCTTTACCAAACGTCCGAAAGCAATTGTTTTCGATTATAAAACCCATATTGTCAAAGGCAATCGCATACGCCAGAATGGCATCACAAGGGGTGCTACTGTTGCCGGGCAGGACATGGCCGATTGTATACTCTACCTGCAAAAGCGTTGGGAAGACGCCAGGGGCAACATTTATGCCAAGCGTGTAGGCACCATGGTACACCGCTTCAGCTCATCAACAAATTGGCGCAACAACCAATCATTCACCATACATTATGGTGATATCCGCAGACAAAAGTTCTATAATTCAGCATGGGGCCTCACCTCTGGCGCACTTACCAAGTATGCACGTAACTCAAAGGGTAGAATGGTGCCTGTACGCGAGGTAGGTTGGGCTGCTGCTAACGAAGTTCCTACGCACATTGTACTTCAGTTTGATTCAAGCCATGGTGGCGCATACGTTGGTACAGTAGGCAACACCTTGTGGGTTGACAACGTTCGTTTAGCATACTAAAAACGAGACATAACCACCCCAATAAGGGTAACTCCCGATAGCATGTGCAAATGCCATGCTATCGGGAGTTTTCTCATGTCACCATATAAGCCAACAATTATTACTTCTATATAACAAAGTTCAAATATCATCTTTGTTATTATCTCAACTTGTTTGCCATTCTGGCAAAGGGAACTGTCCGCTAAAACACAAAATAATATGGAAATCTATTGCTGTCCGGCAAAACGCCGAAACGCAACTTTTTCCGACTTAAACCCTTTATAAAAAGGGTGTACAATTTGTACACATATATTTGCCCCCTCCCCGTTTACCTACTTGTAAAAGAGAGTGTGTGCTTTTACTGCCATCTTACACTTTTTATGCGTAACAAGTTGATATACAGAGGTTTCAAGAGTGTAAGATGTATTCAAAGTATCATACACAACCCTGCATACATCTTACACGCACCACCCCGCTGTCGCGCAGTCTGTTTGG
>OBCL01000362.1_pt1 | contig 12031 bp, 18 predicted proteins | sample 1495931 | NCBI WGS metagenome assembly OBCL01 (sample SAMN03418275, study PRJEB22391) | human gut metagenome | biome: human-gut; feature: organic feature; material: feces | host: Homo sapiens | place: Tanzania | collected 2013-01
AGCGTGCCAAGCTCGTTGCTCGCTATGCTGAGAAGCGTGCCGCTCTGAAGAAGGTCATCGCTACATCTGAGGATCCTGCAGAGGCTTACGAGGCTGCTCGCAAGCTCCAGGCTATTCCTAAGAATGCTAACCCTATCCGTCTGCACAACCGTTGCAAGATCACCGGTCGTCCGAAGGGTTACATCCGCCAGTTCGGCATTTCTCGTATTCAGTTCCGTGAGATGGCTTCACAGGGCCTTATCCCGGGCGTTAAGAAGGCAAGCTGGTAAACCACGCCACACCAATAAAGCTGGTAATTATTTTTTCACTTTAATATTGTCGGGGTAGTCCCGATTAATTAAACTTTATTTATAAAATGACAGATCCAATAGCAGATTTTCTGACAAGACTCAGAAACGCAATCATGGCTCATCACCGTGTTGTAGAGGTGCCTGCATCTAACTTGAAGAAAGAGATCACCAAGATCCTCTTCGAGAAGGGCTACATCCTCAACTACAAGTTCGTTGAGGACGGTCCTCAGGGTACAATCAAGGTAGCTCTCAAGTACAACGCTGCCACAAAGACCAACGCTATCACTTCGTTGAAGCGTGTGTCTACTCCTGGTCTCCGCAAGTATGTTGGTTACAAGGACATGCCGAGAGTAATTAACGGATTGGGTATCGCAATCCTCTCAACTTCTAAGGGCGTTATGACCGATAAGGAAGCAGCTGCCCAGAAGATTGGTGGTGAGGTTCTTTGCTATGTTTATTAATTGGAGGATTTAGAATATGTCAAGAATAGGAAAATTACCAATTAGTATCCCTGCTAACGTAAACGTAACTTTCGCTAATGGCGTTGTTACAGTTAAAGGTCCTAAGGGCGAGATGTCACAGAAGATTGACCCGTCTATCATCACTAAGATTGAGGATAACACTATCACTTTCGAGGTAGATGAGAACAGCCCTGTAAACTATAAGCAGAAGTCAGCTTTCCACGGTCTTTATCGCTCACTCGTTAATAACATGGTTATTGGCGTAAGCGAGGGCTATAAGAAGGTTCTTGAGCTTGTCGGAGTCGGTTATCGTGTTTCTAACCAGGGCAACCTCATCGAGTTCTCCCTCGGTTATACTCACCCTATCTTCCTCGAACTTCCTTCAGAGGTTAAGGTAGAGTCTAAGAGCGAGCGCAACCAGAACCCGGTTCTTACTTTGGAGTCTTGCGACAAGCAGTTGCTCGGTCTTATTTGTGCTAAAATTCGTTCTTTCCGCAAGCCTGAACCTTACAAGGGCAAGGGTATCTTGTTCAAGGGAGAAGTCATCCGCAGAAAGTCTGGTAAGTCAGCTTCAGCTAAGTAACATTTTAAATTTTACGATCATGACAACAAAGAAAGTAGAAAGACGAATCAAAATCAAATATAGAGTTCGTAAGCGCATCAGCGGTACTGCTGAGCGTCCACGTCTGAGCGTATTCCGCAGCAACAAGCAGATTTACGCACAGGTTATCAACGACTTGACTGGCACAACACTCGCTTCAGCTTCTTCACTTGGCCTCGAGAAGATGCCTAAGAAGGAGCAGGCTGCTAAGGTTGGTGAGCTTGTAGCTGCCAACGCTATCGCAGCAGGTGTTTCTGCAGTGGTGTTCGACCGTAACGGTTATCTCTATCACGGACGTGTTAAGGAGCTTGCTGACGCAGCTCGTAATGGCGGTCTCAAATTCTAAACGATTATGGCAATGAATAAAGTAAAAAATTATAATGACGTTGATTTGAAGGACCGCCTCGTGGCTATCAACCGTGTAACTAAGGTTACAAAGGGTGGTCGTACATTCACATTCGCTGCTATCGTCGTTGTTGGTGACGGCAAGGGCGTTATCGGCTACGGTCTCGGTAAGGCTGGTGAGGTTACCGCAGCTATTGCTAAGGGTGTAGAGGCAGCTAAGAAGAACCTCGTTAAGGTTCCGGTGCTCAAGGGCACTATTCCTCATGAGGTAGAGGCTCGTTTCGGCGGTGCTCAGGTGTTCATGCGTCCGGCTGCTGCCGGTACCGGTCTTGTGGCTGGTGGTGCTATGCGTGCCGTTCTCGACAGCGTAGGCGTTAAGGATATCCTTGCTAAGTCTAAGGGTTCTTCTAACCCTCACAACCTTGTAAAGGCCACTATCGAGGGTCTTTCACAGCTTCGTGACGCTTATACAGTAGCAGGCCAGCGCGGCATTTCCATGGACAAAGTGTTTAACGGTTAATAGGAGATTCATACAATGGCAACAATAAAAGTACAGCAGATTAAGAGCAAAATCGGTTATCCGAAGGATCAGAAGGCTACTCTTCAGGCTCTTGGACTCCGCAAGATCTCTCAGGTTGTTGAGGTTGAGGATACTCCGAGCACACGTGGCATGATTCGCAAGGTGCATCACTTGGTAACTGTAGTTGAATAATAAAATCTTAAAAGGAATAAAATTATGAAATTAAATAATTTAAAGCCTGCTGCAGGTTCCACCCACTCTCGTCGTCGTATCGGTCGCGGTCCTGGTTCAGGACTCGGTGGTACTTCTACCCGTGGTCACAAGGGTGCCAAGGCACGTTCAGGTTACAAGAGAAAGATCGGTTTCGAAGGTGGTCAGATGCCTTTGCAGCGTCGTGTACCGAAGGCTGGTTTCAAGAACATCAACCACAAGGAATACTTTGCAGTAAACCTCTCTACACTTCAGAAGCTTGCTGAGGAGAAGAACCTCACCAAGATCGGAATTGAGGAGCTCAAGGCAGCTCACCTCACCAACGGCAAGGAACTTGTTAAGGTTCTTGGCAACGGTGAACTCACTGCTAAGATTGAGGTAGAGGCTCACGCTTTCTCTAAGACAGCTGAGGAAGCAATCAAGGCAGTTGGAGGTAACACAACTATTATCTAAGTAGATGAAAAAGTTTATTGAGACACTAAAGAACTGTTGGAGAATTGAGGATTTGCGTCAGCGACTCCTCATTACTCTCTTGTTTACGGCTATTTACCGTTTTGGCTCGTTCGTTGTGCTCCCAGGCATTAACCCGAGCAAGTTGGAACAACTTCAGTCGCAAACAGCGGGCGGTCTTATGTCATTGCTCGACATGTTCTCTGGTGGTGCATTTTCCAATGCGTCAATCTTTGCGCTTGGAATTATGCCATACATCTCAGCTTCTATCGTCATGCAGCTTCTGGCAGTGGCAGTGCCTTACTTCCAGAAGATGCAGCGCGAAGGCGAAAGCGGACGCAAGAAGATTAACTGGTATACGAGAATCCTCACTGTGGGTATTCTTTTCTTCCAGGCTCCTTCATATCTGCTTAACCTTAAGGCGCAGGCAGCGGGTGCTCTCGCTTCAGGTATTTCCTGGCCTATGTTCATGTTCCCGGCATCTATCATTCTTGCCGCAGGTTCTATGTTCATCCTATGGCTTGGCGAGCGCATAACCGACAAGGGAGTTGGCAATGGTATCTCAATGATCATCATGATTGGTATTATCGCACGTTTGCCTCAGGCTTTCGTGCAGGAACTGGGCTCACGGTTCACCGCTATCTCAAGTGGTGGACTTGTGATGTTCATCATCGAGATCTTGGTTCTGTATGCAGTAATATGTGCTTCAATCATGCTTGTTCAGGGTACCCGAAAAATACCTGTACAGTACGCCAAGCGTCTCGTAGGTAATAAACAGTATGGCGGCGCTCGCCAGTATATACCTCTGAAATTGTTCGCTGCCAACGTAATGCCTATCATCTTCGCCCAGGCGTTGATGTTCATCCCGTTGGCTTTCGTTCGCTACCAGAGCGATGGTGGTTCGTCATGGCTCAACGCTCTCATGGACAACCGTAGCTTGCCTTACAATTGCATTTATGTAATTCTGATTATAGCTTTTACAATCTTCTACACAGCCATTACAATGAACCCTGTTCAGATGGCAGAGGATATGAAGCGCAACAACGGTTTCATTCCTGGTGTTAAGCCAGGCAAGGAGACTGCCGATTATATCGACGCAATCATGACCCGTATCACATGGCCAGGTTCGTTGTTTATCGCTTTCATCGCTATAATGCCAGCACTCGCTGGTCTGCTTAACGTGCAGCAGGCATTCTCGCAGTTCTTTGGTGGCACATCTCTCCTTATTCTCGTTGGTGTGGTAATTGATACACTCCAGCAGATTGAGAGTCACATGTTGATGCGTCATTATGACGGACTCCTCAACTCAGGCCGCACTCGTGGCGGTAACGTTTCTGCATATTGATTTTATCTTAAGGAATGAAGATATTTCTAAAGACAGAAGATGAAATTGAGCTGATGCGCAAGGCAAACCAGTTAGTTGGTGCGACTCTTGCTGAATTGGCCAAGCATATTAAACCAGGTGTGACGACCCTTCAATTGGATAGGGTGGCAGAGGAATTCATCCGCGACAATGGAGCAATTCCGACGTTCAAGAATTTCCCTAATCCATTTGGAGGGCCGTTTCCCGCAAGTATCTGTACATCTGTCAATAATGTCGTGGTGCACGGCATTCCTGATGAAAAGACAGTTTTGAAGGATGGTGACATAATTTCCATAGATTGTGGCACACTTCTTGCTGGATATAACGGAGACTCTGCCTACACGTTTTGTGTCGGAGAAGTCAGCCAAGATGTCAGAGATTTACTGACAGTGACACGACAGTCGCTGTATAAAGGTATCGAAATGGCAGTTGCTGGCAATCATGTCGGTGACATTGGAGATGCAATTCAAACTTTTTGCGAGGCGCATGGCTATGGCGTAGTGCGCGAGCTAACCGGACACGGTATAGGCAAAGAGATGCATGAAGACCCACAGATACCAAATTATGGAAGGCGTGGCAATGGCGTCATGCTTAAAGAAGGCATGTGCATAGCCATCGAGCCTATGATAACCCTGGGTGACCGCAAGGTTTGGCTGATGCCCGACCGTTGGGGAATATGCACTCGTGATGGTAAACCGGCAGCTCATTATGAGCATACGATAGCCATCCGACGCGGCAAGGCTGAAATCTTGTCCACGTTTGAAGGAATAGAACATTTCGAATAAAAGAATATATAGAATACAAATATGGCAAAGCAATCCGCTATTGAGCAAGACGGCACAATTGTAGAGTCGTTGTCAAATGCAATGTTCAGAGTCGAGCTGGAGAACGGCGTTCAGATTATCGCCCATATCTCAGGCAAGATGAGAATGCACTACATAAAAATCCTGCCTGGCGACAAGGTGAAAGTGGAGATGAGTCCCTACGACCTTACTAAGGGCAGAATCGTTTTCAGATACAAGTAACATTTTAAATATATGAAAACAAGAGCATCATTAAAGAAGCGTACACCCGACTGCAAGATCGTTCGTCGTAAGGGTCGTTTGTTCGTTATCAACAAGAAGAACCCTAAGTTCAAATTGCGTCAGGGTTAAGAAGACATTGAGCGACTGAGGGCTTGAGAAAAGTTTCGAGGTAGCTCGCAATAACCAAATTTATTAATTTTTCAATTTTACATTATTACAATGGCAATAAGAATTGTTGGAGTAGATTTGCCCCAGAACAAGCGTGGCGAAATCGCATTGACCTATATCTATGGTATCGGTCGAAGTAGTTCAGCAAAGATATTGGATAAAGCCGGCGTTAGCCGCGACCTGAAGGTTTGCGATTGGAGCGACGATCAGGCAGCCAAGATCCGCGAAATTATCGGTGCTGAATTCAAAGTAGAAGGTGATCTCCGTTCTGAGATCCAGATGAATATCAAGCGACTGATGGATATTGGTTGCTATCGTGGAGTTCGTCATCGTAACGGTCTTCCTGTTCGCGGTCAGAGCACAAAGAACAATGCCCGTACTCGTAAGGGAAAGAAGAAGACTGTTGCTAACAAGAAGAAGGCTACTAAGTAAAATTTAGTTGAAAGCAAAGTCATGTACTGTCAGTGACTGACGGGAAGGCTTTTAACTTTTAACTTTTAACTAAACAAAATTATGGCAAAGAAAACAGCAACATCTAAGAAAAGAAATGTAAAGGTTGACGCTATCGGACAGCTCCATGTTCACAGCTCGTTCAACAACATTATTGTATCTTTAGCAAATAGCGAGGGACAGGTAATTTCATGGTCATCTGCAGGTAAGATGGGCTTCCGTGGTTCTAAGAAGAACACACCGTACGCAGCTCAGATGGCAGCAGAGGATTGCGGCAAGGTAGCATTCGACCTTGGTCTGCGCAAGGTAAAGGCTTACGTTAAGGGCCCGGGTAACGGTCGTGAATCAGCTATCCGTGGTGTACACAGCTGCGGTATAGAGGTTACAGAGATCGTTGACGTTACTCCGCTTCCACACAACGGATGCCGTCCTCCGAAGCGTCGTAAGGTCTAATTTTCCCTTTGTAGACTCTTATAATTTTAGGTCTGCAACTCTTAAAAGATACAAACAACAATAAAGCATATTATTTATTATGGCTAGATATATAGGTCCGAAATCTAAAATTGCACGCCGTTTTGGTGAACCAATCTTCGGCGCAGACAAAGTTTTGTCCAAGAGAAACTTCCCTCCTGGACAGCATGGCAACAACCGTCGCAGAAAGCAGTCTGAGTATGCTGTCATGTTGGCAGAGAAGCAGAAGGCTAAGTACACATACGGTGTTCTCGAGCGTCAGTTCCGCAACATGTTCGAGAAGGCAGCTAAGGCTGACGGCATCACTGGTGAGGTATTGCTTCAGAATCTTGAAAGCCGTTTGGATAACGTAGTATTCCGTTTGGGTATTGCTCCTACACGTGCTGCAGCTCGTCAGCTCGTTGGTCACAAGCACATCACTGTTGACGGCCAGGTAGTGAACATTCCTTCATTCTCAGTTAAGCCGGGTATGGTTGTTGGTGTTCGCGAGAAGTCAAAGTCTCTCGAGGTTATCGAGGCTGCTCTCGCTGGTTACAACCACAGCAAGTATCCTTGGATTGAGTGGGATCAGAACACAAAGAGCGGTAAGTTCCTCCACAAGCCGGAGCGTGCTGACATCCCTGAGAACATTAAGGAACAGTTAATCGTTGAGTTGTACTCTAAATAATCATTAAATTAATGGCGATATTAGCATTTCAAAAACCTGACAAAGTTGTAATGTTGGATTCCAACGACAAGTTCGGCAAGTTCGAATTCCGTCCGTTGGAGCCAGGATTCGGTGTTACCATTGGTAACTCCCTGCGCCGCATTCTTCTTTCGTCGCTTGAGGGCTACGCAATCAACACCATCAAGATTGGTGGTGTTGAGCATGAGTTCTCATCTGTACCCGGCGTAAAGGAGGATGTAACTAACATTATCTTGAATTTGAAGCAAGTAAGATTCAAGCAAGTAGTAGAAGAATTCGAGAACGAAAAAGTTAGTATCACCGTTGAGAATTCAACAGAGTTCAAGGCTGGTGATATAGGCAAGTATCTGACTGGATTTGAAGTGTTAAACCCTGATTTGGTGATTTGTCATTTAGATGTCAAAGCTACGATGCAGATAGACCTTACTATCAACAAGGGCCGCGGCTATGTCACTGCTGACGAGAATCGCGCGTTCTGCACCGACGTCAACGTAATTCCAATCGATTCTATCTACACCCCAATCCGTAACGTAAAGTATTCAGTTGAGCCGTATCGCGTTGAGATGAAGACCGACTACGACAAACTCGTTCTTGAAGTAACTACGGACGGTTCCATTCACCCGAAGGACGCTCTTAAGGAGGCCGCCAAGATCCTCATCCAGCACTTTATGCTCTTCAGCGACGAGAAGATTACTCTCGAAAGCCCAGAGCACGAGGGCAACCAGGAGTTCGACGAGGAAGTGCTTCACATGCGTCAGCTCCTGAAGACAAAGTTGGTAGACATGAACCTCTCGGTTCGTGCGCTTAACTGTCTTAAGGCAGCCGATGTTGAGACACTCGGCGACTTGGTACAGTACAACAAGACTGATCTTCTTAAGTTCCGCAACTTCGGTAAGAAATCGCTTTCAGAGCTTGATGATTTGCTCGAGAGTCTGAATCTGTCGTTTGGTACCGACATTTCTCAATACAAATTAGATAAAGAATAAAACAAAATGAGACACAATAAGAAATTCAACCACTTAGGTCGTACTGCATCTCACCGTAACGCTATGCTCGCAAACATGGCTATCTCGCTGATTATGCACAAAAGAATCACTACGACCCTCGCAAAGGCTAAGGCTTTGAAGATGTATGTAGAGCCGCTGATTACACGCTGCAAGGACGACAGCACAAACTCTCGTCGTGTAGTATTCAGCTACCTCCAGAACAAGTATGCTATCAAGGAGCTTTTCAGCACAGTAGCTGAGAAGGTGGGCGACCGTCCTGGTGGCTATACTCGCGTTATCAAGCTCGGTACTCGTAAGGGTGACGCTGCTGCTATCGCTTTCATCGAGCTCGTTGACTTCGACGAGAACATGGCTAAGACTGCCAAGGCTGGCAAGAAGACTCGCCGTAGCCGCAAGTCTGCTGCAGAGGCTACTGAGGCTCCTGTTGCTGAGACTCCAGCTACAGAAGAGGCAAAGGCTGAATAATTCGATTTTATCGACTTTATCTCAATACAAGGAAGGTCTGACGGAACCCATGGGTTCTGCCAGACCTTTTTTTAGGTTTACTTCAAATTATCTTTATAAATAAGCAATACATTTATAAAATAAATTTTGATATAATACTTCTCATTTAACATGTATTGTTGTTATTCTACTTCCCAATCATCTATAGTTCCCGTTTTAGATGAAAAGTTTACTCCAATGCAGTGAATAGTTCTTTTGTTGTTGGCATAAGGACGGGTGTAGCCCATTGTCTTGATTTGATCAAGAGCTTGTTTGGCAGTACCATCGAGTTTGAATTCAAATATATAGATGTCATTGTCAGTCTCAATTATACAGTCGGCCCTGCCTTCACTCTGCTGTTTTTCGGTAAGCACAAGATAAGTGCTAATGATACGGAAGATAAGATAGAACGTGTAGTGGAAGTAACGTTCACGTTCGGCTTCTGTATCCTTGCGTCGCATAGAATACGGAATGCTTGCGAAGAAAGCAGTAAGTTGCTTTCGCAAGCCTTCGATATCTGCTGCAGCGAGTGAACGTACAAGCTGTGCCATTTCTGAGAGTACAGGCATTTGGCTCTGTAGGTAATTATTGGCAATGGCAGTGGCAAATCCGCGTTTTACCTCGTTGTTAGGAAAGTCGAGCAGATAGGTGTTGGTGAGGCGGTCGTATGCTTTGATAGTGAGGTAGCCACTCTGGTAAATCATAGGCAAAGGACGTTCCACGTCAGCACGGTAGTCGACAAACTCCGATGCATCGTAATATCTGTTTGTAAGTTCGTTAAGATTCTCCTGGGTGTGGTTGAGCAAGCGTATGAGATAGGTAGGAGTGCCGGATGCAAACCAGAAGTCGTCAATCTCGCCTTTGTTGAAAGCGTTGAGCACACTGAAAGGATTGTATATGTCCTTCATGCGCTTGCTGAAGTGGTAGCCGTCGTAATGGCGCTTAAGCATAAGGCGTATTTCTTCAGGTGACAGCCCCTGCTCTTCGCCCATTTCGTCCATCTGTTTATGGAACACATTCTCCATTTCCTCCTCAGTAATGCCGCATAAAGCCTCGTAGTGAGAGTTCATGCTGATGTCGGCAGGCTGGTTGAAACCGCTGAACACACTTACCTGCGAGAATTTTGTTACACCAGTGAGCAGCACAAACTGTAGGTCGGCATCAGCAGCCTTGAACGTGGAGTAGAATCCTTTAAGGATGTTGCGGTTGTATTCCTCGATAAGAATCTCGTCGCCATTGCTGTCTTTAGTTTTATATCCAGTGTCGAGCACATCGAGTAAAGGCTTGTCGTATTCATCGATTAGCACAACGCTGCGTTTGCCTGTCTGTTTGTGTACGTGTGAGAGAAGTTGTGCGAAACGTTCGCCTACGCTGAATCGTTGGTCGCCAGTCACGCCATATTCTCTTTCCCATTTCTCTACGTAAGCATCGAGCATATCCTTTAAAGTGTTGCCAATAGTGAAGTTGTTGCTGTTGAAGTCAACATGAAATACGGGATATGTCTCCCAGTCTTTCTCCAAGGATTCTATGGCAAGTCCGCTGAATAGCTCTTTCTCGCCTTTGAAGTAATACTCAAGTGTGGACATAAGCAGACTCTTTCCGAAGCGTCGTGGACGGCTAAGGAAATAAATAGTTCCTTCCTTGGCAAGTCTATATATCATGTCGGTCTTGTCGATATAGACAAAACCTTCGTTTCTGATTTTGGCAAAGTCTTGTATGCCGATTGGATATTTCATAAGCTATTATATAGTGTATATAAATAATGTGTGGGAGAAATAGTGCTGTCACCATAACTCATGGCAAAGATAACTATAAAATCATAATATATGAAATTTTGAAAGCCCCATTATCCTCTCCAAATTGCCATCCTTATGCAATAATGGCGTAAAAACTGAAAAAATGCAAAATTATAGTCTGAAAATTTGGCTATGTAAAATAAAATACGTACATTCGTTGTCGAAACAAACAGATGACAAGAATGCTTGAAATAGACGCTTTTATGGACTATTTGCGCTTTGAGCGCAACCGCTCCCCACGCACGGTGGGAGAGTATGAGATGGACCTTGACGCCTTCGAGCAATACTTCAAAAGCCTTGACGCAACGTTGACGTTCGACACAGTGGACACCGACGTGATAAGAGGCTGGATGGAGGACATGATGGACCGTGGCAATAGAGCCACGTCAATCTGCCGTCGTCTGAGTGCAGTCAAGTCGTTGTACCGCTTCGGGCTGTCGCGAGGACTCGTGAATCATGACCCTGCCCATGCCATACATGCTCCGAAAAAGCATAGGCGGTTGCCACAGTTTGTGGGCGAGGAAGATATGGACAGCTTGCTCGACAATGTGGAGTGGGGTGATACATATAAGGATTCGCGCACGCGTACCATATTAATGATGCTGTATGAGACTGGACTCCGAGTGTCGGAGCTTACGGGACTTGACGATAAGGATATAGATTTCAGCCAGCGTGAACTTAGAGTCACTGGCAAGGGCAACAAGCAGCGCATAGTGCCTTTTGGCGAAGAACTTGCCGAGCAGATGCACAAATACATGCAGATGCGCGACAGTCAGCCAGGGTGCAAGACCGACGGAGCTTTCCTGCATAATGACAGGGGAGCAAGGATAGCACCTATAAAGGTAAGACAGATAGTGAAGGCTCAGCTTGCTGAGGTGGACAACTTAGCAAAACGTTCACCACACGTGTTGCGCCATTCATTCGCTACTGCGATGCTCAACAACGGAGCCGACCTGGAGAGTGTGCAGAAACTGCTTGGTCATGCAAGTCTTGCCACAACCGAAATCTATACCCACACAACATTCGAACAACTTAAGCAAATTTATAAAAAGGCGCATCCGCGTCAATAAACTAACAACCTTAACAAAAGAAAAGGAGGACACTATGGAGATTAAGATTCAGTCAATCCACTTTGACGCTACAGACAAATTGCAGGAGTTCATCGAGAAGAAAGTTGCAAAGCTCGAAAAAACATTCGAAGACATAAAGACAGCCGAGGTGCAGCTCAAGGTAGTGAAGCCAGCAACGTCGAACAACAAGGAAACAAGCCTTACGGTAGGCGTGCCCGGACAGACTCTATTCGTAGAGAAGACATGCGACACATTTGAGGAGGGAATCGACCTTTGCGTGGATTCAATGAAGGTGCAGCTCACAAAATTCAAGGAAAAATCAAGGAATATGTAAAAAAAATGCCGAAAAGTTTTGGCGGTTAAAAAATAAGTTGTATCTTTGCAGCCGTTTTAGAACAAGTCCTAAATCGTGGCTTAACGGCTGCAAGGATTTTGCCTCTTTAGCTCAGTTGGCCAGAGCACGTGATTTGTAATCTCGGGGTCGTTGGTTCGAATCCGACAAGAGGCTCAAAAAATGAAAATACTGAACGCAGTTTTTCTTCGCACTAACCTATTTATTAGAGCGAGACATTTTTGTGGAAGGGTGGTTACCAGAGTGGCCAAATGGGGCAGACTGTAAATCTGCTGGCGATGCCT
>OBCL01000363.1_pt1 | contig 12030 bp, 8 predicted proteins | sample 1495931 | NCBI WGS metagenome assembly OBCL01 (sample SAMN03418275, study PRJEB22391) | human gut metagenome | biome: human-gut; feature: organic feature; material: feces | host: Homo sapiens | place: Tanzania | collected 2013-01
CTTTCAGATATCCCGAAACCATACCAGGCAACATCAAACCTAAATAAGAGATACCTGTACAGATGGAATAATGGGATGTCTTGAACTTACCCTGACTATAGAACAGCATATAAAGTGTAAGAACCGTGAAGCCCAAACCATAACCGAACTGCTCGATAAAGAGACAGCTCGATACCACAATGATGTCGCTATTGAGTGAGTAGCTCAAATAGATGTAAACCACATCAGGCAGGGTGATGGCGCAAACCATTGGCCAAAGCCATTTCTTCATACCATCCCTACTCACCAGAATTCCACCGATGATTCCACCCAGCAGCAAACCGATCAGTCCTACAGTACCATTGGCAAAGCCATATTCCTGCGGAGACAATCCCAGTCCGCCCTGCGAATTAGGACGAAGGATGAATGTCTTGGTCATCGTATTCAAGAGTGCTTCCGGGAAACGATAGAGCAGGAGGAAGAGCATCACACAGATGGTTTCTCCCAATCCGAATTTCACAAAGAAGGTGCGGAACATATTCTTCAGTTCGTGCGCCACTTCGCCCACCGTTCTATCGGTCTGCACATCCTCCTTCGGACACGGCATGAATCTACTATGATAGAGCCACAATCCGATGAAGATACCTGCCAGTCCGTAAAAGATAAGCGCCCATGAGAAGCGTATCTGGTTACGGAACAGTACCTGGAGAACACCAGCCAACATCACCAGGAATCCATTCACGAAGATGATGGCAAGGCGATAGAAGGTATTTCTCAAACCCACGAACTTGGTCTGCGTATGCTCATCCAACTCTATCATATAGAAACCATCCGCCGAAATATCGTGGGTGGCACTACAGAAGGCGATGAGAAAGAAGAAACACATCGTTGCCTGGAACCAGAAGGCAGTAGGCAGCGAAAAGGCTATTCCGGCAAGAGCTGCTCCGATGAGCGCCTGCATCGTCAATACCCACCAGCGCTTGGTCTTCAGCAGGTCGATGAATGGACTCCACAAGGGTTTGATAACCCAAGGCAGGGCGAGCCATCCGGTATAGAGACCCACCTCAGCATCGGTCAAGCCCAACTGCATATACATTACCACAGAGAGGGCTGTCACGATAACGTTAGGCAGTCCTTCCGCAAAGTAGAGTGTCGGAATCCAAGCCCATGGATTCCGACTATTTTTCTTTGTTACCATTTTACATCACTATTTATAGAGTTTCTTGATTTCAGCACCCTGATAATAGTGCAGGAGGATGGCATCATACAGATAACCTTCCTCTCCCATCACAGCAGCACCAATCTGACAGAGACCTACTCCATGCCCCCATCCTGCACCGATGAGTTCGAAACGCTGAGGTACTCCCTGCTCATCTTCATCCTGTTTATCTACCACAAAAGCTGAACTTAAAAGATGAGAATCGCTGAGCGCACGTCGGATTTCGAGTTCCTTACCGATGGTAAAGGTCTTCTCGGTACCGATAATCTGGAGTTTGCTGATTCTTCCACTCTTACCTCGCTCCACAGCCTTCAGGTCGAGGATGGCACCAAAGTCCATCTTCAGTTTGTCAGCGATAAGCTGCTGGAGTTTCTCCTGAGTGAGCGTTACCTTCCAGCGATAGAAATCGGCAGTCTCCTGGTCATAGTCATTCAATACCTGCGAAAGAATCTTCTTGTCTGTCGTATTGCAGAAAGCAGGTGGGTTCGAGCGAATCCACTTCTCAGCCTCTTCCTCGCTGGTAAGATCAGGCATAACCTTTGCATCCTCTACACCCAAGGCAATATCCCTTACGGCTGTGAGATAATTCTTCGGCGTATTCTCCCAGCAATACTGGAACTCTTCGGTAATACCGCCACAACACTTCGAGAATCTGGCATCACAAATCTCATCACCATCCAGCAGAACCTGTCCTCTGGTGAGTCTTACTGCCTCTGCCACATGTGGTGAGGTCTCCTTCGTAATACCCTGATAACGCTGACAGTGGTCATCGGCACAAACATCGAAAAGAGTATGATCTTCGCGATCGTACCAACGGATGAGCATATCCTCCTTCTTCACGAAAGAGAAGAAATTGTTGCCACTCTCCGCCACCTCTCTGCGATGCTGCATCTGAGCCAAAAGCCAAGAACGGGAAATCACGGCGTGCGCCTTCAGGAGTTCGAGACTGGATGTGGCACTCATCTCACTACTGATAACACTCTCCAGATATTTCTCTACAGGCAGCTCATTAATGGCTAAAATCTTATCAGATTCTACCAGGAATCTCAGCGTACCCAGGAAAGTCTGGGTTTCCTTGCGTTCCCAATGGAAGTTTACACCGATGGTTACATCACTCAAGGAGAAAGAGGCATTCGAGCTCTGCGGATGGAAAGTCAGTGAACTATACTGATTTCCGTTCCAAAGCACGCCACCTTCAGAGAATTCCACCTCCTGCTCACCAATCACGATTTCTCCCTTGGCAAGATAAGGTTTGTTGAGTATGAAATGAACCTTCTGCGCACTCACGATTCCAACAGTTACTTCCGGCTCCTTACCATTATTATATAAGGCAGAAGTTCCGACAGCAGCCTTAGCTTCCTTTGCCGCCTTCAGCTTGTTAACGATAGTTTCTACCTTCTCTGGACTGATACCGCATTCCTGCAAGATAGCAGTAGCCTTTTCATCGGTGAGTTTACGGAAATCTTCCTCACGAGGAGTAATGATGAGTCCGCTCATATCGAGTGCTCCCGGCGAAACCATCACCTGTGCATCTCCCTCAGCAAAGTAAGCATCTGGTCGATGTTTCTCTCTTGGGATAACCACAGTGATGAATTCTTCGCACTTACGCCAGGCTACAATGTTCATCATTGGCTCTTTCTCGTCGCCACGATGAGGCAAAGCCTTGTAAAGTCGGCGGAAGAGGGTTTCATCACTCTCTTCGCTCTTCGAGATGATAACAAAGGCTGGCACGATGAAATCGCGAACCAATGCAATCTTCTCATCATCATTCAGCGAGATGATATCGGTAAGATTGCGGGAAAGGCGCTGCCAGTTTGCCTGCAAAGGAAGAAGTCCACTAGAACCAGCCTGGAAATGCAGGTGGTCTGGAGCAGAAGCTCCACACTTCGGACCATTATAGAATACCATCAAGTCGCTGTGCAGACTCAGGAATCTGTGCATCTCACCATAGTTCTTATAAATGAGCTGATACTGGTGTTTGCGTGCCGGGATCGTGAAATGGATTGGCAAGATAGGGAACGGATTCACCAACAGCTGGAACTTATCGTCTATCTGCTGCACCATCTGTTCTTCCGGACGATTGGCAGCACAGAGGAAGCAAGGGCGCTCGCTCAATGCCTTCTTGTCGATTTTGGCTCCCGTGCTAACCATACGAGCCGGATTCCACTGCAACTTCACAAACTCAGAGAGCGTCTTGGTCTCTACGTGCTTGAGGTCGCGATAACGATGTCGAGCCTCCTCCCATTGCTCCAACTGTCGATTGAAGAATCGGGAAATACTGCTATCTTCCATGATATCAGCCTTTCCCAACAGCATCTGCTGACGTGCCTTCAACTCCATGGTGCGCAAACGGTCTTTATAAAGATTATTGGCGTTCACCTTTTCTATACTAAGGGCAGCATCAGAGTTTCCTCCCCAGCGACGACAGAGGTAGAGTTCCTCATAGATTCTGCCGATGCGGTAGCGGCGAGAGAAAGCCAAGCCCATCGCATAGTCCTCGCCATAGCTGGTATTAGGAAACGGTATCTGTCTAGCCAACGGGGTAAAGAAAGCACGAGGAGCGCCTAATCCGTTGATGCGCAAGGCATTGTTGCAGCCATTCTCCTCGGTCCACTCCTTATGGTCGATAAGTCCAGGAGGAAGGGTCTGCAGATCGAAGTTGCACATACGATAAGAACCCACAATCATCGCAGCCTTCTGCTGATGGAAAGCATCTACTATCTTCTGCAGTGTATCGGTAGAAGAATAGAGGTCATCGCTATCGAGCTGAACGGCAAACTTTCCGCAAAACTCGCTAGAGATGGCCAGATTCCAGCATCCACCTATTCCAAGGTCTTTGCTTGCAGGTTGGAGCAGGAAGAGACGTGGACTATCAGCTATTTTCTGCACGATTTCACCGGTACGATCGGTAGAATGATTATCTACGACGATGACGTTGAACTTGAAATTGGTCTTCTGGCTCATTGCACTAAGCACAGCGTCTGCGATGGTCTTCTCTCTATTGAAAACTGGGATGATGACAGATGCCTCATATTCAAAGTCCTGCTCATCAAAATTCGGCTGACGATAGTAACAGGTATCAATCAGAGCGCCCAATTTGCCAAGATGCTGGGTACAAGCCTTTTCCATTTCTATCTGCACCTCCCTGTTACGAGGATTCACATAGTCGAACTGCTTCTCACCGCTCTTGCGATTGTCTCTCTCAGTCTCGGTATAGAGATACTCATTGATATGGAAGATTTCTCCTACTCGACTCAGATAAAGTCTCAGGTCGTAGAGACCTGCATAAAGGTATTCCAGACGATCGCGCTGAGCTACATAATCACGGAGAGCCTGTGCCTTGATGAGCCAGAGGCTTCCAAAATCGAAATCATCACGGAGTGAACCCTGCTGATAATCGATTACCGGATGCTTTTCCAACTTAGAAACTCTCAGTGATTTCTCCTGCTCAGAAGCATCTTCACCCAATGAAGCCTGGAACTTGGCAGTTTCCTCCTCATCCAACACCTTCGTATAATGGTCGGAGTAAACCATCACAGCTCCCGTGTCATCAGCCACACGGAGAAAACGCTCCAATGCGAGATTGCCCCATTGGATATCTGTATTTTTGGTACAGATCAACACATAGTCGGCATCGGTGTTCTCAGCGATGCTCTCTACTGTGTTAGAACTCTCAAGGCGGTCAACGGCAATGAAGGTGCAACCTTCCGGCACCGGATGCTGGGCAGCGAAGTCAGCGCTCACCAGGAGGTTGATATGCTGTACTGTTTTGTCTTCGTGAAGATCTATGGTCGTAATTCTAGCTTCCTGTAGGTCGTCACAAGGCAAGAAAAGATCTATTTTTTCTCTCATTTTCACCTTATTTTAGCTTATTATATTAAAATATGTGGCAAAGATACGAATTTTTCAGCAAAAAAGCGTATCTTTGCAGTATGAATAATGAAAAAAAATATCTTTTAGGTCTTACACTTGCTGAATTGAAGCAGGTGGCTAAGGATCTCGGCATGCCTGCCTTCACCGGCGGACAGATGGCGAAGTGGCTCTATGAGCAGCACGTAAAGAGCATTGATGAGATGACCAACATCTCGAAAGCCAACCGTGCCAAGCTCGCTGCCGAATACGAAATAGGATGCGCAGAATTCTCTGACGCACAATACTCTGTGGATGGTACCATCAAGTACCTCTTCCCTACCCGAAGCGGCAAATTCGTAGAAACGGTCTATATCCCGGATAAAGACCGTGCCACCCTCTGCGTTTCATCACAGGTGGGCTGCAAAATGAACTGCCTCTTCTGCCAGACAGGAAAGCAGGGATTCGAAGGCAGTTTGCCTGCCGGCGACATTCTGAACCAGATTTATTCGCTGCCTGAGGTGGATAAGCTCACCAATATCGTATTCATGGGACAGGGAGAGCCGATGGACAATCTCGACAATGTGCTTCGTGCCACAGAAATTCTCACCGCCGATTACGGTTGGGCGTGGAGTCCGAAACGAATCACTGTAAGTTCCGTGGGCGTGAAGAACAAGTTGAAGCGATTCCTGGAAGAGAGCGAATGCCATGTGGCAATTTCGATGCACGACCCGATACCATCAGAACGTGCAGAACTGATGCCTGCTGAACGCGGAATGAGTATAGAACAGGTGGTAGAGCTTCTGAAGAACTACGATTTCTCTCATCAGCGCCGCCTGAGTTTCGAGTACATCGTATTCAAGGGAGTGAACGACAGTATGCAGCATGCCAAGGCCATCATCAAACTGGTGAAGGGGCTTGATTGCCGTTTCAATCTCATCCGCTTCCATCAGATTCCCGACATCCCATTGCAGGGTGTGAACGATGAGAAGATGGAGCAGTTCCGTGATTACCTCACTTCCCATGGTGTTTTCACCACTATCCGTGCCAGCCGCGGCCAGGACATCTATGCAGCCTGCGGTCTGCTCAGCACCTCGAAAAAGATCGGAGAAATCCGACATCATGAGGATGAGAAGCAGAAAGAAGAGATGTAGAGAGAATAACATAATGGTGAGAAAAACGATAACGTTCCTTTTCCCGTTCTATCTTATATTCGTTCTCCTGACAAGTTGCGATATAACAGGTAAGAACAGGAAAAAGCCAGCCAGCACGGGACAACCTTACGAGGTGGTACTCGAGGGTGATACCGACAGCATCGTAACCAAGATGCTGACGGAGGATGTGACAGGACTGCCCCAACCCGAACCACTCTGCCGACTGATTCAGGTGAAAAAGGGAAAGACCCAGGGAAACTATCTGCTCGTAAGAACCCGAATCGTCGTGAATATTGGAGAGCGGGATTTCTCCGTCAGGCTGAGCCACGACGAAAATGCTGCACCGCAGAATATCATCCGCATTACAGCCCGCTCGACACAGCAGTTGCAGGAAAAGCTCAATGGCGAAAGACTCCGCCAAATCGTGAATGAGGTAGAGTTGAAACACCTGGCAGATATCATCTCCTGCAACCCCAGCAAACAAAACAAGGAGATGCAGGACGAAATCAAGAAGATGTTTGGAATTGACATGAAGATTCCGGTCTCGATGAACGCCAGCAAAAAAGCAAAAGACCTCATCTGGATCTCAAATAATGCAAGTACGGGAATGCAAAACCTGCTCGTGTTTAAAGTGAAGAGTGAAGAACGAAGAATGAAGAATTCAAATGCAGTTCCTGCAGATGATAAAGCTCAGATAGACAGCATTCTTCGAACCAACATGCCCGGTGAAACCGACAGCATGTATATGGAGATTCCAGTTCTTTCAGAAAGAGGGCTCTGGGAGATGAAGGGGGATGCCATGGGAGGACCTTATGTCATGCATCGCATTCATAAGTCAACAAGCCAAGCAGAAATTCAGCAAGGCTACGACCTCTACATCATCGGCTTCGTCTATGCTCCAGAAATGAAAAAGAAAATATTAATCAAGCAGCTCGAAGCTGCGATTTCTACTATAAAATAAGTATTAATGGACAACAAGAAAATCAGGGTGGCTATCACCCACGGAGATACCAATGGTATCGGATATGAACTCATTTTTAAGGCATTCAGTGAGCCAGAGATGTTGGAGTTTTGCACCCCAATCATCTATGGTTCACCTAAAGTGGCAGCTTATTATCGCAAGGCGATGAATCTGCCAGCCCAGTTCTCTATCATCCAGAAAGCAGAAGATGCTGAAGATGGACGTATCAACCTCCTCGCAGCCGTAGATGAAGAGGTTAAGGTAGATATGGGACTTCCTACTGATGAATCAGGAGCTGCAGCCATCAAAGCACTCGACCGTGCTATGACCGACTATCGCAACAATCTCTACGATGTCTTGATTACAGCACCAGTAAGCAGTCAGAACGTCAAAATAGAAGGATATACCTTCAAGGGACACAAGGAGTACATCGAAACATGCATCGGTGACCGCAACAGTGCCCTGAGCATCCTCATCGGAGGCGACCTCCGTATCGCAGCTATCACGGAAAAGACACCTTTGGCTCAAGTAGCTGGCGCAATCAGTCAGGAAAGTATCATGAGCAAGACAACATTGCTCTGGCAGACATTGAAGCGCGACTTCCTCATCACCAACCCACGTATCGCCGTACTCGCCCTGAATCCTAGCATCAACGAGGAACAAAGTTGCGGCAAAGAGGAACGCGAAATCATCATTCCTGCCATCGACCACCTTGCAGACAAGGGAATCCAGGCGTTTGGTCCTTACCCTGCAGACGAATTCTTCGGCAGCGGTTACTTCAGCGAATTCGATGGAATCATGGCAATGTACTACGATCAGGCTACCGTGCCATTCCATGCTCTCTACAACGAGGATGGCGTGCTCTACACTGCAGGTTTGCCACTGATCCATACCGCAGCCAACACAACTCCTTGCTACTTCATGGCAGGCTGCAACGAGGCAGACCCAACATCTTTCCGTCATGCAATCTTCACGGCACTTGATGCTTTCCGCCATCGCGAAACAAGTGACGAGGTGGGTACAAACCCATTGCCAAAACTCTATCACGAGAAGCGAGACGAAAGTGAAAAGGTTCGCTTCTCTATCCCTAAGAAGCACGCTCCATCTCCATTCCCTTCAAAGAACGGAAAACAGGGAGCACCAAAGGGTAACGAGCAGAAGGAGGCACAGAACAATGCTCCAAGAAACAACGAGCAGAAGGAGGCGCAGAACAATGCTCCAAGAAACAACGAGCAGAAGGAGGCACAGAACAATGAGCAGAAGAACAATAATCAGAAAGCTCAACAGCCAAACAAGCAGAAGGCTGCACAGGCTGCTGCAGCTCTCTCAGCTGTTCTCTCTGCAGTTCAGGCTGGTCAGAAGCCAGCTTCTAAAGAGTAAAAAACAAGGCGAAATTAGCTGCTGGAACTTGTATGTTTCCGGCAGCAATATCAGCCTGATACGTGACTAGAAATTAAGGAAAAAGAGCAGAAAGATAGGCGAAAAAGTTAAAAATCACCTATTTTCTGCTCTCCATAACCTATTTTTGGACGAAAAAAGCAGATAATTCAAAAAAAATGTGTAATTTTGGCAGCTAAATGGATAATTCCGAACTTCAAAAGATAAAACAACGATACAATATCGTCGGAAATAGCGACGGATTGAATCGTGCTCTCGATGTTGCCTTACAGGTGGCACCGACAGACCTTTCCGTGCTCATCATCGGAGAAAGCGGAGTGGGTAAGGAAATCATTCCAAGAGTCATCCACGACAATTCTCCACGAAGAAGAGAGAAATACTTCGCCATCAACTGCGGCAGCATCCCAGAGGGAACCATTGACAGCGAACTCTTCGGACACGAAAAGGGTTCCTTCACTGGAGCCATCGGCGAAAGCGAAGGTTACTTCGGAATAGCCAACAAGGGAACCATCTTCCTCGATGAGGTAGGAGAACTCCCTATCCAGACCCAAGCCCGACTGCTTCGTGTGCTGGAAACTGGTGAATATATCCGAGTAGGAGGTACAGAAATCCGAAAGACCAATGTTCGTATCGTAGCTGCCACCAATGTGAATATGCGCAAGGCAGTGAGCGAAGGAAGATTCCGTGAGGATCTCTACTATCGTCTCAATACGATTCCTATCCAGATGCCTCCTTTGCGCGAACGTGGCGGTGACATACTCTTGCTCTTCCGTCTCTTTGCCATGCAAATGGCTGAGAAATACCACTTGCCGAAAATCTCGCTTTCGGAAGATGCCAAGCAACTGATGTTGAAATACAAGTGGCCAGGAAACGTACGACAGCTCAAGAATATCACAGAGCAGATGTCGGTACTCTCAAAAGAAAGAGAAATCGGACTGGATGCACTTCTCCAATTCATCCCAAAAGATGAGGAGAGTACACAGCTGGCCCCGATTCCTCAACAGAGCGTAGGGCAACACAGCTATGAAAGCGAACGAGAAATTCTCTATAAGATTCTGTACGAATTGAGAGGAAACGTAAGCGACTTGAGACGCGAAATGAACTCGTTGAGAAAACAACTTGATGAAGCGCGCGGACTGAACGGTGCCCAAGGGTTCTCTCAATCACAACCGATAGACAACAGTATCATACCCGCAAACTATCCAATAGATGTGACACCATCTCGTACGTCGGATATCATACAGTCGCACTCGGACATGCTGAACTCTCATCCAGATCTGATACATTCCCGACCAGAAGCTCAGGAAGTAGAAGCAGAGGAAATCAAGGATTTCGACAACGAAGAGTTGAGCGAGAACGAATCGCTTAACCTCAGCAAATTGGGCAGACAGATGATAGAAAAAGCATTGGAGAGAAACAATGGCAACAGAAAAAAAGCAGCCGACGAATTGGGAATCTCCGACCGCACCCTCTATCGAAGAATCAAGAAATACGGGCTCGGAAATGATTAATGACTCATTGCTGGGAAAGACAATAATAAAGAATAAAAATATGAAGCACTTACGCGCGTACCTATATATAATAGGCGTCATATTGGTAATGGGAACTACTGCTGCCTGCTCCGTAAGCTACAAGTTTAACGGAGCCAGCATTGACTACACCAAGACCAAGACCATCCAATTGGCCGACTTCCCTATCAGAAGCTCGTATGTCTGGGGACCTATGGGTCCGATGTTCAACAATGAGCTGAAAGACAAGTTTGCCAGCAACACTCAGCTGCGCCAGGTTTCCCGAAACGGAGATTTGAAGATTGAGGGAGAAATCACCCAATACTCACAGCGTAACAAGTCGGTGAGTGCAGAGGGATATTCTGCACAGACAGAACTGAGCATTACAGTGAACGTCCGCTTCACCAATACCAAAAACCACAACGAGGACTTCGAGCGACAGTTTACCTCCGCCAAGACCTACGATACCACAAAGAGCCTGGCATCAGTGCAGGAAGAGCTGGTTACCCAGATGGTAAAGGATTTGGTTGATCAGATATTCAATGCAACTGTAGCTAACTGGTAAAAAATTCAATGTTCAAAAAAAAAGCAAAACATCGTGGAATTAAATAGATTAATACAACATCCTGAGGAAATGGACCGAGAGACGCTCTACGACCTACGTGCGCTCTTGGCTCTTTATCCGTACTATCAGACGGCTCGCCTGCTGATGTTGAAAAACCTATACCTGCTCCACGACCCCAGCTTCGATGAAGAACTTCGCCGAGCAGCCATCTATATCTCCGACCGCAAAGTCATCTTCCAGATGATAGAGGCAGCTCACTATCAGCTCAAGCGTACCCAGAATAAGCCACAAGGTATGGGCATTCTTGATGCCAAGAAGAAAGAAGATCGCACCAGCAGCCTCATCGACCACTTCCTCGACTCCATCCCTACCGATGCTGAGGAAAACGAGAAGAAGAAAGAGAAACGCAAACCTACACCAGCAGATGCAGCAGTAGATTACGTATCATATCTGATGGAGACTGAGACAGAACAGAAGATGGAGCAACCATCCCGTACAATCAGTCTCATCGATGACTTCATTGAAGAAGGTGGTTTTAATCTGGAAAAGATTAACGGCACAGAGGAATCTGAACCAAAATCATCAGCAGACACAGAGCCTGCAGAAGCAACACCTCACAATGAGTCTAGCGATAATGGCGGAATCTTTACAGAAACCCTTGCTAGAATCTACATCAAGCAGGGAAAGTATGAGAGAGCCTATCAGATTATCGATCGCCTGCATAAGCAGCACCCACAAAAGAGTGCCTATTATGTAGATCAACTCAGGTTTCTGGAGAAGCTGATATTGAATGCTAAGAAATAATATGCTCTGCAAAGGGATAAAAAGTAAATAAATATAATAATAATAAAACTAGTTTTAAAATTAAAAAATGGCTTACACATTATTTGTAGTATTAATCGTCCTGGTTTCAATCCTGATGGTTCTCATCGTGCTGATCCAGGAGTCAAAGGGAGGTGGATTGGCATCTAACTTCTCTTCAACCAATTCCATCATGGGTGTACGCAAGACTACCGACATCGTAGAAAAGATTACATGGGGTCTCGCAGCTCTTATGGTAGTAATCAGCGTTGCTTGCGCATACGTTGCTCCGCAGGCAACAGGCGAAAATAGCGTTATGGAGGGTGCAACTCAGGAGCAGACTGCTCTTCCTGCCATGCCAGGTGCTAGCAAGGATGCAGCAGCAGGTGCTCAGAAAGCGGCTCCTGCAGCAGGTGCAGATGCTCAAAAGGCAGCTCCAGTAGTGCCAAATGGCCCTGCTAAATAAAAAAATAGAAAAAAGGTACGAAAAAATTTGGTGGAATCATTTTTTTTTCGTACCTTTGCACCCGCTTACAAGAAAATGGTGGACGTAGTTCAGTTGGTTAGAGCGTCAGATTGTGGTTCTGAATGTCGTG
>OBCL01000364.1_pt1 | contig 11989 bp, 14 predicted proteins | sample 1495931 | NCBI WGS metagenome assembly OBCL01 (sample SAMN03418275, study PRJEB22391) | human gut metagenome | biome: human-gut; feature: organic feature; material: feces | host: Homo sapiens | place: Tanzania | collected 2013-01
ATTGGATTTATTTGAAAGGAACCAACTTGAAATGCTTGCTAACTTCTTCCCAACTGCGTTTGGCGTATTTTCAACACTTATTGAATCAATCCACCCCGACCAATATGTTCGGGTATTAGAAAGGAGTAGATAACTTATGAGTATGGATAAAAAGGTTTCAGATTTTATGAATGCTTTTCTTGATACTCCCGAACCTGCAATAGATCAAGAATACTATCAAATCGAAGAACAATACAAGGCAATGTTCGGTCATACTGTTCCGAGAGCTATGCTGCCTGACAGCATTTCTATGGACAGTATCAAATCCGCTATGAAAACTTGTATTGAAAACAAGAAAGATACTCTGTTTGAATTGCTCGGTGTTGAGTTGAATAATGAGTATCTGTATTAGGAGTTAAACAATGAAAGACATATCGTTATTGCAAGCTTTAGAATATGAAAAAGTCACCTTTGACGATGAGCCTATAAATTTATATTCAGAATCATTACCGGTTACATTGTTTATGGGAAGATTATCGAATAATAGCCATAAAACTTTTGTTCCTCAATTTTCGCTTGACGGACAGAATTTGCTTCTTTATTCAAAAGATAAAGGTAACCTTTATCAATTAATAGAGAATGCCTACATTTCTTCTTGGCTAAACGGGAAAGCAAGAGTTATTTATTACCACTGCGATGAAAATAAGATTTTTCATTTGACGGGATTTTCTTATGCTACGCTCAAAAAAGATACAATAATTTCTCAATTTGAGAATCTCTACGAAGAGTGTAAAGAAAATGAAAGACTTTCTGATAGCGATAAGTCATTGCACATTGTTATGATAAGTGATTTGGCTGAGATGCCCTTCTTTGCAAGAATCCTATTTGAAGATAAATTTGAAGATAAACGAGATAATTATATTAACCCAATTGATAATCCTTTTGATTTTTTCGATATTGAAAACAATAGTTTTCAAGAGCAATTAGACGCACATATAACGGTATCGGTTGGCAAAAAAATTAAGGATATGCTGATAAATGGGAAAAAATATGGTGTTGTGTTTATAATAGGTGATAGTAACTTTGAAAGCTTTTTGAAATTAAAACAGTATCCATTTTATTCAATTGAATTAGATAATGTAGATACTTTGAATATTGTTACTAAGAAAAAAGAAATCGATAAAGTCCTGGCGTGGAGTAGCGATGCTCCCCAAGAGGTTGATTTATTTCTTTCAACGGAATCACCTCTTTATGAAGCTTTTAAAGCATACTGTAATCTCGACTTATAAAAATTTATTGAGAGGTGTTTATGTTGGAAAGTGAAAATATAATTGTTTTGAATGATGATGAGGGTAACGAAATAGAATTTGAGTTTCTTGACATAATTCATTACCGTGGCAAAGAATATGTGGTTTTGCTTCCTACTTCCGATGAAGCCGACGAAGTTGTAATTCTACAAATGGAAGAAGCGGATGACGAAACCGAGAGTTATATCAGCGTTGATAACGAATTGACTTTACAAGCAGTATTTGAAATCTTCAAAGAAAAAGCAAAAGATATATTTAATTTTGTTGACTGATAGAAGCATAAAAAGGAGGTGACTCAATGGATATATGGCATAAGTTAGGGAGAATATTTCGCCTTTCCAATTTGGGAACGCTGATTTTCTTTTTGTTGAACATCGGTCTTATTTTAGCATTGTTTTTTCCTCATGGTATTACAATGGAAGCAGCAGTTAGTTTGGTAGTGTGTTATATAGTAACAGTTTTGATTAGTTTATCTCCTGTTGGAGAATGGTTTCTTGCGGCACTTGCTGGAGCAAAAGAAATAAAACGAAAAGATATTAAAATTCGTTTAGTGCCATTATTGGAGATTGTATTTGAACAAGCAAAAGAAAAAACTCCGTCTATGGTTAATTCTATTAGATTAAAAATAATACACGACCAATCGCCTAATGCTTTTGCGATTGGTCGAAGGACTATTTGCGTTACAGACGGTTTATTGAATCTCTCTGATGAAGAAATAATGGCTGTGTTTGCACATGAGGTTGGACATATTGCGTATCAGCACTCAGTCATTCAACTCCTTATCGGTGGTGGAAATCTCTTTATTTCTGGATTTTTGCTTATTGTTAAAGTTATTTGCTGGATCATTACTGGCGTTTTCGCTCTTATCGGCATAAGCACAAGAAGTTTTTGGGGCAGTATATTTGTAACGCTTTTCGGCGGATTGTCAACCGTACTTATTTGGCTTTGGACTAAGTTTTGTATGTTATTCCTAATGTGGTCAATGCGACAAAATGAATTTGTTGCTGATGAATATGCTTACAAATTGGGTTATGGTGCAATATTAGCAAGCGTATTGGATAGACATATGTGTTCGACCCCTAATAATGGATTGCTAAAAGCTCTTTATTCAACACACCCACATAGCGATGACCGTATAGCGAAATTACAAGAACATGGAGTAGAGTATTCTAGATTTTAAATATGATTGTCCATACATATTTTTGCATTTCAAAAGTCTTTCTGTTTAGAGAAAGACTTTTTGTTTTTTATTAATTAACGATGTGTTTTTACTGCTTTGTAACTTTTTGTCGAAATTCGTTACATTACAACAAAAAGCAATAGCACATATATTAAATAACAAATATATTTTGTGTAAAATGCACAAAAAATCGGTTGAAATGTGTCGTTATTCACGAAATTTTGGGAAAGACTTGAAAAGGGTATAATGATGTGATAATATAAACTCAAGAAATTCCCTGAAAGCACTAGAAATTGCTTACTGTGAGTTTAAAAATTAAAGTGAGGTTAAGTCCAATGGAGAATTTACTTTGAGGTAGCTTGTAGAAGCGTTGACCTCGAAAACTTAATAACAGGATTTAGGGATGTTACGACATTCACTTTGTGTGGTGTTGTTAAATGCAACCTTACGATGACAATACATATATAAAAGTAATTACTTCTAATTTTAAAAGTAAATATTTATATACTGTTTAGTAATGTTTTGCAATGAATCCCTGCAAGGCTTTAGTTTGTGCAACCTTTTTATGCTGACAGTATTTCTGTCAGCTTTTTTTATTTTGACTTTTTAGGAGGGTTTGTTTATGACGAATACAAAATATTATCAAGTGCAAAATCAAAACAATCAAAGGTTTTGTGATATTCACATCAGTAATCAAGGTACTGTTTATCTTGAGAAAAAGATTGGCAGACATGATGCTAATAAAACTGAGTATGTAGATGTGACAGTACTTGCTAATCAAATTATCTATAATTTACAACAAGTGTATTCTGATGATGAGGTGCTTGATTTGATTTACGGATTGGACATCTTTAATAAAGGAAAAAACGAGAAAGAATTTCACAAAAAATAACTACTGAGCCCTAGACCCACAACAAGTTGTGAGGTACTTAAATGCCAGAGTTACTAATTTAAGGAATAATAAGTTCCTTATTAGTAGCTTTGGCATTTTTTATTTTTGCAGAAAGGTGGTTTATGATGAAAAAAGATAACTTAATAATTGATAATCATGGACCACTTAAGAATGGTAGTTTAAAAGATTTGTCTGAATTGAAAGTTGAAGAATTAAATCAACTTAAAGCTGATGGATCTGCTGAGTGGGAATTGTGTGATTATCTTAATTATTATCTCATTCAATATAGTTGTGGTAATAAGTATGTATCTGATAACTTAGATGTAGAAGAGAGAACAGTTAGTAGATGGCGAAACGGTCATACGAAACCTAATGTTAATCAAATAGTCGCAATGTGTTTTTTATTTAAACTAGGATATTGCAGGAGTATTGAATTTATAGAATCTGCCGATTTTAGTTTGAAAAGGTATCCGGTTTATAGAGGATTGCTACTTAATTATCCGTATGCTTCATTAAATGATATAAATTCTTTTTTGGAAAATAACAATTTAGAAAAATTAATATAAAAAATTTCTGCTCAAAAGGACATGTTATGTCTGGCTATTTTTTGCCGGAATTACAATACTTTTCTATTTATATTTAAGTTGAAATCTTGGAATTTGCAACATTATTAGGACAGGCTCTGGCATTTTATAATTGTTATTTATCATTTATAATGACAATGAAAAAAGGAACACAATGTGTTCACAATATTGGTCCGTCATCATTGAGTCGGAGGCACGCTTGCGATAATGCTAATACGAGCTGATGTTGCCAAAGTTTCATCAGTCAACAATGGTGTGATGCAAAAGGTGAAATTCCTGCATAGTGGGTAACACTGCCGAACATATATACATAAATATATGGAGGTTTAAAAATGAAAGACAATTTAAAGCCTAATATTACAAGAGGTTCAATAGTTACTTGTAATATATCTGAAAAAAAGGGTTCAGTTCAAAATGGTCTCAGACCATATCTTGTAATTTCTAATGATATTGGAAATGAACATTCATCTACATTTATAGGAGCGGCAATAACTTCAAGTATAAAACGAATGGATATTCCTACTCATGTTGTTATTGATGACTGTAATTGTGGCTTGCAAAAACGAAGCATGTGTGAAATGGAACAGTTAATTACACTCGATAAAAGTGAAATCGTTTCCTTTATAGGTAGGGTTAACGAGTCTGTGCTTATTGATGTTGATACTGCTCTTGCTATTAGTCTTGGTTTAAATAAGCGTAAATATATACAAGGTAGATATGCAAATATCGTTTGCTTGTGCGAAGATTGCAGGGATTTTCTTCAAAAGCAAAATAAGTTTGTGTACAAGAGGGTCGACCCTTTTGATAATAAGACAGGTTTGTGCCAACGACATAATAAAAAAGGTTACATGTATTTTTCTTATCCAAAAGAAATATGGAGGAACCAAAATGAATAAGTTTGATGTTGTATACTGCTGTTCTGATAGTTCGTATTGGTTGGAACATCAATATAAAGAGGTAAAAAAATACCTTAATAAAATAAAAGTGTTTTATCCAAAGGTATTAATGGATGAGTGCAATGAGAATTCCGTAATCATCAAACGAAAGCGATTCAAAGAACTTCAATATTACATTGATACGAATAGAATTAAAACGCTTTTTGTTCCTTCACTTAAAGTGCTTGGTAATGATATTAGAATTATAACTAATTATATTATCTTTTTATACAGAGCCGGTGTTGTTATTAAAGTTGCAAATAAAGATGAACGAAAAATTGTTCAAGAAATTATAAGAACGGTACACGTTGCCTCTAATAAAATTAAGGAGAAATAATATGGAAAAAGCATTGTTGTCATTAAAAGAATTTTGTAAATATACAGGATTAGGCATGACCAAAGCTCGTGAAATTGTTAAACGACCTGAAAGCTATTTTACAGTAAGAATTGGCAATAGGTATTATGTTAACAAGATGTTGCTGGATCAATTCTTAAAAGAATGTGCTGAAACCGGTGTGACACTATAATATATAAATTATAACATATTGTATTAGGCAATTATTAATTCGCATAATTGCCTATTTTACATACTCACATTATTATATGGTTACTAAATAATTGTTTGGAGGTAACAATATGGGCAAAAGTTTACAAGGCAAAGAATTAGGTCGTGGAATCACACAGAGGTCAAGCGGCTTGTATAATGCAAGGGCCGCTATTAACGGTGTGCAAATAAGCGTATATGATACTAATTTGAAAGCTCTTAAGGAAAAATTTGAAAAGGAAAAGGCGAAGGTAACTTTAGGAGAGTATGTAGTAAATTCTAACATTACTCTTGATGAATGGTTCTTAAATAAATGGTTTCCTATGTACAAACAAGGAAAACTTAAAGATGATTTGAGTTGTTACAATTATATTCGCAGGTATCAAAATACTTTTGGTAAATACTTAGGCTCTGAAAAAATGACAAGTATAACCGAATTGCAGGTGCAGGGGATTGCCAATATCTTAACTGATAAAAGACGCACAAAACATTATAGCTCAAAATTCGTTAAGGAAAGTTTGTCATCAATTCGAGAATGCTTTGCAGCGGCTAAAAATAACAATATCATTAGAAGTAATCCTGCATTCAATGTAATCATAAGTGATGATGAGGAAAAAGAAAGACTTGTATTGACTGCTGAACAACAGCAGAATTTTCTCGAAGTTGCATCTGACCGTTATTATGCCGAAGTGTATCGCATACTTCTTTCAACCGGACTTAGAGCAGGCGAACTTGCCGGTTTGCGTTGGGAGGACATCGACTTTAAAAATAAGGAAATTCATGTAAGACATTCACTTCAATCGGCATATTTTAACGGCAAGAAAGTGATGAGGCTTACAACTCCAAAAACCAATAACGGAAAGCGAAGCATTCCGATGTTTGGTGGTGTGGAAGATGATTTGAAAAGTTGGAAAGCAAAACAGGAGTTATCTATGAAAAATTTAGGCGATAGATGGCGTTTACCGACTGACCTAAAAGGTCTTGTTTTTACATCATCATTTGGTTCACCGCTAACCAGATATGTTTTGAGTATTGATATAAAGAAGATTGTGGATATTATAAACCAAAAAGAAGTATATTATGCAAAACTTGAGGGTAGGGAACCTAATGAATTTCCAGCTATACATCCACATACTTTTCGTCATACATTTTGCACTAATGCATTAACAGTAAAAAATTTGGATCCTGTGTTTGTAATGAAGGTTATGGGACATGCCTCCTTTCAAACAACATTATCATATACACATCAGCTTGATAATGTTACTAAAAAACAAGTTGAAATGGCAGGGTCGTTTATAGCATAAAAAATGATAGTTAGCAAAGCAATTTGACAATTAGTGATAGTTTATGATATAAATATTGCGTACGCTTTTGGTGCAAAGATACAAGTCTATTTTTAATTCTGCGTATGAGGTGCGTATTGTGGTTTATGAAATGCTTGAAACCTTTGAAAATTAAGGACTTTTTCATTTTGACAGGCAAAGCAAATCAACGGCTAATTAAATATAATTTTAGAGCATCTCAATCGAGATGCTCTTTTTCTTGCTCAATTTAAATTTTTATGTTATTATCTGCTTAGGTGATAAAATGAACAGTAAAAATTACCCTTTAGGAAAAAAGATTCCTTTTGATTTATTTAGAGATAAATTAATTAAGGGTCAATATATGTATGAAAATAATTTTTATATAGACGGTATTGATAAGTATGATGACTGCTGGATTAGCTTTAATGATCAGTTTGAAAAACCGTATTGGTTTGGTATTACTCCCGATGACAATAATGCGTATGAGTATAATACTGCCGATGAAATTTTAAATGCTAAAGTGTTTGACGGAAAGTCTATGTACGAACTTTGGGACAAGGTATATTTTTATTCCCTTAACGGAGTAGATGCTTTAGAGTGGATTTGGTATGATTTAGAATTCTATTATTGCAGAAAGCAGGACGCTTATAATGTGGCAAAGCTTGCAGCTAAACTTTGGAATGATAATTATGATAAATTGAAAACCGAATTTGAGGAGCTTGTACAAACAGAAAATAACAGAGTTTATACTGCTTATTATAAAGAAAAAATGCTTGCGTTTGTTCATTGTTCGATAAGGTCGGAATATGTAGAGGGGGCAACAAGCGAAAAAGTTGCCTATATTGAAGCAATTTATGTTGAAGAAGAATATCGAAATTTCGGTATAGCAACTCATTTGATAGAACTGTGCGAAAAATGGGCTAAAGAGCAGGGAATTACTCAAATTGCATCTGATTGTGAAATTGATAATTTGGACAGTATCAATCTTCATATTTCAAACGGTTTTCATGAAAAAGCAAAATCGGTTCATTTTATAAAAAATATTTAATGAAATTTTATGTATTGGCTTATTCAAGAAATTAAGATCGTTTAATATAATTAAAAGGATTTGTTGATATGAAAAACAAAGATAATAAAAAAAGCTATTCTAAGTTTGTGTTGATTACAGTGATTTTTCTATTGATTTTCTATGTAATTGTTTATTTTTGTTTTAAAGATTCTGGATTTATTCCATCAGGAGAGGGACTTGATAAAAAAGATTGGTTAGCGTTTTTAGGTTCGTATTTATCTTTTTCAGGAACAATTCTTGTTAGTTTGATTGCTGTTTTACAAACATATTATTATGCGAAAAGAGATAATGAAGATAAGAAAACTGAAAGAAAGAGACAAATTCAACCTGTTTTTTCAATTGATATAGTTTCTGTAAACGAACAAATTCCAGGAACTGTTGAAGCTTTTAATATGTATCAACAAGTAACAATGCCGAAACATGAGAATGTTCAATTAAAAATTGAAAATGTTAGCGCATATCCAATAAGAAATATTATAATATTTAACAAGTATCTTTGTCAGATGTTAAAACCAAATGAAGCAAAAACGTTTTGTGTAGCATATTCTAATTCGATAGACGCTGAGAAATATAATAAAGGACTTATTCCTATTTTAGAAAATGAATTTGAACCTAATGGAAATAGAATTCCAACATGGTTTAATATAAATTATGAAGATATTGATGGAAACGATTTGTATCAAACTTTTGAATTAAAATCTTATGAAGACACTATCTATTATTCATTAAAGGAACATAGTGATGTGTAAAATAGATATCAAATGTAGTATTTCTTATGAATATATTATAATTATATGTAAATTTTGGATATGTATTTTTACAGTTTCTGTTTGGTAAATCGTGCATCGTACTCCAAATCAATGATTAAAATGTAAATATTTATAACATAATCGCTTGAAACTTCCTGTTTTAGGGACTTTCAGGCGATTTTTTTATGCCATTTTCCGACCACACAAAAATTGCAAGACTATCATAAAATATCGCAAAATTTCGCCACTTATCACCTTTATAAGTGTTTTCCTAATTATTCTTGCAAACATAATCTATTTATGATATAATTAAATCGCCAAATCAATTAAATATTTTATTTCGTATAAAAGCGTGCAGTTTTTTATGTTAAAAACACAGGCTTTCTTATGCACGTTTTTTACGATGTATTTAATTGGTTTGGCGACTGTTGAAGCTATGTGTTTTATTGCGTGGCTTCGGCTGCGCATTTTTTATTTTAAGGAGAAAAATTATGGCAACAGTTAAATGTGACAAATGTGGTAGAGAAGTTATAATTGATGAAACAAGAAATTTTGGCTTTTGCTCTTTCTGCGGAGCTAAAATTAGTTGTAATCAAACAACAATAAATAATCCTTTTGATAATTCAATATACAATAACGATATTGAAAGGGAATTTTTGATATCAAATGTTACAAATATAAAAAATTTGCATTACATATCAAATAATTTTCAGGATAATATTGATTGCCTGGAAAACAGAAAAAACGATTATGCATATAAAAAAGAACCTGAACTTCCTCAAAAACCGGTATGTAAAACAGAGTCGATAATAAAACTATTATTTATGTCGTTTTTTGCTTTCTTTTACATACCTATATTTGGCTTTTTTATAGTTTTAATTGGTGGTTTAATTGAAAATAAAGAAAATAAAGAAAAGTATGAAAAAGAATTAATAGAGTATAATGAAAATATTGAACAATATTACAAAGATATTAAACTTATAAAAACTGAAAATGAAAAAAGAAATAAAGCTTTAACCAATTTAGAAAAAGCTAAAAATGATCTGCAAGCAGAGAATAAAGAAGCCTTGAAGTTACTTGAAGAATGTTATGATATTAATATAATTCCAAGTAAGTACAGGAACATTTACGCTATTACATTCATATATGATTATTTAACTACTTCTCAAGGCACATTGAGAGATGCACTTTTTGCTTGTGATTTGGATAAAATTCAAATACAACTTGATAAAGTGATAAAAAATCAACAAAATATGATTTGTAAACTTGCAAAAATTGAAGCAAACAGTGAGAAACAACTAAAAAATCAGCAAACAATGATAAGCCATCTTGAAAATATTGAAAAGAATACATATGATACAGCAAGATCTAGCGAACAGTGTGCACAATATGGTAAAATAATTGCACACAATACAAAGGTTATGGCTTACTGTTCCGCAATGACATATATTGAAACAAATGATATCGCTAATTATGATCCGTATGCACCCGGAACAATTAGAGATTTTGGTTTAGAAAGATTTAGTAGTTATTATAAAGATTAATTCAGGAATTATGTTGCATACTTTAGCGTTATAAATTACAATATAAATGTCGCTTGAAACTCCCTGCTTTTGGGGCTTTCAGGCGATTTTTTTGGTCTTTTTTGTGTTTCGCTTTTTAGAAAAATGTTTACAAATCAGAAAATATTATAAAAACAACTTAAGATATTAATCGCTTTTCTATATATCTATGATTAATTAATTTTATTATCTGTCGTATTTGGCGCATATTTTTATTGTAAAACAATCAAAATTGTGATATAATTTGCATAAGATTTATAATATTTAATTTTGCGGTTTACAAAAATGAATGGAGGAGCTTTTATGAAAAAAGTTATCAGCCTGTTATTATCACTTTCTTTGATTTTCTCTGTCGGCTTGCCCGGTACTCTGGTTAATGCCGCAGAAAGCATCACTATATATTATAATGATGCGGAGCTTACTGAAACCTTGCACATCACCGAATACGATTCTGCACAGTTGGTGGCTCATTCGGAGTCGGAATTTCCGGCAGGCTCAACTGTTGAGTGGGAAAGCAATATGCCTTTGCTTGCGGATGTTGACGAAACAGGTAAGGTAACTGCGTATGATTATTCAAAGGCTGCCGTCATCAAATATTGGCTTGATAATGAGGTTCGCCCAACTCCGCTTATAGGTAATGCAACCGCAGACGCTATTGAAAAGGCTTTTGCAAAGGCGGGTATCGACCTTAATGACAGTAACCTCAATACCGATTTGGTTGTTGCGATTGTAAAGGGCATTAACCAAACCATGGGTGAAGCTCTCGAAAAAATGCTGAATAATATGACAATCACAATCACTGCAAGACTTGTCAACGAAAGCGGAAAAGTTCTTGCTTCTGATAAGGCAGAGATTGCGGTTGACCAAAGTTTAGCAGGTAATATATGGCCTACGGGTGTACATATCACAAACAAAAAGACTGTTCCAAAAACCGTTGCTGTCGGCAAGCAGGTGCAAATGTACGGTGCCGTAACTCCTGTTCGACTTAAGCAAAGTGTTAAATGGAGCGTTGGCAAGGCTCTTGATACCGAGTCAAAGAAGCACGCAACAATTACCTCCGACGGTCTTGTAACTTTCACTTCTCCGGGTACTGTTTATATTCGTGCAAATCCCGACAACGCTCTTTATTCTGCGGTTACAGATACCGTTGAATTTAAGGTTGTTTCTCGTGAAGAACTTCCTGTTACCGACTTTTCAATCGGCGGAACTCTTGATATAAAAGAGGGTGAAACCTCACAGCTCACTATCGAAAATGTTTCTCCTGCCGGTGCATACGCAGGCGATGTAAAGTGGGAATGTTCGGATTTAAGCAGTGCTGTTATCACTCAAGACGGTGTTGTTACTGCTCTTGATGCAGGTCAGGGTTTGCAGGTGTCAAAAACTGTAACCATCACGGCAACAATTGACGGCGTTTCAAAAACAGCTTCGCTAAAAATTAACAGAAATATTATCGGCGACAAAATCAACAGCGTTGAAATCAACGGATATGAAAACATTGCGCTTAACGAAACAAATAAATATACTGCGGATGTGACTCCTGTAAGACTTAACACAAATACAGGCGATGGATTTGGCATCGGCATGGGATTATGAAGAACGATTCAAGCAGATTTTGTCGCAACAAGGTTACTTATTTGCCAGCAACAACAACAGGTGCTTACGCTCACACTTCTAAGGAAAACCTGGTACAGAGTGGCAAGTCATACGGTTCTATCGTAGGTTATGTAGTCGATGGAATTTTCCAGAACCAGGAAGAAGTAGATAAGTCTGGACAGCCAAACGCACGTGTCGGTGGATTGAAATACAAGGACTTAGATGGTAAAAATGGAATTACTTCAGATGACCAGACTTGGATTTTCGACCCTGTGCCAGCCTTCTCCTATG
>OBCL01000367.1_pt1 | contig 11964 bp, 12 predicted proteins | sample 1495931 | NCBI WGS metagenome assembly OBCL01 (sample SAMN03418275, study PRJEB22391) | human gut metagenome | biome: human-gut; feature: organic feature; material: feces | host: Homo sapiens | place: Tanzania | collected 2013-01
TGAGCACCTTAACTATCATTTGTTGTCGATATTAATCGTTGTTTATCACGACTTATTTTCCGATGCAAAAGTGCTTGAAGATATTATTCAGCGTTTCCTGACTGCTTATCTGTCCACCGGTGATTTCTCCCAATTCTTCCAGCACCATCTTGAGGTCTTCGGCTATGATGTCGCCACTCATGCCCATGTCCATTGACTCCAAGACACGGGAGAGGGATTCGTCGGAACGGAGCAATGCTTCATAATGGCGAGCACTCGTCACTATCACATCGTTCTCCGTAATCTCAGGAATGTCGGCTGCCTTGACAAGTGCTTGCTCCAAATCAGAAACGTTTTCGCCTGTGCGGGCACTGATATTCAAGATAGAAACATGCTCATCTGATGAAAGCACAGCCTTATCAAACGAAATCTCATCGATTTTATTGAAAACCATCAGCAGTTTCTTGCCCTGATTCTTCTCCTTCATTTCCTCTATTTCCGCTTCCGTAGGCTGTGCATCAAGGAGCCAGATCACGATCTTGGCCTCTTCCATCTTCTGATAGGTACGCTCGATTCCGATGTTCTCCACGACATCGTCCGTCTTGCGGATTCCAGCAGTATCGATAAAGCGGAAGGTGATTCCGTCGATGAGGGTCGTATCTTCTATGACGTCTCGGGTAGTGCCGTGGATATTGCTCACGATGGCTTTTTCTTCATGCAGCAGGCGGTTAAGCAGGGTGCTCTTGCCCACATTCGTCTTGCCCACGATGGCCACGGGAACACCCTGTTTCAGCGCATTTCCAGTCTCAAAGGAATGGGCGAGGGTGGTAATCTTCTTTTCTATTTCTGCAGCCAAGGCACGCAGGTCGCTGCGGTCGGCAAACTCCAGTTCCTCATGATCGCTGAAGTCCAACTCCAATTCGAGCAGGGAGGTCATCTTCAGGAGTTTTTCGCGCAAAAGGGTCAATTCACTGCTGAAATGTCCTTTCAACTGGCTGAGCGCCATCTGATGGGTCGCCTTATTGGTAGAAGCAATCAAATCTGCCACTGCCTCAGCCTGCGAGAGGTCCATCTTGCCGTTCATATAGGCACGACGGGTGTATTCGCCCGGTTCTGCCTGGCGACAACCTACCTCTATGAGGCGCAGAAGAACTTGCTGAAGAATGTATCGGCTACCATGGCAGGAAATCTCCGTGGAATCCTCACCCGTATAACTGTGGGGCGCTCTGAACACGCTCACTAAGACATCATCTATCGTATGACCATCCTTGTCTTTGATTTCTCCATAGTGAAGGGTATTGGGTTTGGCGGCAGACAGTTGCTTACCGCTAACAGAAACGAACACCTTGTCTGTAAGACGGATGGCTTCACTACCACTGAGTCGGATGATTCCGATGGCGCCACCCGCTGGAGTGGCAAGGGCGCAAATACATTCTTCTGAGTTTGTCATTTATCTATCCTTTTTATATATTTCCCTTTTAAATTTGTACTTTTTTTTAATTTGTACTTTTTTACCTTTTACCTTTTTACTTTTTTACTTTTTTACCTTTAAAAAAACCTTTCAACTATATTCTGTCGAGCACCACCTTGATCAAATTGTCGATCGTACTCTTATATCCTGTATTAGCACGCTTGGCGCGGCGGTTGGCTATTACCATGCAGCAGGTTAAAGCCTTATGGCCGAGCAGCAGGGAAAGACCAGCAAGCGCAGAGCTTTCCATCTCGAAGTTGTTGACACGCAATCCTTTATACTCAAATGCCTCAATCTTTGCATTAAGTTCCGGATCGGCGAGCGGAGCACGGAGTTCTCTACCCTGAGGGCCATAGAATCCGCCACAGGCAATGGTAATTCCTCTCACCATATCATCGGCTGCAATCTGTTCCAGCAACTCCTTATTATTATCTACGCAATATGGATTTCCTATCTGGTCTATCCACTTCACCTGGCGCTTGAATTCAGCCTCTGTCTCGAGGTCACAGATCTCATTGCGGCGGGCGGTCTCAAGCCGTGCTCGACAGAATATAGTTTGTGAAGCCACAAAGGTGCCTTCCGGACACTCTGGCTGCAAACCGCCACAGGTGCCGATGCGCACGAGGGTGAGGGTGGTGTGCTCAGGTTTCTCGGTGCGGGTCTTGAAGTCGATGTTCTTCAAAGCATCCAACTCATTGACCACAATATCTATATTATCGCATCCGATACCCGTACTCTGCACGGTGATGCGTTTTCCCTTATAAGTACCCGTAATGGCATGAAACTCACGGCTTGAGACCTCGCATTCCTTCTCCTCAAAGTGGGAGGCAACGAGAGCTACTCTGCCTGGGTCGCCAACTAATATAACCTTATCAGCCACTTGTTCTGGGCGCAAATGAAGATGGAAGCAACTGCCGTCTTCATTGATAATCAATTCTGATTCTGCGAAATACTTTGCCATATTTTTCTCGTGTTTAATGAATGATATTAAAATTTTCAAATACAAAGGTAGAAAAAAATTCTGATACTTGGTTCTTTCTTTAAGAATTATTATAGTTTTGCAGAGAGGGGACTAAATCTGAAACGTTTCCTATTATTAAGCAACCATCAAAATCATTTTAAATCCGTCACAATCCATGTGATAAAAAGAAAATTGTAGGCTTACACGAAAAAATTCCGCATTTATTTTGTTGTTTCAAAAAAAAAGAGTACTTTTGCCCACAGAAATCAATTATTCAACAAAACAAAACTCTAATAAATGAAACAGACAATTTTGGTGACAGGTGGTACTGGTTTCATAGGAAGCCATACTACAGTAGAGTTGCAACAGGCAGGCTATAACGTAGTGATCGTAGATGATCTTTCAAATTCTAAGATTGAAGTATTGGACGGCATTGAGAAGATTACAGGTATTCGCCCAGCTTTCGAGCAGGTGGATTTGCGTGACAAGGCTGCCACAGAGGCTGTATTCCAGAAATATCCAGCTATCGAGGGTATTATCCATTTCGCTGCCAGCAAGGCAGTAGGCGAGAGCGTGCAGAAGCCATTGCTCTATTACCGCAACAATATCGTATCGCTCATCAACCTTCTGGAACTGATGCCTAAGTACGATGTCAAGGGAATCATCTTCTCTTCCAGCTGCACCGTTTATGGTCAGCCAAAGCCTGAAAACCTTCCTGTTACCGAAGAGGCTCCTCATCAGAAGGCCACCTCTCCTTATGGAAACACCAAGGAAATCAACGAGCAGATTATCGCCGACTACATCCACAGCGGTGCTAACATCAAGAGCATCGTGCTGAGATATTTCAACCCAATCGGCGCACACCCATCTGCTGAAATCGGCGAGTTGCCAAACGGCGTTCCAAACAACCTCATCCCTTACGTTACTCAGACTGCGATGGGCATTCGCAAGGAACTTACCATCTTCGGCAATGACTACGATACTCCTGACGGAACCTGTATCCGCGACTACATCTATGTAGTGGATCTGGCCAAGGCTCACGTAGCTGCCATGGCTCGCGTACTGGACAAGGAGACTGAACCAATCGAGTACTTCAACATCGGTACTGGCAACGGTAACTCTACTCTGGAAATCGTTGAGACTTTCGAGAAGGCTACTGGCGTGAAACTGAACTGGAAATATGGTCCTCGCCGCGAGGGTGATATTGAGAAGATCTGGGGCGACTGCACCAAGGCCAACGAGGTGTTAGGCTGGAAGGCTGAGGCTAAGTTGGAGGATGTTTTGGCTTCTGCATGGAAATGGCAGGAGAAGCTTCGCGCTGACGGAATTATGTAATTCAATATATTAAATAATATTAAAAGTAGAACTTGAATCATATCAGGTTCTACTTTTTTTATTACTTTTGCAATATCATCTTAATCCATAAATAATAAGCGCTTATGACAAGAAAATTACTTTATATACTATTCGCTTCAGCTATGCTGATGGGCGGCAATTTCAAGGCAGCAGCTGACCCTATCATCGAAGTCAATGCTACCGACTTCAATCAGGTAGGAATCAGTTTTAATAATGGCGTGTTGCATATTACCGGTGCAGCAGGTCTCAGCGTTACTGTCTATAACATCGTAGGCCAGAAGGTTTATGAGGGAAGAATTGACAGCAGCGACAAGAGAATAGAGTTGAACCTTCCAGCCAATTGCTACATTGTGAAGGTGGGTTCTGTGGCTCGTAAAATCAGTGTGAAACGATAGTATTAATGTGAAAATCAAGAGGATTTTATATAATTTGTCCTTGTTGCTTTTCATCTTTTCCTCATGTGAACTCTTTTCTTCATGTGAGGAAAAAGTGGTTTGTACTACCAGAAATGTGACACTTGAAGACTACCGGAAATTCGGAGACGACTGTATGTCTATCCGCTCGATGGAGGTGAGAAATGTCATAGACAGTCTGATAAGAAACGATAAGGACGAACTGGTGGCAGACATTCGCACAAGAAAGTATTATCGACAGGAGGGCAACTTCTTGTGGATTAATCGTCATGGCCTTACCTCTCAGGCCGACACGCTGCTCAGATATCTTCAGACCGTAGGAGAAATGGGATTTTCACCCAACAGATTCTGCGTAAAGGACATCCAGAACGACATCCGAATCACACGCGAGATGGGGTTTGACGAAGCTCATCCCATCAACCACGTCTTCGGCAGATTGGAATACAAATTGACCAAGGCTTATCTGAGATACGCTACAGGACAGAGATTTGGCTACACGAATCCTTCTTTTCTGCTCAACAGGCTCGACACACTCAAGCCGCACAGGCCAGACACCATCCGCAGACCGGTAAGATACAGAGGACTTTTTGACATCAAGATGGATTTGCCAGATGATGGCTTTTATCAAATGGCCCTGCGCAAGATAGAGAAAGATTCCGTTCCGGTTTTCCTCAGCGAAATTCAACCTGCAGGCACTTTCTATCGTGAACTGGCCAAGGAAGTTGCCGCAAAACAGGGTTCGAAAGACTGGCAAGCCAAGCTGCTCTGCAACATGGAGCGGGCAAGATGGCGACAGAAAGACTATCCGCAGAAGCACAAAAAATACATCATGGTGAACATCCCTTCCTTCCATCTGATGGCTGTTGACGAAAAAGACACGCTCACCATGCGCATCGGTTGCGGAACCACAGAGACCAAAACCCCTTTGCTCACCAGCGCCATCAAGCGCATGGACGTGAATCCTGTGTGGATTGTACCGAGAAGCATCATCGAAAAAGACATGATTCATTACTTCAGCCGTTCCTATTGCGAGCGCCGCGGTTTTTACGTCATGGACAGACGGACAGGCAAGGAACTGAATATGAACCAAGTACACGCTGGATTACTTCGCGATCCGATGTACGCAGTGGTGCAAAGAGGAGGTAAGGGCAACAGTCTGGGCAGACTGATTTTCAGATTTGACAATAATTTCTCCGTCTATCTGCACGACACCTCCAACCGCGATTTCTTCAAGCAGCAGAATAGGGGAGTTTCTCATGGCTGCGTAAGAGTGGAAAAGCCTTTCGAACTGGCCAAGTTCATTCTGAAGGACAAGAGCGAGAAGTTTTTAGATAATCTCAACTACTGCATGACAGCTGATTCGCTGAACGACAAGAAGAGAATCATCCACTCCGTCAAAGTGGAACCCGCAGTACCCTTGTATCTGGCTTATTACACCATCTATCCAACGAAAGGAAACACTCCAGCAGGATGGTCGGAATATCCTGACGTTTATGGATTTGACAAGGCCATTTACCAATATCTCATAAAAAATTACCGTTAAATGAAGAGTATTTCTGATAATGAACTGGTTTACATGCTCCGGGAACCTGCCACCAGAAGGGAAGGGTTCTCGGCCATGGTGCAACAATATAGCGAGCAACTGTATTGGAAGGTTCGCCATATCGTACTCACTCATGAAGACGCCAATGATGTTTTGCAGAATGTTTTTCTAAAAGCCTGGAAAAATTTGGAAACTTTCCAGGGCAAATCTTCCCTCAGCACCTGGCTTTACAGGATTGCGGTCAATGAATCGCTCGACTTTCTCAGAAAAAAGAAGCTGGAGGGAATGGCCAGCGAGATAGAAGATCCCGCCGTCTCGAACCAGCTCTTGGCAGACAACTATTTTGATGGCGATGAAACACAGGCCCAACTGCAGGAAGCCGTCTCTAAACTGCCCGAAGTTCAGCGCACCGTTTTCACGATGAAATACTTCGAGGATATGAAATACTCAGAAATCAGTAAGATACTGAACACCAGTGAAGGAGCCCTGAAAGCATCGTATCATCTGGCCGTGAAAAAAATCACGGAATATTTTGAGAATAAAGATTAAACTTTTTCTAATCAGTTACGTCAGATATAATAAAAGGAGAAGATGTATGAAGAAAGAAGAAAAAATATTGATTGATAAGTTTGGTAAAGCCAATCATTTTTCTGTTCCGGAAGGTTATTTTGAATCCTTTACGGATCAGATGATGGATTTGTTGCCAGAATCAGAAGCTCGCGTTATAGAGATGCGCCCTGCCACATGGTGGAACCGTCTGCCTATCAAAAAGGTGGCTGCAGCCGTTGGAGCTGTACTGGTTATAGGTGCCGGCAGCCTTTGGATGGGCAATCATACTCATTCAGACAAGGGGAACACAGTATCCTCCTGCCCATTACATCATGCTACCACTGGTTCTGAATATGGCACTTTCGACCAGATGGCTGATTACACCATGATGGACAATCAGACGATTTATGCTTCGCTGGTGGGAGAAAACTTTTAAAAGCAGTAAAGAACAATGATGAAGAAAAATATTTTAAAATGCAGTATGGGACAGATCTTGAGAACAACCGTGCTCATGATTCTGATGTTGTGCACTTTTGGCGTGGCTAACGGTCAGCACAGAAAGCACCCTCCATTCAATCCTGCTAAATTTGAGGCAGATCTGGAGCAGTTCATCACAGTCAATGCCTGTCTGTCCCCATCCCAGGCAGCTTCATTCTTCCCGGTTTACCGCCAGATGATGAAGAAGCAAAGAGCGCTTTTTGATGAAATGCGCCGACTCCGCATGATCAATCCGAAAGACAATGAAGCTTGTGAAGAGGCTATCAGAAAACAGGATGAACTGGATATTCAAATCAAACAGTTGCAGCAGGAATATCATGGAAGATTTCTCATGATGCTACCTGCCAACAAGGTATTATCCATCATCAAAGCCGAAGAAAAATTCCACAGACAGATTTTCAAGAAAATGAAATAGTTCTTCTGTCATCGAGAATTGTTTTCTTACAAGAAGAAATCCCTTTTTCCTGCAAGATAAAACTGCAAAAAGAATAGATAAACCCCACAAATTGAATCGCAAAAGTATTTATATGGAATATTTTTGCGATTTTTTTTTGTTCTTTCCAGTAAATATTGTAATTTTGCAGTTCAGAAACAATTTACATAATAAGATAATGTATAGAACGAATACTTGTGGAGAGCTCAGACTCTCTGATGCAGGCAAGGAAGTAACACTTGCCGGTTGGGTTCAGCGCTCTCGTAAGATGGGCGGTATGACCTTCGTTGACATGCGTGACCGATACGGAATCACACAGATCGTTTTCAACGAAGCTGATGACATGAACTTATGTGAGGCGGCCAACAAACTTGGTCGTGAATTCTGTATCCAGGTAAAGGGTATCGTAAGCGAACGTCAGAGCAAAAATCCAAAGATGGATACTGGTGACATTGAAATCCTTGCCAAGGAACTCAATGTTCTTTCCAAGAGCCAGACTCCTCCTTTTACAATAGAAGACAATACTGATGGCGGTGATGATATTCGTATGAAATACCGCTATCTGGACTTGCGCCGCCCTGCTGTGCGTAAGAATCTGGAATTGCGCCACCGCATGACCATCCTCATCCGTAACTTCCTCGACAAATATAATTTTATGGAGGTGGAGACTCCTATCCTTATCGGAAGTACTCCAGAGGGTGCTCGCGACTTCGTGGTTCCTTCACGTATGAACCCTGGTCAATTCTACGCTCTGCCACAGAGTCCTCAGACTTTGAAGCAGCTCTTGATGGTGGCTGGTTTCGACCGCTACTTCCAGATTGCAAAGTGCTTCCGTGATGAAGACTTGCGTGCTGACCGTCAGCCTGAGTTCACTCAGATTGACTGCGAGATGAGTTTTGTTGATCAGGACGACGTCATCAATCTGTTTGAGGAAATGGCTCGCCACCTGTTCAAGGAAATCCGTGGCGTGGAATTGCCAAAGTTGGAACAAATGACTTGGCACGAGGCGATGCGTAGATTTGGTAGTGATAAACCAGACTTGCGTTTCGGAATGGAATTCGTTGAACTGAAGGACGCTTTTGCTGGCAAGGGTGAATTCTCTGTCTTTGACGAGGCTAAATATATCGGTGGTATTTGTGTTCCTGGTTGCGCAGACTACAGTCGCAAGCAGCTCAACGAACTCACAGACTTTGTGAAGCGTCCACAGGTTGGCGCCAAGGGTCTCGTCTTCATCAAGTACAATGCTGACGGTACAGTGAAGAGCAGCATCGACAAGTTCTACTCTCCAGAAGTATTGGCTGAGATTAAGGAAGTGATGGGCGCTAAAGACGGCGACCTGGTTCTTATCCTCAGCGGCGACAACGCAAACAAGACTCGTGTTCAGCTCTGCTCTCTCCGTTTGGAAATGGGCGACCGCTTGGGCTTGCGCGACAAGAACGTGTTCAAGTGTCTCTGGATTATTGACTTCCCATTGTTTGAGTGGAGCGATGAGGAGCAGCGCCTGATGGCTACTCACCATCCGTTCACTATGCCAAATCCTGATGATATTCCTCTCTTGGATGAGCATCCTGAGCAGGTACGTGCCAAGGCTTACGACTTCGTATGTAATGGTATTGAAGTGGGTGGAGGTTCCCTCCGTATCCACGACACTGCTCTTCAGGAGAAGATGTTTGAGGTTCTCGGCTTCACACCAGAGCGTGCAGAGGCTCAGTTTGGCTTCCTGATGAACGCATTCAAATATGGAGCACCACCTCATGCAGGACTTGCTTTCGGTCTCGACCGTTTCGTAAGCATCCTGGCTGGTCTCGACAGTATCCGTGACTGCATTGCATTCCCTAAGAACAATTCGGGTCGTGACGTGATGCTGGACGCTCCTTCTGAGCTGGATCCAAAGCAGTTGGACGAGCTGGAAATCAAATTAGACTTAAAGGCGTAAATGCCTAAATTATAGCGTATTAAGAGTTTCATTTCTTGATTTACATCAAAAAATGAAACTCTTTTTTGCATTTTATGGCACTTTCTTTCAAAAAAACACTAAAAAATCAATAAAAAGTCGTATATTTGCCAACGAAAACGATGAGTTTTTATAAAAGGGAATTAAAAAACAAAGAAAACCCTTAATAGGTATCAATTTCCTAATATTACAATTATTTACAATAAAACATGGTAGAAAAGAAAGCAACAACAAAAACAGCAGCAGCTAAGAAAACTGCTACTGCTACGAAGAAGGCTCCAGTAGCTAAGAAAACTACTGCAACCAAGAAAACAACAGCAGAAAAGAAGGAAACAATCTTCTTGAATGCAGAGAACGCTGGTTTCAGAGCAGGTGATGTTTATCAGGCTTTGGCAGCAGCAGATCACGCTCTTTCTCTTACAGAAGTTGCAGAGATGGCTAAGATTTCAACAGAAGATGCAATTCTTGGAATTGGTTGGCTTCTCAAAGAGGGTAAGATTAAAGACGAGGACAACAAGGTTGCTCTCGCATAAATAAAATGATTCCAAGTTGCCGCGACATTTCTAAATGCCGCGGTTTCTTTTATGTCCGCATTTTAAAAAAAAGAACTCGCATTAAATGAATTTTGATCAGGAAATTTTGAGAATTCTAACTTTGGCAGGCGATAATGGTCTCAAAACTGAAAAGATTGCCCGTCATGTGTTTAATTCTTGTAATTCTATGTTTACACCATTGAATTACAAGGATGTTCATTCTTATGTTTCCCAATTTCTCATCAAAAATGCGAAAGATCCTTCTTCTATCATAGAAAAGGGGAGTGGTCATGGAGTTTACAAACTCAACTTTAAAGATAAATTGGCTGAGCAGTTGATCTTGAAATTTTCTCCACACAAAGACCAGACTGATTTTGATGAATCTACTAAAGCTAACGATTCTTCAAATTCTCAGTTATCCCTGTCTCTATTTGATTAGAGTCAGCTTTCGAAGTTAGTTATTTCAGAAGTTAAAGAAGTTAACTTCCTGATATGCGAAAGTTCAGTAAGATTATATTTCTCAATTCCCCAATTTGACTAATTTTCAATCATCCCTTGTAACTGCGACCGCTTTATATCATGCTAAAACAGCTCTTACTCTTAAAAACTCTTGTGTTTCTCAAGAAAAAAAAATAGGGATTTCAGTTTTTTATTCGTATTATCTAAAAAATAAACAACTTAAATAAATTGATGAATTATGGCAAGAAGATACTTATTAGGTTTTGACGTAGGTTCCAGTTCTGTAAAAGCTTCTCTTACAGATGTTGACAATGGCGAAATCGCTGCTTCAGCGTTTTTCCCAGAACACGAAGCTCCTATCATGGCTGTAAAAGCAGGTTGGGCTGAACAGGATCCAAATATGTGGTGGGAAAATGCAAAACTCTCACTTCAGAAAATCATGGCTGAAACAGGCGCTAAAGGCGAAGATATTTTAGCCATCGGTATTTCTTATCAGATGCACGGACTGGTGTGCGTGGACAAGCAGCAACAGGTTTTGCGACCAAGCATTATCTGGTGCGATTCGCGTGCAGTACCTTATGGCGAAGATGCTTTCCACAATATAGGTGAGGACACCTGTTTGTCAAAACTCCTTAACTCACCGGGTAATTTCACGGCTTCTAAATTAGCTTGGGTGAAAGAAAATGAGCCTGAAATATATGATAAGATAGATAAGATCATGCTTCCTGGAGATTATATTGCCATGAAACTTTCCGGCGAAGTGAAGACAACCATCAGCGGTCTGTCTGAAGGAATGATGTGGGATTTCGCAGCCAAGAAACCAGCTAAATTCCTCTTGGACTATTTCGGATTCAGCGAGGATATTCTCCCAGAAATCGCTCCAACATTCTCTGTTCAGAGCTACGTATCCAAAGCAGCTGCTGATGAACTCGGACTCAAAGAGGGAACTCCTATTTCATATCGTGCAGGAGATCAGCCTAACAATGCTGTTAGCCTGAATGTTTTCAACCCTGGTGAAATTGCAAGTACTGCAGGAACATCTGGTGTAGTCTATGGCGTTTTGGGAGATGTCAATTATGACCCAAAAAGTCGCGTGAATACATTTGCTCATGCTAACTACACCACAGACTTAGACCGTCTGGGCGTCTTACTCTGCATCAACGGAACCGGTATTCTCAATGCTTGGGTTCACAGAAACATCACTCCAGACATCAATTACGCAGATATGAACGAGCTGGCTTCTCAAGTAGCCATCGGTAGTGAAGGAGTCAAGATCATTCCATTCGGAAATGGAGCTGAAAGAGTGCTTGAAAATCAGGAAGTTGGCTGTTCTATCCGTGGCTTGAACTTCAACAAGCACAATCGTGCCCACATCGTACGCGCTTCACAGGAAGGCATTGTTTTCAGTTTCTGCTATGGTATGGAAATCATGCAGGAGATGGGTATGGACATTAAGAAAATCCATGCAGGAAAGGCTAATATGTTCCTGAGCCCTATCTTCAGAGATACATTGGCTGGAGTAAGTGGAGCAACCATAGAACTCTACGAAACCGACGGTAGTGCAGGTGCTGCAAAGGGTGCTGGTATTGGTGCTGGTATCTACAAGGATCATGACGAGGCTTTCTCTACATTGAAGAAATTGGCAGTTATCGAACCGGACGAAAGCAACCGTGCTGCATATCTGGAGGCTTACGCTGAATGGAAAAAGGAATTGAAAACGCTGATTTAAAAGGTTTTCACAGTAAAATTTACGTTTTTTTAATAGAGTAGATGTGGGGAGTTACCCCCAGCACCTCTCATTGCACCGTACGTACG
>OBCL01000375.1_pt1 | contig 11844 bp, 9 predicted proteins | sample 1495931 | NCBI WGS metagenome assembly OBCL01 (sample SAMN03418275, study PRJEB22391) | human gut metagenome | biome: human-gut; feature: organic feature; material: feces | host: Homo sapiens | place: Tanzania | collected 2013-01
TCGACAAGCTGCGCTACGACAAGATTATCATCATGATGCGCTGTACGCTCTCGCGTGCCTTGCGTGCTGCGATACGTGCTGTGGCTGCAAGAATCACCTTGTCGCATATCATCTTGGCCTCCTTGGGGTTCTCCTCAAGATAGTTGGCCAAAGCCTCGCCTACGGCCTGCTGTACGGCTCCTGCCACTTCGCTGTTGCCGAGCTTGGTCTTGGTCTGACCCTCAAACTGTGGCTCGGCTACCTTAATGGCGATTACGGCTGTGAGTCCTTCGCGGAAGTCCTCGCCTGCAATCTCTATCTTTGCCTTCTCAATCTGCTTGGAAATAGTCGGGTCGGCATCGGCATATGCCTTCAGCGTACGTGTCAGTGCGGCACGGAAGCCAGTGAGGTGTGTACCGCCTTCAATGGTATTGATGTTGTTGACGTATGAGTGGATATTCTCCGAATAGTCGGTGTTGTACATCACTGCCACTTCGATAGGTATGCCCTGCTTCTCGGTCTTCAGATAGATGACGTCGTCGAAGAGGTGGGTGCGGTGACGGTCGACGTAGCGAACGAATTCCTTGAGTCCGTCCTTGGCGTGGAACACTTCCTCGCGTGTCTTGCCCTCTTCGTCGGGGCGCATGTCGCGCAGCGTAATCTTGATGCCGGCATTGAGGAATGCGAGCTCACGCATGCGGCGTGCTATGATGTCCCACTGGTAGTGGGTGGTGGTAAATATAGTTGGATCGGGCCAGAACTGCTGACGTGTACCGCGGAGTTCTGTCTCGCCTACTACCTTGACGGGGTAGAGTGGCTTGCCCTTCTCGTATTCCTGCTGGTAGATTTTGCCGTCGCGGAACACCTGCGACTTCATGTGTGTAGAGAGTGCATTGACGCAACTTACACCTACACCGTGCAGACCGCCACTGACTTTGTATGAACCTTTGTCGAACTTACCGCCAGCATGGAGCACTGTCATTACGACTTCAAGGGCCGACTTGTGCAGCTTCTCGTGCATATCTACGGGAATACCACGGCCGTTGTCCTGGACGGTGATTGATTCGTCCTCGTTGATGGTCACCTCGATATGGGTGCAATAGCCTGCCATTGCTTCGTCGATAGAGTTGTCGACGGTCTCGTTTACAAGATGGTGCAGACCCTTCTCGCTGATGTCTCCGATATACATTGCCGGACGCTTGCGTACGGCTTCAAGTCCTTCAAGAACCTGAATATTACTGGCCGAGTAATTGTTCTCGGTGTTCTGTATTTCTGCCATTTTGATTTTTCTATGTTTAGACTACAAAAGTACTAAAATTATGCGAGTTAGGGAAATTTTCAGTATTAAAAAACGTCTAAAATAGAATGCAAAATGGGCTGTATGGGTTGGGAAAAGGGCAAAAAAAGAGGTCATAATCCTTTCGGAATATGACCTCAGTATGGGTTGCCAACAAACTACTTAGGCGAGCTTGCTGATATGCAGACACAAGCTTGACTTCAAGTTTGCAGCCTTGTTCTTGTGGATAATGTTAGTCTTTGCCAACTTGTCCAGCATTTTCTGAACGGTAGGATAGAGCTTGACAGCTTCTTCCTTGTCCGTCATAGCGCGAAGCTTACGAACAGCGTTACGCATTGTCTTGGCGTAGTATCTGTTGTGCAAAGCCTTAGCCTTGTCCTGACGGATTCTCTTAAGTGATGATTTGTGGTTTGCCATCTTGTTATGTTTCTTCTTTTTTATTTTTATTGTAGTCCCTAGGAGAGTCGAACTCCTCTTTAGAGAATGAAAATCTCTCGTCCTAACCGATAGACGAAGGGACCAAAGTGCTTTATTTTTGCGGATGCAAAGGTACGACTTTATTTTAGTTTGGACAAATTTTCCTCGGTTTTTTTTATCAAAACGACTCTTTTTTCAGTAATTTTGCCGTTAAAATACTAAAAGTAGAGGAAAATGCATGTAAAAACCAAGGCTATTGTTCTTAACTCGCTGAAATACGGTGAGTCACAGATTATCGTCGACCTGCTCACGGAGAGTGTCGGACGAGTGTCTTTTATGCAGCGTATTCCACGCTCGTCGCGCTCTGGTATCAGCAAGCAGTTGTTTCAGCCGCTTACTATTCTTGACGTGGAGTTCGACTACAGGCAGAGCCAGAAGTTGCAGCGACTGAAGAATGCTGCGATAGCATGGCCGTTCTGTTCTATTCCATTTGATGCCCACAAACTCGGCATTGCTCTTTTTATGGCTGAGTTTGTTACGTATGCCACTCGTTCGGAGCAACAGAATAGAGACCAGTTTATGTTTGTGGAGAACAGTGTTATGTGGCTTGACACCTGTGTGAACAGTTTTGCCAACTTTCATATCGTCTTCATGCTGCACATGACGCGATTTGTAGGATTCTTCCCAAATATGGATGAACGACAGGATTGCCCTTACTTTGACTTGCGTGGCGGATGCTTTACGCCATACGCTCCGGTGCATGGCGACTTCTTAAAACCTGATGAGGCTGGAATGATACAGCTGCTTATGCGACTTAACTATACGACAATGCGGTTGCTATCATTGACTCGCAACGAACGCAACCGCATTGTGGATGTTATACTATATTATTATAAACTTCACCTGCCCGAATTTCCTGATATGAAATCGCTGTCAGTATTGAAAGAACTGTTCTGCTAAGTGCAGCTGTTGTCAGACTTATAGTGGCAGGGTTAAGCAAACGATATTATACCGTTCACATTATTGTCTTCCTCCTTCGGCTTGGTAGACTCGCTTTCGTCAACGATTCGACGGCGCAGTTCCTTTACCATTTGTTGTGTGCGCTTGTAGGTAGGTGTGTTCTCTACGGCGAGTATCACCTCCTCGTTGTCGAGGTCTTCAGGACGGAAGATGAAGATTTGCGGACGGCGCTTGGTGAGAAGTTGGTTCTTGTCTTCGGGATAGTACTTGCCACGGCGTATGGCAAGATCGTCGGCATGTTCCTGCTCGCGGGCCTGACGGTCGAGGTCGTCCTGTGTCTGCTTCTTGATATGGATATTCATTCCGTCGACGTTCTCGATACCGAATCCTGTAGCGAGGATTGTCACCTTGACCTTCTTGCCAAGGTCGGGATCGAGTCCGATACCCCACTTTATTTCGAAGTCAGAACCGAAGCGTTCCATAAAGTCGTTCACCTCATTCATCTCCTCCATCATAAGGCCGTTGTTGCCATTGTCGCTTGTGCTGCTGTCCTTGCAGAAGTTGATGCTGAGAAGAATCTTCTTGGCGTTGAATACGTCGTTGTCGTTGAGCAACGGTGAGTTGAGTGCATCCTCAATAGCCTGCTTGACACGGCCTTCACCCTCGCCATAGCCAGTTGACATGATGGCTACACCACCGTCTTTGAGTACGGTTTTGACATCGTTGAAGTCAAGGTTGATGAGTCCGTGGTTGGTGATGATTTCGGCAATTGACTTGGCAGCAACGCTAAGAGTGTCGTCTGCCTTACCGAAAGCGTCGAGCACAGTAAGTTCGGGATATATCTCACGCAGACGTTCGTTGTTGATTACGAGCAATGCATCGACGTGCTTGGCCATTTCTTCGACACCGTCGAGAGCTTGGTCTATCTTGCGCTTTCCTTCAAAACGGAACGGAATGGTAACGATTCCTACGGTGAGTATGCCCAGTTCCTTGCTGACACGAGCAATGACAGGAGCTGCACCTGTACCGGTTCCACCACCCATACCTGCGGTGATGAATGTCATCTTGGTGCCGTCGCTCAGCATCTGCTTGATGGAGTCAAGGCTTTCCTCAGCTGCCTGACGTGCCTTTGCTGGCTTGTTGCCGGCTCCGAGGCCTTCGGTACCGAGCTGTAGAAGTACTGGTACTGGCGAATCGTTGAGCGCCTGGTTGTCGGTATTGCAGAGCACAAACGACACGTCGTGTATGCCCTCACGATACATATGGTTGACGGCATTGCCGCCACCGCCGCCTACACCTATCACCTTAATGATAGTGTTCTTTGACTCTTTGTCTGGTGTACAGAAGTCCACCATAGGATTGATATTGTTGTCTGGCATATGTGTTATCAGTTTTTTTAGTTTTAATCATTTGAACCTGGTTCCGGCTCAACAAGTGAACGTCCGAACTGCTTGAGCGATCCGAAGATACGATGCATAACCGACTTTTCCTTCTTCTCGGCTGCCAGTCGTTCTTCTTCGGCTTCTTTCTCTTTGCGTTTACGTTCTTCCTCTTCAGCCTCTTTCTCTTTACGTAAGCGTTCTTCCTCTTCAGCCTTTGCCTTTTCGGCTGCAATCTGAGCGGCAGTTGCTGCTGTCTGAGTAGTGGCTGCAAGCTGCTCTTCATCGAACAGTGAATCATTAAAGGCGTTGCCTGCACAATTCATGTCACCCTTAGCCAAAAGACTCAGTATCGTGTTCATGGTGCCGTTGTTTGCAAGAGCTGGTTTTGAGTCCTTTACATTTATGTTTAGGTCGACTGATTTTGCTATGCGTACCTTTTCTATATTGATGGCTTTGCGGAAAGCTTTGTCAATATTGCGCATGTTGGAGCCTCCTCCTGTTAGTACGATGCCGCCAAGCAATTTGTCCATGTATTCTGACGGAATGAGATTGCGAACGTTTTCGATTATCTCGAGCATACGTGCTTCCACCACTTCGATGAACTTTCGGCTGCTTACCGAGCGGCTTCCATCAATCGACCAAACCATGTTGGGGTCAATATCTTGGATTTCGGTGTAGGCTGAGCCGTATTTGAGTTTCATTGCCTCTGCCTCAACTTCGTCCATCTGCAGCGATTCCAAATCCTTGGTTATGTTGTTGTTGCCAAGTGGAATGACGGCGATGTTGCGCAACTTGTCGCGATAGTATACTGATACAGTTGTGGTTTCTGCTCCAAGGTCAACAAGCACGCATCCTGCTCGCTTTTCGGCTTCAGTAAGTACGTACTCGCCCATTACAACAGGCGCAAGGTAAGTCTCTGCTATAGCGATGCCGGCATTGTCGAAACTCTTGTTGAGGCTACGGTAGAAAGAGCGACGCCACAATATGTTGAGGAAGTTGCCCTCAAGACGTATGGCTTGTATGCCTACAGGGTCGTTCTGATATTGTGAGTCAACCTTGTATTCTTCGGTTATCGCATCCTGTATCTCGTAGTCGGGATAGGTCATGTTACGATTGGTATCCATAAGTTCGTTGACCATGTCTTGCGACACGATTGCATCAAGCGGAAGATCCTTGATGATGACATTCTTGACACTGCGTATGCTTTGTCCACCTATTCCTACGTAAACCTGAGTTATGTCTGATTGTAGTGTATTCTTGAGTTTTGAGATAATGTTGCTCAATCCTTGTGCGGTCTTGTCGATGTTGTAGACAACACCTTTGCGTATGTACGAGGTGGAGTCTTCTGAAGCAACAGCAAGAACAGTAATGCTGCCATCGGGATTTTTTCTCCCTGCAATGCCGGTCATTTTAGATGAGCCGAGCTCAATAGCTACTATAAAATCCTTTGCCATACGTTATTTATATTATTACAATTAATTACTTGACTTTTTCTTCTTGTTGTCGGTCGCTTTCCCCGTCTTTGATGTAATCGGTTTGTTGTCGGCCTTCTGTTTTGTAGTCTGGCTGTCAGACTTTGTTTTTGAAGCCTGTTTGCCAGCCTTTTTCTTTTCAGTAGACTTGTCGGTTTTATTGACAGTTTTTTCTTTTTTTATTGTATTGTCTGCCGATGAGCCCTTCTTTTTAGCGTCGCTTTTTGTCTTGTTGAGTGAACTGTTAGCGTTGCTTTCTTCTGTAGTTGCCGGTCTCTCAGTTGCTGTCGTCGCCTCTGAAGTTACATCAGAAGGGGCATTTGTACCTTCTTGGCTGGCGGTAGGTGTCGAAATGGGCTCGGCTACAGGCTTGTGAGTCTCTGCCTTACCCTTACGGCATATTATCTGGTTGTCAAATTCGATGTTGACATACGAGTACTTGTTCCAGCCCACTTCGGAGAGTCCATATCGATAGAACTTTTCGAGACGTTCCATCTTGTGGTTGAAGAAATCTGCTATTGCTTCTTCTTGCTTCTTGCGATCGACGTCTTCAGGCAGTTTGCCGAGTAGTACTATATGGTTGCCTATTCTCGGTACTATCTCCACATTCTGGTCGGGAAGGATGTTGATCTGCTCTACCATATTCTTCCACAGGTCGTTCTGCATAATGGTCTTTCCCAATGGCGACAGGCATGTCGTTGCATATCGTCGGCTTATGCTACCGGTGGCGATGATGAGGTCGCTTGTGTAGTTGCTACGAGGCATGATGCAGTCGTTGTCGTCTACATAGTAGTCGTCACCATTGTCTGCTTTTATGCGTATCACTGGCATGCGCTGTGTGACAGATATGTATACTGTTCCACCTTCTGTTTTGTAGCACTCTGCTGTCTTGACAAAAGGACTTGTTCGCAACATTTCCTCTATGGCTCGTGCATTTACGGTGCTCAGAGGTTTGCCTATCGGATAGGCACCGGCTTTCTGTAGTCGTTTCTTTATCACCTTAGTGTCTATGAAGCCACTTGTTGCATCGTCAGCAATTTCAATGTTCACCTTGGAGCATATTGCCTTAGATTCGTTTTTACGGTCGAACGACGTAAAAACGAAGACAAGATATATGGCAAGTAGCACATCGCTTGCTATGAACAGCTTTTTACTCCATGATGATTTCACTTGTATAATAGTTGCTTTGTCCGTATTTTGTTTTTGTTTACTCCATGACACATTTAAGCCTTGGCCTCATCACGTGCCTCTATTATTTTGGCAATCTGAGGTACGTAGTTGTCGAGGTCGCCAGCACCGAGAATGACCAGCACGTCAAAGTCGCGGCTTTTCACGAGGTCGAGCACCTCGTCCTTGCATATCATGCTTTTCTCAACGCCTGGTTTGAGGTTGTCGTATATCAGTTTTGACGTTACACCTTCGATAGGAAGTTCGCGTGCAGGATATATCTCTGTGAGTATAACTTCATCGAGCTGGCTCAGCGCATCGGCGAAATCGCGATAGAAATCGCGTGTACGCGTATAAAGATGTGGCTGGAATATGGCAGTAATCTTGCGGTTCTTGTACAGTTGGCGTATGCTCTTGGCACTCTGGTATATTTCCTTTGGATGGTGGGCATAGTCAGAGAGCAGAACGTGGCGGTCGTTTTTGATCTTGAAGTCAAAGCGACGGTCAACGCCATGGTATGTCTTCATACCGTACTTCAGTTCTTCGGCTGTGCATCCGTTGAGCTGTGCCATAGCCATAGCAGCCACTCCGTTTTCTATATTGATAGGAACTGGCTGTCCGAGTTCCACATTCTTAATGTTCTCGATAGGTGATACGAAGTCGAACTTTATCTCACCGTTGTCAATTACAATGTTTTCGGCATGGAAGTCGCCTTCGTCGAGGCTGTATTCGTACACCTTTACACCTGGCTGAACATCCTGCTTCATCTCCAGATTCTTGTGTATTATGAGTGCACCGCCCGGCTGAATGAGTGTGGTATAGTGGCGGAAACTCTCAAGATATGCTTCCTTTGTTCCGTATATGTCGAGATGGTCGGGGTCGGTTGCTGTGATTACGCTCATCCAAGGGCGCAGCCAATGGAATGAGCGGTCGAACTCGTCTGCCTCTATTACTACATAGTCACTTTGGTCTGAAAGTATGTAGTTGGTGCTATAGTTCTTGGATATGCCTCCAAGAAATGCGTTACAGTCAAGATGGCTTTGGTGCATAATGTGTGCACACATTGTAGAGGTAGATGTCTTGCCGTGTGTTCCTGCTACGCAGAGTCCCTTATGGGTGCGTGTAAGTGTTCCGAGCACCTGGGCGCGTTTTTCTATAGTGAAGCCTCCGTTGCGGAAGAAGGTGAGTTCCTTATGTTCGGCAGGGATTGCCGGTGTATATACGACAAGGCACGACTTTGGGTCGCGGCAAGCGTGCGGTATTTCGTCAACGTTTTCTTCGTAGTGTATGAGCATGCCCTCGCGCTCCAGTTGGTGTGTAAGTGCGGAAGGTGTCTTGTCATAGCCTGCTACTACAAGTCCTTTGCGTATGAAATAACGTGCAATGGCACTCATGCCAATGCCGCCTGCTCCTACGAAATATACGGCTTTTATATCTTTGATTTCCATTTGTCATGTTTTATTTTCCAGCAAGTTTCAGAACTTCGTCGGCTATTACGTCGGCTGAGTTTGGCTTGCCAAGTTTCTTTATGTTTTCGGAGAGCTGTGCCAGTTGCTCGTTGTCAGTTACTGTGTCTACAGCCAGTTGCAACAACGACTCAGGTGCGTCAGCATCTCTAACGAGCAGAGCAGCGTTGCGATTTACAAGTGCCATTGCATTCTTTGTCTGGTGGTCTTCTGCCACGTTGGGTGAAGGCACGAGTATTACGGGTTTGCCGATCAGGCAGAATTCGCTTATCGAGCTTGCTCCTGCGCGGCTTATCACAAGGTCGGCTGCCTTATAAGCTGCTCCCATATCGCTGATGAAGTCCATCACTTTGAGCATAGGCAATGGTCGGTGGTCTTTCAGACGTTCGGCTACTGCAGCACTATAGAACTTGCCGGTTTGCCATATGAATTGTACACCGCTCTTTTCTACAAGGTCGAGATGTGACATCACGCTTTCATTGACGGTACGTGCTCCAAGGCTTCCGCCCACGAGCAGTACGGTCTTCTTCTCGGGGTCGAGTCCGAAACTGCGCACGGCTTCATCATGAGTCATTGTGGTCTCTATGAGCGACTGTCTTACCGGATTGCCCGTATTGATGATTCTGTCAGCTGGGAAGAAGCGTTCCATGCCTTCGTAAGCCACGCATATCTTGGCAGCTTTGCTTGCAAGATGCTTGTTGGTTACTCCTGCGTATGAGTTCTGCTCCTGAATGAGTGTTGGTATGCCCATCTGGCTGGCTGCATCAAGTGTGGCAGCGCTGGCGTATCCGCCTACTCCCACTGCTATGTCTGGTGCAAAATCGCGGATTATTTTCTTTACACGGCGTTTGGCCTTGAGAAAATCAAGAGCCACTCCTATGTTTGACAGCGACCACAATGGTCGCTTAAAACCGCGTACGGGCAGTCCGACAATCTCGTATCCGGCTGCAGGCACACGCTGCATTTCCATTCTACCGAGTGCTCCGACAAAAAGTATCTTTGCATCGGGACGTTTCGCCTTTATTGCGTTGGCTATAGATACGGCAGGGAAGATATGTCCGCCTGTACCGCCACCGCTAACGATGACTCTTAATTCTTTTTCCATTGTAATGTGTTTCTTTCAAATCACAAAATTAATCATTTTTTCTGACAAAGCCGATTATTGTGCTTTTTTTATTGTATTGTATCAGTTTTATATTCTTCTTGTCCGTCTGTAACGTTGACTATCTCCATTTTTCTGCGTGCTGACCGGCTTATGCTAAGTATTACACCTATATATATACAGTTTATGATGGTCGAGGTGCCGCCTTTGCTTATGAGCGGAAGCGGTTGGCCGGTTACTGGAGCCAGTCCTACAGCCACACACATATTGAATAATGCCTGCGTAACCAGTAGTAATGCCAGTCCCATAGCGAGCAGTGCAGGAAAGTTGTTTTCGCATTTGCTCGCTATTCTGCCAGTACGGAACAGCAGTATGATGTATAGCATAGCAACGAACAAGGCTCCTTCTACTCCCATCTCCTCTATGATGATGGCGTATATGAAGTCGGAGTAGGCCTGTGGAATGAAGTTGCACTCTTCGGAGTTGCCCGGTCCCTTTCCTGCAATGTTCGATGAGGCTATTGCGATGTTGGCGTGTGCCACCTGAGCATCCTTGTCGAGGTCGACTTCTTTAGGCGTGATTTGTTTGTGACTCATGAATTTGTCTATGCGAGCCTTCCATGTGTCGAATCGGTGGAATACTTTTTCTACCGCCGACTTGTCCTTGGGCTCCTCCATCGAAGCGACCTGTTCAGTCAACTGTTTCCCGGATTGCTCCTGCGCGTCGTCCTTGCCAAAAGCCATTATCATGCCCACAAGTAGCGCCACCAACAGGAGTACGATGCCCATAAGCTTTCCCAACTGTCGTATCGGTACACGTCCGATGAGCATCATCATGAAGATGACGATGCATAGAAGCATTGCCGTTGACAGGTTTTCGAGCATAATGAGTGGCACAATAAGACCGCACACGCTGAGTATGAATCCGAAGGCTTTCGGATCGGCACCATTGTCAGTCTGCATTACGCTGAGTATCTGTGCTGTAGCGAGAACCAGTGAGCCTTTTGCCAGCTCCGATGGCTGGAACTGTATGCCGAATATCGGTATCCATCGTTGGGCTCCGTTGGTTGATGCTCCTATGAAATACACCACGATAAGCAATACAAATGACAAAGCCAGCAATGGTGTTATCAGCCCTTTGAAGTAGCGACAGTTGATATTTAGTGTGACAATTGTGAATCCTATGCCTCCCAATAGCAGTCCGATGTGCTTGATCATAGGCGTGACATAGTCGCCGGCTTTATATGTAAGCTGTGCCGATGCCGAATATACTTCAATGACGCTGACGATGCAGAGGAAGAAGAATACCATCCATATCACCTTGTCGCCTTTGAATATGTTGCCTAATGTCTTGTTCATAAGTTGTTATTACAGACTTCTTACTAATGTCTTGAACTGTTCGCCACGGTCCTCCATGTTCTTGAAGAGGTCGAAGCTGGCGCAGCATGGGCTGAGCAGAACTGTGTCGCCTGGCTGTGCCAGTTCGTGGCATGCCTCTACACAGTCCTTCATCGAGTGGGTGTCGCGTATTGTTATGCCCATCTGTCCGAAGAAGTCGTGCAGCTTGGTATTGTCGGCACCGAGGAATACGAGTGCGCGACACTTCTTCTGTACGAGTTCTTTTATTTCGTTATAGTCGTTGCCCTTGTCCTTGCCTCCTAAGATGAGCACGGTAGGTGTGTTCATGCTTTCCAGCGCATACCAGCATGCGTCTACATTGGTGGCTTTCGAGTCGTTGACATACTGTACGCCTCCCACCTTGCATACTTTCTCCAGACGGTGCTCAACTCCGGGGAAGTCGCCCAGGCTCTTTCTGATAACGTCCTTCTTGATACCGCTGATATTGCTGGCAATACCAGCCGCAAGCGAGTTGTACACGTTGTGCTTGCCGGTAAGCGAGAGCTCCTCTTGTTCCATGTTGAATGGTGTAGGCTTCTCGATGGTGTATGTACCGTCTTCGATATATCCTATAGAACCTTTCTCCTTGAGTTCGGAGAAGGGATATTGTATAGCCTTGATGTCGTACTTGTCGAGCTCGTTCTTGATTACAGGGTCGTCGTTCCAGTAGATGAACGAGTCGTCGGGTGTCTGGTTCTGTATGATACGCATCTTGGCATCTACATAGTTCTGCATGCAGAAGTCGTAGCGGTCGAGATGGTCGGGGGTGATGTTGAGCAGGATGGCGATATTTGCGTGGAAGTCGTACATGTTGTCGAGCTGGAACGAACTGAGCTCGATGATGTAGTATTCGTGCGGATCCTCAGCCACCTGCAGAGCAAGCGAGCGTCCGATATTGCCTGCCAATCCGGCATCGTAGCCTGCCATCTTGAAGATATGATAGATAAGCGACGTGGTTGTAGTCTTGCCGTTCGAACCGGTTATGCATATCATCTTTGAGTTGGTGTAGCGTCCTGCAAACTCAATCTCGCTGATGATATGTATTCCCTTTTCGATGGCCTTCTTTACCATAGGCGCCTCTTTTGGTATGCCGGGGCTTTTGATAATCTCGTCAGCCGAGAGAATCTTTTCCTCGGTATGTTGCTTTTCTTCCCAGTCGATGGCGTGGTCGTCGAGCAGTTTCTTGTATTTATCCTTTATGGCCG
>OBCL01000377.1_pt1 | contig 11812 bp, 10 predicted proteins | sample 1495931 | NCBI WGS metagenome assembly OBCL01 (sample SAMN03418275, study PRJEB22391) | human gut metagenome | biome: human-gut; feature: organic feature; material: feces | host: Homo sapiens | place: Tanzania | collected 2013-01
ATTCGGGCATAAAAAAGCCTCGGAACACGAATGTTCCGAGGTAATGGCAGAGGTAGAAAAATTCATTTGTTTTTTTAATGCTCGTAAAGCCTTTTAAATAAAGGATTTTTAAAACACATCAAAATCGTATGAGGGCAAAATGTTAATTTTATTGCATTTTTGTTGTCATAAATATAAAGTTATAAAAAAATTAATCAGTCGGACTCAATCAAATCCACGAGGTTAAAAAAAGAGTAGTTTGGCTCCGAGGAACGATACAATATGTTCTGCCGACGACTAAATGTTTTAAACCAAAATTTGATATAATTATATTAAAAGTAATATTTGAACTGTAAATGGTTTTTGCTGTTTGCAGCTTTTTATTTTTTTAATAAATATCAACCATTCATCAAAAATTCTGTTTGGCAAAAGAAAAAATTGACCGCTGAAATTTTCACGCATACGAAAGCCTCCTTCCAAATTATTCGAGAGAATATTTTGCTGAGTGAAAACCAAAAAGAAAGGTGCCTAGAAAAAATCCCCCTCTACTATACGGAGAAAAATTCCCATTTTGTAAAGTTACCAGAATAATATTGTTTGAAAAAGGATATCGCTGCTTAATAATTGGGCTGTGAGATGATTTATGACTTATTAAACTGTCTATTAAATGCAGGCTGTAAATGCGCCAAATTTTACTTATTTTATAGTTTTGAATATTGACTTTTTATTTGTCATTTGATAGAATAGCTGCAGTTAGCTTGTGCTAACTAAAAATTTTAACATCAAGTTAGCAACGGCTAACAAAATACGGAGGACAAATATGTTAAAAAAATTATCGATTTCATTGACAGCAATAGTTTTTGCACTTGCGCTTACCTGCTCTTCATTCAGTGCATTTGCGATGGGTCCGAGCAAGGACGGCGTTTACGAAGTGCCGATTGAAATGTGGCACGCAGAAAAAGAAAGAACATCTATGGGCGACAGCTATATTGTTCACACCGCACTTCTAACGGTTGACGGTGATGAAAAAACGCTTACAATAGCTCCTGCCGAAACAACAAGCGATATGCAAATTTGGTATTACAAGGACGGCTCTGTTGAGGGCGACACATTAGAAGTTGAGCAAAAGAATAATGTTGAAATTGACGGCACTGAATATGAAACGGCTTTTGAATTTCCTATTAAGAGCGACAATGAATTTGTTGGCGTAAAATTTGCCGCTTCGGCTATGCCTTTATCACCTTCTGCAAGAATTAAAATAGATTATGACAGTGCAAAAAAAATCGGAGATGTAAAAAAAGAAACGACCACCAAAAAAGCCACTACTACCACCACAACGACAACAACTACAACTACAACAGCACCAACCGTTACCGAGCCTAAAGAGGAAACGGTTAAAAATAAAAAAGTACCGATCGCCATTGCCTGCGGCGCAGTGGGTGCGGTTGCATTTGTGCTTGTAATGACTGCTGTTATCAAGAAAAATAAACATGACTGATTATGGTGAAGTATGAAAAAAATATTTAAGAAATTTCAAGTTAAGAATTTTGTATTTTTGGCTGTCTTATCCGCAGCGATGACATTGTGCGGCGGAATAACGATGCCGCTTGTTATGCACACCACCGTTTTCGGACTGCGTAACATGGCAGCCGCACCGATTTATTCGATTTTCGTTGCAATCGGACTTATGAAAGTAAGAAAGCCTGGTGCTCTCACAATTATCGGACTTTTTTCGGGCACACCGCTGATTTTCTTTTCCACGGTTATGTTTTTTAACAATTTTGTTTCCGCAATCATAGCGGAATTGATTATGCTTTTGATTTTCAGAGGCTATCAAAAGAAAGTTTCCGTTTTCGTTACAACGGGAATATATATGCCGTTTTCACTGCCGATTTCGGTTCTGTTCAGTCTTTGGCTCAATGGGCAAAGTTACGATCAGCTTACAGCAAATCCGAAAATTTCTGTTTTAACATCAATCGGCACAATTGCATTGGCGTTTTTGGGTGCGGCAATCGGAATGAAAATCGCCGCAGAACTTCAAAAGGCAGGCAAATTAAAACCGTACGGAGAAGATGATAATGCTTGAAACATTTGAGGCTAAAAAGCCTTTTTATCCGCTGATTTCATTTTCAGTTTCCGTAATAGTGCTGATATTCGGAATGCTTTTTTCCAAAAATCTTTTGGCTTTTGCTTTTGCCACGGCAATTTTTGTGCTTTACTCGGCATTCGGTCTTTTTAAAAGCACATGGAAAATGATCGTTGCAATGGCGATTTGCGGACTTATTATAGGCGGTTTGTCATTTTTGACAAACAGAAGTTTGGACGCATTTTGGCAAACGCTTTTAAGAATGATTCTCTTGGGCTTGTGTGCCGTGCCGATGGTAAGCACATCACCCTGTGATCTGACACGCTGTCTTGCAAAGCTGAAATGCCCGAGAGTTATAACGCTCGGCATGCTTGTAACACTTAAATTTATTCCGGTTTTAGTAGGTGAAATAAAGCAGATTTGGGAGGCGATGAAGGTCAGAGGTGCAAATATGAATTGGTACCGACCGAGTTGCATTTACCGTGCGTTTATTATTCCACTCGTTATGCGAATCATCGGAATATCGGATACTCTTTCCCTTTCGCTTGAAACAAGGGCATTTACACTTGATGACAGTACAAGCTCGGTATATAAAGTAATAAAAACAAAAGCAAGGGATTTCGTATTTCTTGCCTGTGTTATCGTGCTTTGTGCAGGCGGAGGTGTTATGATATGGGCATAGCGATAAGACTGAAAGAAGTTTCTTTTAAATATGACGGTGCTAAAGAAAATGTGCTTGAAAATATAAATCTCACCGTGGAATACGGCGAAACCGTGCTTTTGTCGGGCGTTTCCGGCGAGGGGAAAAGTACCTTGCTTTCGATAATAAACGGTGTTATTCCGTTCGTTAATTCGGGCGAATTTTCGGGTAGTGTGGAAATAGACGGCAAGGATGTTACAAAGCTAAAAATCAGCGAGCGTTCAAAGCTAATCGGCACTGTGCTTCAAAATGCGGACGAACAAATTATTTATGATTTAGTAAACGAAGAAATCGCTTTCGGCTGCGAAAATCTTAATATTGCGTCCGAGGAAATCGACAAACGCATTGAACGATTCACAACGCTTATGCAAATAGAAAAAAACGCAAAAACAAAAACACTTTCCGGTGGTCAAAAGCAACGCCTGATAACTGCTTCTACCCTTGCGATGGAGCAAAAAATCATTATTCTTGACGAACCGCTTGCAAATTTGGACACTTACACAGCGCACATTTTGCTGAAAGCACTTCGTAATTTGGCAAACAGCGGATATGCCGTTTTAATAGTTGAACACAGGCTTGATGTTGTGAAAAACTACATAGATAAAGTTATGCGAATCGAAAACAAACAGCTTTTTACAAGCACGGACATAAACGACTTGAACAGCGGAATAAAAACAATTCCTCATGCCGACGGCTCTTTGCCCGGCGAAGTGCTTATAAAAGGCGAAAAACTTTTCTTTGCCGCAGGCGACAGAAATATTATAGATGGGCTTGATATAGAAATTCGGGCAGGCGAACGAATAGTTTTGCTCGGTGAAAACGGATGCGGAAAAACCACCCTTATGCGCATGCTTGCAAGGCTGAATAAGACGAATGACGGTGTGCTGAGTCAAACAATAACAAAAAGCAAAAAAGCAAACAGCAAATGGTTTTCAAAGGTGGGATATGTTTACCAAAATCCAACCTATCAGCTTTTTATGCCAACGCTTTTAAGCGAGATTTCCTTTAAGGCAAAAAGCGAGGAAGTGGCAAGGGAAATGATAAACGCCTTTGGACTTTCGGGACTTGAGCAGAGGCATCCGCAATCACTTTCCGAAGGGCAAAAACGGCGTGCCTCCATTGCTGCCGTCTGTGCAAGCGAGCCGACCGTACTGTTTCTTGACGAGCCGACGGTGGGTCAGGATTACAAAAACCTTTGTAAAACAGTTGAAACCGTAAATGAAATAAACAAGAACCTCGGCACGGCAATTGTTACCGTAACACACGATAAACGATGTGCCGGTGCTCTTGCAGATAGAGTGCTGATTATGGAAAACGGTAAAATATCACGGCAAGGCGATTACCGCCTCGCAAATAAATTTTTGGATAAATAACTTAATTGAGGGAGAAGAAAAGAAATGATTAAAACAAGACTTATAGAGCAAGTACCTTCTTCAAAGAAGTACATTGCCCTAACAGTTCTTGCGCAGTGGTTGAAAACGGTTGCAAACATCGTTATGATTTTTATTCTTTCAAATCTACTTGCGCAAATTCTCGACGGTAAAGCGTTTGATTTTAAAGGACTTTTGCCTTATTTGGGCGCAATTGCGGCGGTTATGCTTGTACGCTATGTTTGCGGATACGCAAGTTCTCAGACTGCGTTTTTCGCTTCAAGCGAAGTAAAAAAAGTGCTTAGACAAAAAATGTATAAAAAGCTTACACGAATGGGAGCATCTTATAGCGAAAAGGTATCAACATCAGAAGTGATTCAGGTTTTTGTTGAGGGTGTAGACCAGCTTGAACTTTATTTCGGCAAATATCTGCCGCAGTTTTTCTTTGCTATGCTTGCACCGATAACGCTTTTTGCCGTGCTTGTGTTCGTAAGCTGGAAAGCGTCGGTGGTGCTTCTTATTTGTGTACCCCTTATTCCGCTTTCTATTGTTGCAGTTCAAAAAATCGCAAAAAAACTTCTCAGCAAATATTGGGGAGTATACACAAACCTCGGCGATACTTTCCTTGAAAATATCCAAGGCTTAACAACACTCAAAGTTTATCAGGCGGATGAACGCAAGAATGTTGAAATGAATGAAAAAGCCGAAGAATTCAGAAGAATTACTATGAAAGTTCTTACAATGCAACTCAATTCCGTAAGCGTTATGGATATTGTTGCATATGCAGGAAGTGCAATAGGTGTAGTAATTGCAATCATTCAGGTAAAAAACGGCACAATCACTTTACCTCAGGCATTTTTAATCATTATGCTTGCGGCTGATTTCTTTTTACCGCTCAGGCTTCTCGGTTCATTTTTCCATGTGGCTATGAACGGTATGGCGGCAAGCGACAAACTCTTTAAGTTGCTTGATACAAAAGAGGATGAACACGGAGCGGAGATTCCTGAAAATCTTGACGAGGATATCGAAATTAAAGACCTTTCCTTTTCTTATGACGGCGAAAAAACCGTACTTAACGATATTTCGATAACCTTTAAAAAGCACGAGCTTATAAGCATAGTAGGCGAATCGGGTTGTGGCAAAAGCACGCTTGCTTCCCTGCTTTGCGGAACAACTAAAGGCCACATTGGCAGTATAACAATCGGTGGTGTTGAAATAAAAGATATTGATGAAAAAACACTTATGAACAACATCACTGCCGTAAACTTTAATTCCTACATTTTTGCAGGAACGGTTAGAGAAAATATGCTCATTGCCGACAAAAGTGCAAGTGACGAAAAGATGATTGAAGCATTGAAAATGGTAAACCTTTGGTCATTTTTAAGTGAGCAAGACGGACTTGATACTAAACTTAATCAACAAGGTAGCAATTTTTCGGGCGGACAAAGGCAAAGGCTTGCCATTGCAAGAGCCTTGCTTCACAACACACCGATATATGTTTTTGATGAAGTAACTTCAAACATAGACGCCGAAAGCGAAAACGACATTATGAACGTTATTCACAATATGGCTAAAATCAAAACCGTTATTCTTATCTCCCACAGGCTTGAAAATGTGGTAGGCAGTGACAAAATTCTTCTGCTTGATAAAGGCAAAATTGAGGAAAGCGGTACTCATTCTGAGCTTATGTCTTTTAATAAAAAATACAAGCTGATGTATTCCACTCAAGCAGAACTTGAAAAATATGCAAAGGAGGAAGCGTAATGAAAAGAAAACAATCAGGTTTCAAAATTATGATGCGGTTGATAAAACTTGTTAAGCCGCTCGCTTTCTTCATGGTACTTGCAGTTATACTCGGCGTTACAGGCTTTCTTTGCGCCATTCAAATTACGGTGCTTGGCAGTATGACGCTGCTTACAGCTGCAGGTATAAACGGTGGACTTGCAATAAAGACGGGATGTATTTGCATTATTATTTTTGCGGTTTTGCGTGGTTTTCTTCACTACGGCGAGCAAGCGTGCAACCACTATATTGCATTCAAATTACTTGCACTTATTCGTGATAAAGTATTCAAATCGCTTCGCAGGTTAACTCCGGCTAAACTTGAAGGTAAAGATAAAGGCAATCTGATATCGCTCATAACAAGTGATATTGAGCTTTTAGAAGTTTTTTACGCTCACACGATTTCTCCGATTTGTATTGCGTTTTTAACAAGCCTTGTTATGCTGATATTTATTGGCAGGTATAATATTTGGCTTATGCTTGTTGCACTTGCGGCTTACATTACAGTCGGCATTATTATTCCACTTGTATCATCTAAATTTAGCAAAAATATCGGTATGACCTACCGTGAAAATTCGGGTGCACTTTCCGGCTATGTGCTTGACAGTATGAGGGGACTTTTGGAATCAATCAGATACAATTCAACCGATACCCGCCTTAATGAAATGAACGAAAAAACCGATGAACTTAATTCACTTCAAAAGAAGTTGAAGAAAATTGAGGGGCATAATATTTCAATTACGGATATTTCGATTATCTTCTTTTCAATCACAATGCTTTTGGTTGCAATTTGCCTTTACCAAAAAGGCACAATCGGATTTGACGGACTTATTGTTTCAGCCGTTGCAATGATGAGTTCATTCGGTCCGGTTGCCGCACTTTCAAACCTTGCAGGCAATTTGACTCACACCCTTGCAAGCGGCGAAAGAGTGCTGTCAATTCTTGATGAAAGCCCTGTTGTTGAAGAAAACATCAGCGGCAAAGAAGTTGAATTTGACGGTATGGAATGTAAAAATGTAGGTTTTGCATATGACAAAGAGCAAATTCTTGAAAATTTCAATATGGAAATTCCAAAAAACAAAATCATTGCTATAAACGGACCGAGCGGTTCGGGCAAATCGACTGCGCTTAAACTTATGATGCGTTTTTGGGATGTAAACAGCGGCGAAATTGATATGTCGGGTGAAAACATTAAAAATATTAAAACATCATCACTTCGTAACAATCAGAGCCTTGTAAGCCAAGAAACTCAATTGTTTAACGATACGATTGAAAATAACATTAAAATTGCAGATTACAACGCAACAAGAGAAGAAGTTGAAATTGCCGCAAAAAAAGCCTCAATTCACGATTTTATAATGACTTTGCCTAAGGGATACGACACAAATGTAGGCGAACTCGGTGATTTGCTTTCGGATGGTGAAAAACAGCGTATAGGTCTTGCAAGAGCGTTTCTTTGCAACTCTCCTATGATTATGCTTGACGAACCCACAAGCAATTTGGACAGTTTAAACGAGGGCAACATCTTAAAATCTATAAATGAAGCAAAGCATGGTAAAAGCATTGTTTTGGTTTCTCACAGAAAGTCAACGGCAAAAATCGCTGACGAAGCTTACACCGTTTACAGAGGCAGATTATCATGAAAAAAGACAGAATCACACGAGAAAAAGAAATGTTACCAGAAATGGTAAAAATTTATTGCCACGGTATGCATAAATCAAAAAAAGGTACTCTTTGCAAGGACTGCCAAGAACTTACTGATTATGCTCTTTTCAGGCTTGATCATTGCCGCTGGGGAAACGATAAAAACTTCTGCTCGCAATGTCCCTGCCATTGCTACAAACCCGATATGCGTTCAAGAATAAAAGAGGTTATGCGCTATTCCGGGCCGAGAATTATGTTTTATCATCCGCTTGTGGGTACCATTCACGGCATTGAAACGATAAAAGGCGTTATCAAGGCAAAAAAGAAAAACAAATAACACCAAAAAATATTGACTCTCATACAAACAAAGTCTTTGCCGAAAGGTAAAGGCTTTTTTCTTTCACGGAAAAAAGAAAAACAGCACCAATGCTCAATTAAGCATCAGCGCCTTTTCAAGCAAGTCATAATACACATTAACATCAAGTGGCTTTTTGGTATATTTGCATTGGCCGAAGATGATGTTATTGGAATTATCTGTTGCGACAATATCGATTTCTGTATCTTTTCTGTCCCACCATTTGCCGATTTTTGTGGGAGTGAAACCGAAAGTGTTTTTAATAATCAACTCAGGAAGATATTGATTTTTGCAAATATCCTCATACACATTAAAAAACCTTCTTTCACATTAAACAATAAATTAGCGACTTAGAGTTCAATGTTAGAAATGTAAAATTTCCTAAACATCAAACGATAAAGCAATAAACTCTTTTATGTACCCCATGACACGGATTTGCCAGGAGTAAATTGGATCATTTAATACACTCTCATTATCATAACCTCTGCTCCGTAAAAAATCGTCTATACTGTCTGTTCCGCCGTGGCTTTGATATTCCTTAAATCTTTGAAAAACACTGACAGCCTGTGCTTTTGCACTTGCTTGTCCATCGCTATAATATTTAAGTCCATACTTATCTCCGAAATTTGTAGATATGTCTGTGGAAGCAAAGTCGTGACTTCTATCTTACGAAACAGATGAAAAAATATGAAATACTCCCAAAGCAACGAAAAGCAGCCATTTCTTTTATACCTTGAAATGACTGCTTTTTAATTTAGCGCTGTATTTTTATCCCACTTTCTGTTCATAAGTGGTCAATAAATGGTCGTTGAATATGTAGTCAAAAGGCGACGGATGTGCATAATCTTTACACAGAAAAGCTTAAAAGCCTAAAAAATAATCCCCGATCACTCAGGGATTATACTTTTTAATTGAATTTCATTTTTAAGTTTACTGAAGCAACATTTGGGCTCTTTCGCGGATCCTCTTTTCAAGATACTTTAGCCTTTGATCGGGAAGATTATACCTCGAATGTTTCATAAACTTAAATTGCAACAACTTGCGTAAATGCTCTTTGTGTTCTTTTGTCAACACTTTTTTAGCTTCCGATATAAAATCATCATATACACAAGGCAATAAGGTGTCTGCATATTGAGAGAACGCCTCATAACTTTCTAAATCGTCTCTTCCTGCGAAATTATAAAGGGAGTTGCCATGATCAAACAAAGGTGCGGGTGCAACAATCTTGTTTGTTTTGTTATTGACCAAGAAGCCAAAATTGCCGTAATGTCTGTCAGTGTTACAAATCAAGGCATCAAGTACAATCATGTCATCTAATGCTTTTACATATTTTTTGCCAAGTTTTTCATAGAATTCTCTAACGGCTGTCATGCCGCCGGTTTTCACTATTTTTCCGACAGGGACAAAAGAATAATCCTTGCTTGTGAAAAGTTCACAATAAGAACACAGCTCGCCTTTCCACTTGCAGATGTTATATGGAACAGAATCTATTTCCATTGCTTGAGCAACTTGATGTGCATAAAATTCCGAATACGGTTCCATTCCCGTGTTTGAAGCACCGGTTGTTCCGCCTTTATACAAATAAATCTTACCTTTTATTCTTCTCCAGCATTTGGGTAACATACCATTTGTTGTAAACTCAGGACTTGAAGCAAGCGAGGAACGAATACTGCTTCCGTAACCGGTAAATGCTATACTGGCTAAAACTCTGCTCAAATGATTGTCATAAAGGTTAAAATCCTCAAACTGCCCTTCAAAACCTTCCTCCACAATCCAGTAACAGTCATTTAGAGACAATCCTTTTGAAACCTTGATAATGTTTAAAGGTCTGTTAAGATTGAGTCCGCATTTGCTCAACAAGGTTCTGACATATGCTCGGTTTGAAGGAATTGTCCTATGTTTAAGCCATTTAAACAATCCGTCTTCATTTAACTCTAAATCCAACGGGAGCAGAGAAGTATTTTTCGTAACCCATTTGATTTTTACGTTAGGTTCACTGCTTTCTTCGTCAGCAGAAAATTTTAAAATGGGCGTATTAAAATGTCTGAGTTCGTAAATCATACTTATCTCTCCCTTCATTATATTATATTTGTAGTTTACCACAAAACAACACGTTAATCAAGAAATATTAAAGCTTTCCATGGTGTTATCATATACGATAACATTGTTAATATAAAGGCAAGATTCTTGAGAAACATTCAAATTAAAGCAACCGAAAGCAATGCTAAAACTTTTTTACTCATAACCCTACCTTCCAATCAACACTTAATTAAATTGATACACTCTTACATAGTCAACCTCAAAATCATATGGGTCTGTTTTATTTTCGTTCTTTTCTATTTCACCTGCAAAAGTATATTTATTATTTGGATTTGACGGGTTGGCTGTGTCTGCTTCTCCGGCTATTTCCACCGAAAGCCAAAGATATTCAGGCACCTGCGACACACCCCAGCTTGTTCTCCATGTTTCTTTGCCGTTTATGTAAAATACATATTCATCCTCGCTCCACAACAAGCCATAGGTGTTAAACTCATTATACATATCATTTTGCACCTGATACTGCTTTGACATTCGGGACTTATGTTCCTTACCGTAGCTGTCAATATGCAAGGTATGCATAGTTGTGTTGCGATATTTTTCAGCAGGCATCTTTGGGTCATTGTAATAAGGTGACTCCATAATATCTATTTCACACCCGTTTTTTCCGCCGTCTGTCACATCACTCATAGAATCGCAGGTCATCCAGAATGCACTCCACAATCCCTGTGCAGGAGGCACCTTGCAACGCACCTCATAATATCCATACTTAAACTCCTTTAAGTCCTTGGAACGGCAGGTACCAGTGTACCATCCGTCACCGTATTTGCCGTCTTTCTTATATTCGGTGCGAATTATTAAGCTGCCATCCTTAACAAAGCATTGGTCGGGATCCCAATAACCACCTCGTCTTTCCGGCGTCGATGATGTTGTATCCCAAGTTGATTTATCTATCTCGGTATCAAAATTATCCTCGAACACCAATTTCATATTGCTAAGATCAATTTCATTTTCTTCATTTGGATTTTTTACGGCAGAACAACCGCAAAAAGATGCAATCAACAGAATAATAGAAACTGTCGATATTATGATTTTACTTGTTAATCGCATGGTATCACCTCATATTTATCTAAAAATTTTTCAATTTCAAAAATGTGTTTCAAAGCAGTTTTTCGCCCAAAATCATATATTTCTTTGAGCTTTTGAGGATTTCTTTCAATCATACCCACATTGATTTTTTCACTCGGACGAATCACAAAAAGATTGCCTGCTTTTTCTTGTTCGGCAATATAGGAAAGTGTTTGATTATAAATTATATGTCTTCTCTCAAGTGCTTCAATCAGCTTTGGATACTTCTTGTATTTTAAGGCAACAATCGGAATAAATCTGTTCTTTTCTTTTTGATAACCCTCGGGTTGTGTTAAAACGACAACATTTTTATCATATCCTATGCTTTCAAAAAATTTAATCGGAACAGAATCAGTGATTCCTCCGTCAAGCAATTTTAAGTCGTCAATTTGAACAATCGAAGAAACTATCGGCATTGCCGCAGAAGCCCTTATCCATTCAAAACAACGGTCGTTTTTGCCTTTATAGTTATGATATACGGCTTCTCCGTTTTCAATGTTTGTACACACCATAAAAAATTCCATAGGATTTTTTTCGTATGTATCAAAATCAAAAACATCATATTCTAAAGGAACTTTTCCATAAGCAAAATCGGCGCTGTAAATTCCGCCTGTTTTGATAAGATTTCCAATACTTGCATATCTGCGGTCGTTACAGTATTTCATACTGTATCGAACCGCCCTGCCAACTTGTTTTGACTTATAATTACAGCCAAATGCAGCACCTGCGGA
>OBCL01000386.1_pt1 | contig 11688 bp, 6 predicted proteins | sample 1495931 | NCBI WGS metagenome assembly OBCL01 (sample SAMN03418275, study PRJEB22391) | human gut metagenome | biome: human-gut; feature: organic feature; material: feces | host: Homo sapiens | place: Tanzania | collected 2013-01
CTCCCCAAAAAGTTTGGAAGTTATGATAATTCTGTGTATTTTTGCAGTGTTTTAATTTATAGTGTTTTGCGTGAGCATAGCTATAGCGGTATTTTTTTTGATTTTTTTACTGAGATCACTTTAAAAATGAAAAAAAACTCCAAAAGGAGTAATTTTATCGTATTTTATTTGTACTTTTGCCATATCATTTTGCATTTTATCTGTTATAGTAGCCCATGGAACATCTTATCCACTTTGCCAATAACATCGTAAGCCTCTTCCTGGCTCCCGGCATGATGCTTGCGCTGGGCATCGCCGTGTGGGGTGTAGCCTACACACGCAGTGAATCCCTGGCATGTTATGCCCGGGCACGGCGCATGGTGGGAATCACCTTCGTCATCTATAGCCTTGCCCTCTTGGCCGAGTACTTTGTCAAGTCCAGCATCGCAGCCGACTTTGCTACGCGGTTGGTGATAGTGGCCATCTCTATGTCGCAGGCCTATCTGTTCACCCTCACGCTGGTCACCCTCATAGACGTGGAGTTCCTCTCGGTCAGGCGGTTGCGGGCCGAGGCGGTGTTGCCCCTTCTTGCCACCGTGGCTGCCTTCACAGCGGGAACCTTGTGCCCTGTGGCCTGGCATATCTCCATCATCGTGGCCTATCAGGTGGCCTATGCCTTGCTCCTGCTGCATTACATACACCTCTTCCGCCGCCATTATGCCTACTATGAGCAGCGTATGGACAACTATTTCTCGGATGAGGAGCAGCATCGGCTGCACTGGGTGCGCAACTCCTTCCGCTGGTCATTGGGTATCGGGGTGGCCGCACTGGTCTATTCGATACTTCCCTGTGAAGCTACCTCGCTGCCCTTCATGCTTGCCGCTGTGTCCTATTACACATTCTATGGCATTCACTTCATCAACTACGCACACATATTCCCCTATGTGGCCAGTGCCCTTGTCGAACCTGTGGAATCCACGCCGCAGGAGCAGACCACTGTGCCCACACCCGAGGAGCAGGAACTGCTGGCGGCGGTGGACCGCCTGATGGAAACCACCTCGCTCTATACCGATGCCGGACTGACTGTAGCCCAGGTGGCGGTGGCTCTGGGGCGCCCTCACCGTACCCTATCGGCAGCCATATCCCATGGCAGGCACACTACCTTCAAGGCTTATGTGAACGGATACAGGGTGGACAAGGCATGCCAACTCATCGGGGAGGGGTGGCTTGCACACCATACCATAGATGCCTTAGGTGCAGAGTGCGGGTTCTCAAACCGAGTGCATTTCTACCGCATATTCAAGCAGGCTATGGGTGTATCGCCCTCCGAATATGTCCCGAATGGTAACAATACGGACAAAATGTAACACAGGAAAAGCACTTATTTCCGTTTTTTTTCACTGTTTTCGCTATTTTTGCGCTTGTTATCGCCGCGCCTGGTATCCCTTCTCTTATTCTTGGGTGCAGTTGCTGCGGAAGTGTCAAACCATAAAAATAGGAAAAACAATGAACACCAGACAACTCACAAAAAAGCGAACAGCAATGAACGCCAGACGGCTCATGTGTGTGATGTGGACTCTGCTCCTGCTCGTGTCCTCCGCCATGGCGTCTGTAGCACAAGAAAAACCAAGGCTCATAAAGGGCGAGCAACTACAGATAGTGGGGGCAAAGCCTGTGTCAGGAAACAAAGGGATAGGCTACATCGACTTTGGCACCACCCCTGGGGAGAAGGAATACACGTTCGTGCTGCGACGCCCTGCAGGTGCCGATGCCAACTATGCGGTGTCGGTGTGGTATCAGCTTGCGTCGACGCCGGCGTTTAATGTGAATGTGCCCGTCCTTTACACCGATGACTTCTATGAAGGAGACTCCAGTTCCGATGATTATCAAGACGGATGGAACTGTGTAGTGTTTCAGCCAGGCGAGACAGAGAAGGAGGTGAAGTTTACCACATATAACTATTTAGGAACCAATGAGGAGTATACACGCGACCTGTGTGCCTACATCCGCTTCTGCCATCCCAACCGCATCACCATGGAGTATGACCTGCTACAGCTGCGCTTCCACAATGCCGATACCCATCAGCCCGATGGCGCGATTGCCGATGACGAGGCTCTCTGGTGTTACAGCATAGGCTACATACGAAATGGCTATCACCCCAAGGCCGGCGAGTGGCTTATAGCCAACGTGGAGATGGTGGGGTGGTCTCATCAGTGGATCAATGGACTACCCCAGCTGCGCATAGGCGATGACACACGCATGGTCATGCAGACGGGAGAGGGTAGCGTGGAAGTACCGCCCGCACAGCCCGTGGGCGATGAGGTATGCCGCAATCTGGCCTTTGCCTATCGTGTGACCGATGATGATGTGGTCGCACTCTGTAAGGGAAGGCCTGCCAACGTGCTGGGCTTTACTGCCATCAAGGGAATGCATGTCGTTGGGAGTACTCAGGTGAAGGATTTCGTGAGCGACAGCCCATTACATATATATAGTGACACTGACCGTCATGGCATCCTGCGCCCGCGCTTCGGGCAAATGACCACCGACAAGCAGACCTATGCTCCGCGTGCCCAGGCCACTGTACGTGTGGAGATTCTCAACTGGTGGGAACTCAATGCCGTATATGGCACAGAATGGCAGGAGTGCATCTCGCTCACTGCCGATGGTGGCAAGACTGCCCTCAACTCACAGAAGGGCACATTCGACACGGCCACGGGCGAGCTGGTGTTCACCTTCAATGCTGCCAGTCCTGCGTTAGGACAAACACAATGCACAGCATTCGTGGAACTGATGCTCACGGGCATGCTGCTGCCTACGAACGACGAGAGCGACTGGCCCTCGACCCTGCGTCTACCTTATCTGCTCCCTGCCGATGCCTTCTTCAGTTATCAGGTGGAGGGCGAACCTGTTATCGTATATACCAAGTCGGTGGGCATCACGGGAATGCCCGACGGCAATGCCATACGCCTCACGGGTAAGCTGCAGCAACTTCGCCTGCATGCCGACATTCTGCCAGGCGACTGCTCGTTTCTCGGCGGCACATGGACCAGTTCTGACCCAGAGGTGGCTACCGTCAACTCCAATGGTTCGGTAGTGCTCCACCGCTCAGGATTTACCGACATCACCTTCAGAAGCAGCGAGGCCGACTATCGTGCCGAACAGGGTATGCCATCGGCCGATGGCATACTGCTTTCTACCGTGCGTCTGCATGTGCAGGAATATTTTCCCGATGACCAACAGGCAAAAAAGTATTTCACTTCCGATGACGAACAGGTACTCCTCACCGCTACGGTCGACATGGTACGCTTAGTGCCAGGCAGCCAGAACGAGGGACTTGATGCATGGGAGGTGGCTGCCGACCAGGCCGAGGTCACCATCATACACCAGGAGAGCGACAAGTATCCCGATCTGCATCTTACAGTGCCTGTGGAAAGCAAGTACTATGCCTCGGTGACCATACCTTTTGACGACAAGACCTTCCTGCGCAAGCGCTATTACGACCCTGATACGCACGGAGGCTGGCCCACCTGCTGGGCTGTGTTCAGCGTGCCCATACGCAATAAGTATGATGGTGAGGTGCATACCTACAAGTACACTTACGAGGTGTACCACCGGCTGACCAATGCGGCCTTTGCCACCAGTCTCACCGACAGTGGGGCAGTGGTGCTCAAGGACGATGGCACAGGACATGCCACCATGCGCATGAAGAACCTGGACCGCGAGGAAGGCTTCGAGTTGAATTTCTTCCAGGGAGTGCTCTCCGACGACGGCACGCGCATCGAGGCCATGGCGCATGGTGCCAAGTATGTGAAGAAGCAGATAAAACCGGGCGACCTCGACATCTTTGAAGGCGAGAAAGACCTGGGCGACGGCGTGGTGCTGCGGATGCAGCGTGACAGGAAATATGTGGAGGCAACCCTCAACTATCCGTTTACCATGGATAAGGGCGAGACCAATGCCCTCTCGGCACATGTGCAGAATACCTATGGCATGTATGACCCGCGCAAGCCGAACTGGAATGCCGGGGAAAACCAACTGTGGGTGAAGGAAGATCCTAGCGTAGAGTGGGGCATGATAGAGCCATACACCTGGTTTTCCAACCGATTCGGAGGGACGAGCTTCAGTCACATAGGCACGCTCAGCGAAGAGCAGTGGGTCAAGGACAACAAGGCGGTGTATGAAGCCTTTGTGAACGACCCGTCTGACAACTACGAGCGGTTTTCGGGCAGCAACCTGGTACACTTCTATCTGCCCAACCTCTATGCCCTGTGGGGAAAGTGTGAGGTGACAGTCGACGGCAAGGAGGTAATCAAGGTTATCGAGGCTGGCGGCAAGGGTCACTTTTACCTTCGCTTCCCCTTTGACGACACGAAGCACACGGTCTCCTTCAGCTGGCCAAAGGTGGGACTCAAGAAGGACTTCCCCTTCACAGCCTACGGAAAAGATATGATCGGCCGCTACCGCTTCCGCGGCAATTATTATGGTGACAATAAACACGCTATAACCGACCTGGATGTGACCTACACCACTGGCACTGGCGAGCAGAAGACGGTCACCGTGTCCACCACGACGCCCGACGAGTACATCAACTACGGGCACTACTTCACCATCGATGAGCCACAAGGCATCGTGACAGCATCCATCACCGACCATGTGGCCGAGGGTGTGGAGCATGTTGTGCTCGTGCCTACCACCATCGACAAGCCTACGCCCATGCTTGCAAGCACATCGGGTTCGGCTGTCATGTTCTTCGACAATGAGACCGACGCTACAGCCTCTACACAGGCAACTGCCTACTTCAATGCGGCCGACCTGCATACCATGCACTATATTTACCTCAAGGTGGTGGATGCTGCGACGGGCGAACCCATACCGAATGCCATTCTCAAGACCACCTATCAAAAACCGGTGATAGAGCCTGACGGATCGCTGATAAAGGTGTGGGGAGACGGCTTGGAGAGAGCCATCGCCTACAGCACCGACGGAAAATATTTCCCATGTATCTTCCGCAATTTAGAGTTGCGCCGCCGCTCCATCATCATCAATGGCGAAGAGGCGTTCTTCGATGGCGAGCGGGTGGTGCACACCGTAGCCCTCACTCCCAAAACGAATGCGGGCGATGCAGTACATGTGGAGGACATATACCTAGAGGAGACAGCCCCCACTGGTGAGGGCACACAGATGGTGCGCTGTCAATATGCGGGCACGTCAACATTGCTGCCTTATGACGGGTCTAAGAAACCAGGACGCAAGATAAAGATGCGCCTGCTGGTGCGCGACCCGCTGAATGTGGACAAATGGTATGACAAACTGAGTCTCGTTTCCAACCAAGTAGCATCGGGCAGGAGCATCTCACTGAAGAGGACGGCTGTAGGACGCAAGTATATGTACTTGGCCGATGCCCAGGAGAATGGGCAGAGCGTGAGCTACACTCTCTTACAGGTGGAGGGTGAAATGCGTGACTTCCTCGCTCCTGAGGCATCGGGCGATGTGAGCCTGCGTGTCAAAGGCGACCAGGATTACGCCTTGTTCCAGATGAAAAATATCGACAGCGACCCAAGTTTCATAATCGACGGTGTGGATTTCAACCCAGAGTTGCCACAGATAAACGTAGGTGACGTGTCTCGCGGCAAGGGGTTGGGCAAGATGCAGAAGTCGTTCGACGGATTCTCCATCGAACTGCCATCCTCGCTGCCCTTCACGCTGGGCATCACGCATGAGAACAATGACTACATCGTGCGCGGCATCTACTCGCACAGTTTCCTCCCTGGCGGCAAGATAATGAACATGCTGGACAAGGGCGACTATATCAATAGCTTCGACGCGGCCTTCTGGGAAATGAAGCGTGCAGTAAAGGGCATGAGGGCACAATACAACCGAGATGACCGAGCGCTCACACTGCCGTCGGCATCAGCAGGCATCAAGGCCTGGGTAGAAGGCAAGGTGGGGTTTGACTACGAGACTGAGCGCTATAATTTCGTGCTCAACAGCGTGGGCATCGCTGCCGAGGCTTCGGCCTACATCAAGGCAAAGGTTCCTTTCGGCTTCGGTTCTTTCGGAACGAGCATAGCAGGAGAGGCCAGCGCACAAGCCTCACTCGACCATCCAAGTGATGAAGACCTGGAGGCATCGAAGGGCTCATCGCTACCATCGCCTTTCAAGATGGATCTCACACTCGACTTCAACACCGCTCTCTCTGTAGGTGCTTACGCCGAGTTGGGCATTGACCTGTGGGTGGCTGCGGCAAAGGCAGGCATACGAGGGTCGGCATCGGCATCGTTTGAGAGCATGGCAGTGGTCAAGCCTTACTTAGGCAGGGTGGACAGAGGAGCCAGAATGAGTCTGGAGGCATGGCTGCAAGCCTATGCCACGGCCAAGTTCCTCTTCTTCAAGAAAACATGGACAGGCACGATTCTCGACAAGAAAGGCGAGTGGTATGCACCCAACAATGATTCTAACCCAATCAAACAGCGCGAAAATAACGAGGCCCGCAAGGTGACCACCGTACTGCGCTCGTCGGTGTATAAACCACTCAGACTGCGTCGTGCCCCACAGAACTCAAACATCCTGCTCACGGACATAGATGCCTATGCTCAGCCATCCTACCTGTATGGAGGCAAGGATATGGCATACATTCGTCCTAAGAATGGTGATGTAGCGACAGGTGAGGTGGCATTTGGCTCGGGTATGGCATTTGCCGCACCGGATGCCCATAACGTGTTTGCCATCCATGCCGCATCGCGTGAGATAGGCGGGCAGAACACGGGCACTATAGCCTACACCTATTCCACAGCAAAAGCCCCTGAGGCAGCCAATAGCGAGGGTGTTATCCAGGCTGCTGCCGACGCACGTGTGGCTGTGAGCTTGAGCAACGGAAAAGAGTGGGGAGAGCCACAGACCCTGTCGGACAACTACTGTAGCATCGACCCCAAGACGGCTGTCTCGCCCACTGGCAATGCTGTGGTGGCATGGAAGCAAGGCGACTTTGTACCACAGAGCGTGGACGGTGATCCAACGGCTGGTGCCATCGACGGAGCCTTGATGACCAGCGTGCACCGTGACGGCAACTGGCAGGACAAGATAGCACTTATGCCTATGGACACTATAGCCCAGCTCACCGACTACGAGGTGGCCATGCGTGACGGTGTGCCCATGGTGCTCGGCATCGTGAGCAAGCGGAATGCCGATGGTAGTGTGCGCTCCGTACTCGCCACGGGCACTCTTGACAAGAATCAGAAGGCGCAGACCCTCTTCACTGACATCGTGGCCTCGCAACCCCATATAGTGGCGATGAAGAGCGGGTACTTTGCCAGTGCGCTTGTGGTCAATGACATGGGGCAGACGGATGTAAAGCTCTATCGCCTCACCGAGGCTGGAACAATGGTCGACATGGGACTGCTCGGACTCGGCAACCGTGGCGTGATCGACTATAAGCTCATAGCTCCTGAGTCAGCAGACGGCATTGATGGACTTGCCGTGATATGGAAGGAGATGCACAAGGAGAGCGAGGAGAGCACTGACCAGACGGGAGGTGTGCGCACATCAGTCTATGGTGCGCGCATCGCACGAAGCAATGATGGCTATATCTACCTGTCGTGCCCTCAGAAACTCATTGACCAGCCAGAGAACCTCATCATCACTTACTATGATGCTACCTTTGCCGACAACACACTGACGGCTGCTGTCACCGTGGCTGACTTCGACAACGATGGCGCTAACGTACTGCAAAGCCAGGCGCAGTTTGCCAACTCTGTTCGCTGCGAGCATGTGGAACTGGCCGACCGTGTGAAGGAAGGCGAGGATGTGGTACTCAGTTTCCAGGTGTTCAACGAGGGATATGAGGCTGTAGACTATCTGAACATAAATGTAAACGGTCGGAGCACCGTGAAGCAGGTGAACATCCTGCCGGGACACAGTGCCGAGGTGACTGCGCCTGCTCCTGCCAATGCCGACCTTGCGAGTGATCTCTCGTTCGATATCACACCTTATTTCTCGTCGGCTCCTATGCGCGCACGTTCCTTTGCTTCAGCCATGCGGCGTGCAGGAGCACAGAAGGTGAAGGCCAATCGTGCAGGTATGGGCACCATCAAGTTGCAGGTGGCAGACATGGCTGTCAAGAAACTTGCCGCCGTGCCTGATGGAGATGATGTAGTGGCTGTAACAGCTACTGTGGACAACTGCTCGCCTATGCCTATGAACGCATCATGGAGCGTAAAGGTGGGACTTTATGAGGATGCCATGGGCCGGACGCTCTATCGGGGAACAGATGTCTGTACAGTTCCGCAGAGCCTGCTCTATAGCCAGGAAGGCAACAATACGGCTACGGTGGGGTTCCGTGTGAAGGGCATCTCGAAGCCTACTACGCTCTATATTGTGGCGCACACTGTGGATGGAGAGGGTAATGTGATCGAAGACCAGAATCCATCTGACAATGTGACAGCGGTAAACCTCTTTGCTGTGAAAACAACTGTGGGCATAGAGAAGCCTGTGGCATCAGCCCTGGCTCCGTTCACCGTGACCAGCCAGTCAGGCGGACTGCTTGTTGAGGGTGTAACCGAGGGTGCGATCATACGCGTGTATAATCTATTGGGGCAGTTGCTGCACTGGCATGAGGCACAGCCTGGGGAGAAATCCCATCTAGTGCCGCTCGCTGATCGAGGTACGTATCTTGTCACAGATGGGGAGCACACCAAGAAGGTGCTATATAGAAAGTAAGATTACTTGTAAGTGAGAGCGTGCCAGGTCCTGGGCTGTCGGGACTTGGCACGCTTTGTCCGTTCCTCCTCGTCTCTGTATTTGAAGTTCTCGTTTGTCCTTCAATCACAAGAGGAGAACAAAAAGCCAAAAGTTTTCGCCAAGAAAGCTGGCTATGCAGGTATCGATTATGAGGACAAGGTCTATAACGAGCATCATAAGTGGATTTCAGAGGCCAATAAGTTAGGGCTAATTACCAATGTTTGGACCGTAAATGACTTGAACGAAATCAAGAAATTGTAATCTTAATCTTTCCTAATTATTCACGCTAACCCATATTATAATGAAGTATTTTTCATATATTTGCACATTATAATTAAGTATATAAGTATGTCTAAGAGTACAATGGCAAACAAACTTCCCAGGAAGTTGTTGCAAAAAATGGCTATTGTTGGCGAGCAAATCAAGTTGGCTAGGCTACGTCGAAACCTAAGCATGGCACAGGTGGCTGAAAGGGCTACATGCTCGGAGGTAACTTTATGCAAGGTGGAAAAGGGGATGCCGACAGTGTCAATAGGCATCTACCTGCGAGTGCTGTATGCACTACAGTTGGACGATGACATTCTGCTGCTTGCCAAGGATGACAAACTCGGCAGGTCCTTGCAAGACTTGGGGTTGAAAAATCGTCAAAGGGCAACTAAAAAAGAATAAGGAATGGAGAAACTGTTCGTTTTTGGAGATTTCAACTGGCTGCAGGAGTCAGAGTTTATAGGGGAACTATGTTACGAAAAGTTACGTGGTTCGGATAGTTATGCCTTCAAGTTTGACAACGATTGGCTCAACCTTCATGCAGGAATCAAACTCTCGGAAGACATCAACAACTATCCCGGCATGCAATACACCTTGCCTGGCAATGATATTTTTGGATGTTTTGCCGACGCTTTGCCTGATAGATGGGGAAGGACTCTCCTCAAGAGGAGGGAGCAGTTGCAAGCAGAGGAAGAGCAAAGGGCTCCACGTAACCTGTCTTCTTTCGATTACTTGGTGGGTATTGATGATTTCTCCCGAATGGGTGGTTTTAGGTTTAAGAAAGAAAAGGACGGGGGGTTCATCAATGTTTCTCCTTCTCTAAAAATTCCACCATTGACGGAAATACGAGAGCTTATTTATGCCAGTCAAGAGATAGAAAAATGTGAGGAGGAAGATGTCATGCCTGAAAAGAAGTGGATTGCCCAGCTGATACAGCCAGGAACATCACTTGGTGGTGCAAGACCGAAGGCAGGCGTATTGGATGAGGAAGGCAGGCTCTGCATCGCCAAATTCCCATCTCGGAATGACGATTATGATGCAGGATTATGGGAGCATTTCTCTCATCTGCTGGCCCTACAAGCTGGTATCCATGTGGCAGAGACTCGTTTGTGGGGAGGATTGGGTAAGTATCATACCCTCTTATCCAAGCGTTTTGACAGAACGGATGAAGGCCGGAGAATCCATTTTGCCTCCTGTATGTCTTTGCTGGGACTTAAAGATGGAGACAACGCACAAGGTGGTTACGGTTATCTGGATATTGTGGATTTCATTCTGCAAGGATGCTGTGATGTAGAGACGAATTTACGAGAGCTCTATCGTAGGGTCGCCTTCAATATTTGCATAGGTAACTCAGACGATCATTTCCGCAACCATGGATTCTTGTTGACACCCAAAGGATGGACGCTCTCCCCGGCCTACGACATGAATCCAACCAACAATTTATACCAAAGCTTGCTTATCAATGCCGTTTCCAATAAGGCGGACATTCAAGTGCTGTTGGAGTCATGTGAGGATTATATGATTAATCGAAAGGTGGCTCAGGGCATCATCAAGGATGTACAAACTGCCGTGAGCAATTGGGAAGTTCTTGCCAAGCAATTGCAAATTCCACAAAGAGAGCAAGCAATGTTTAAGGATAGGTTCAAGTTTAACCTAAATTATAATGAAAGTATTTGAATATTTACTTCATTATAATTTGGGTTATACTGTTCGAATTAAGAGAAAAGAGCTCACTTTAAAAAGGGGCATATTTTGAATCCAGCATGACCAGTGTGGTCATTCTGAGTGAAACATAGCAATCGGCTTCGCAGGTGAATATCTTTCGAGAAATTGCCCTGAAAGAGCCGAAAGCTTCTCTGACAGGCCCGAAAAGGGCAAATATCGATCTTTGAAATGTTGAAATCTGGAATATTACCATCCTTCTGAGGTTCATCCACATACATCTGCTATATGCATGCATACGATGTTTGAGCAAGCACCTGTATCGGGTCTTGCCATTACGTGTATGAAAACGGTATTGGAACATATTACCAATTCTGGCAAGATTGCTCTGAAGCGTATCAGAGTCAGAGCGGTAAACGGTCTTGGAGGAATCCTCTTTCAAGTACTCCTTTGCCCGCTCTTCCTGCCTTCAGGGAACAAAGGCTTGAATATCTCCTCGTCAATCTTAGTTGTCACAAGGCTATAGAACTGGTTATACCATGCGTTGGGGGTCAGAATACTTCTTTGAAGCCCGACTTCCTAACTGCATAGAGGGAGCCGTGAATATATCTAACTGAGGATTCGATCTGTCTTTTTAAACATAGTCATTCTTTTAATTGATGGTGTAAAGATACGAAAAATATTCCAGATAACGGCATAAATCAGAGATTATTTTCGTGAAATATAAACATTTTAAACAGGCCTTACTTTTTAAAGTGGGCTCAGTTCTTTAATAGGATAGCTTCGTCTTTCTCTTTCATTAGTGTGGAGATAACGGTTTCTGCTACCCACGAATCTTTCCAGTCTGGATGCTCCCTAGTCGTGTCATAGTTGCAATTTTTTTTGAGGATTATGCATGGAACAAGTAGCTCATTTTTCCCCTTCCCGGAGCTGCTACTTGCTGGATAACAGTATATTGCACATAAGCCTTTAACCTTTAGAAAACCTTCGAAAAATCTACTGCAAAAATACGAGGAATCTTTTTAATAGCCAAATGTTTTAACC
>OBCL01000390.1_pt1 | contig 11670 bp, 9 predicted proteins | sample 1495931 | NCBI WGS metagenome assembly OBCL01 (sample SAMN03418275, study PRJEB22391) | human gut metagenome | biome: human-gut; feature: organic feature; material: feces | host: Homo sapiens | place: Tanzania | collected 2013-01
TGCTGTTTAAGGGAACATTAATTACCATTAATGCCCATTAATTGTTCCATTAATTTTTTCATTAATACTCGCTTCGCGTTTTTGTTTTGAACATTAATTACTGTTTATTTTCCGTATCGTTTCCGTATCGTTTCCGTATCGTTCTCCTATCGTTCTCCTATCGTTCTCCTATCGTTCTCCTATTGTTCTCCTATCGTTCTCCTATTGTTCTCCTATTGTTCTCCTATTGTTCTCCTATCGTTCTCCTATCGTTCTCCTATCGTTCTCCTATCGTTCTCCTATCGTTCTCCTATTGGGAAGCGGAAAACAATACGGAAACAATACGGAATCGAACGGAGGATGAACGAATGAGGAACGGTGGAACAAGGGTGGTTAATCTTACTATTATCTAAATTCTTACGACAATGGCAAAACTCAAACAAACTATTGTGGGTGTAAACATGTCATCTATCGACGACGATAAAATCCGATAAACTCATGCAGAATATGTCTCGGATTTTGAACACCCTACTTATAAGGGAAGAAAAAACAAGTCACATTATCATCTACGAATCATTAGGTATTATTTTTCATAAAGTGAAATATAGTGTAAAAGATTTCCTTGTTTGTCTACTTTCATGTGCACAATAAGGGTAAAGGTGTTGATAGCTGTTAATATGATATGATTTGTTAATAAAAATTTGGTGGAAATAAATTTTTGACGTAACTTGCACAAATTCAACTCCTCTGCGAAAAAACAGATATTTTGTTTGTCTGTCCTCGCAGGGAACCACTTTTAATAAACACTTATGTATATATTCAGCGGATTCCCCGACGGAACGTCGGTAGACTTTTACGGATATGAGGTGGCGTTGTATTATTTGCAACGGCTTTATACCTTTTTCTCCGTGTATGCTGTACATATACGCCTACTATATATTCTGATTATAGTGTGCATCATCACGATGTTGGGACTCTTCGTGCTGTTTATGCGACAAAAACGTCGTAATGACCGAATGGATGCTCACTTAAATGCTGTGCGAGCCGATTTGCATAATGGTTTGCAGCAAGTGCTTCTATCAGAAGAGCCATTAACAATAGAGATGTTGGAGATGGCGTGTAGTATGTCCCTCGACCAAATACGTAACACGTACCCTGTGCGAGCATTGTCGTTAGTGATAGCCGAAATAAGTATGGATTTGATTCGTAAGTACGATAAGATTCCCAACTTAGAGCCACTATGCGTTATGGTCGGGACAAAGGCAATGTACGAAAAAGATTTATTTAGCAAAAACAAGGTATTCTTTACCTTGCAATATTTGGTAAATATGCACTTACGTGTGAGTGCAGGCTTATTGGCGCTCTACATTCACCACCACAATAGCACCGTGCGTCACTTGGCACGTATGTGCTACATCATGTCGACCGAGGACGACTCATTTAAATATCTGTTAGAAGACTTGAATGAGCCGATGAACCTTTGGCGTCCTATGACGCTGCACCGACTTTTTGGTTGGTTACGTGCCAACAACAAACAAATGCCACAGTTCTTGGTCTATGCACGAGCGCTTAAAAACGATGAGAGTGCTGCATTTATGATTAAGGAAGTGGCATATTGGGGCAGTGAAAAAGAAAGGTCAAAACTTTATGAGTTCTTTCTTTCGCCCAAGCAATATTGCCGTGTGGCAGCATTGTCTGCCGTAAGTTTGTTGGGCGATGAAGAGCAAGAGCAAAAGGCAGTTGACCTTTACGACCAGCAACCCGAGTCTATTCGCCAAGAAACCCTGCGTTTGGTTCGTTCTATCAATTCGGGCAGACACACTCAATTCTTGGTAAGGGCATTCCGTACCTCATCGTCAAAAATTACGCGTGAGTTGGCATTGACCAGTCTCTATTCGTATGGCACCGATGGGCGTCGCACTTTCGAGATGATGCGTAACGACTTGAGCGAAACAGAACAAGACCGCAACCTCATGGCACAAATCGATGCTGTGGGCATACTTAACCAAATGAGATCACTTTAGCATTATGTGGGAACTTTTATTATTCTTCTTCGGATACGTCATTTTGGGCTATTCGTTGTTGCTCATCGCCTCTTACGTCATGCTATTGGTGTTTGCCTACAAATATAGTTTGGGTTGGCGGCAATGGAGTAATAAGTACATTTGCAACATGGTGCAGAGTAGTCCCTTTGTGCCAGGCATCTCGGTGATAGCTCCTGCCTATAACGAAGAACGAACCATTGTGGACAATGTGCGTTCGTTGCTTAAAATGGACTATCCCAATTTCGATGTGTGCATTGTGAACGATGGCAGTAAAGACCGCACATTGGAATTACTCATTGAGACCTTCGACATGGTAGAAGTGCCCTTTGAGTATGTAGAACATGTTCACTCGGCACCCTTTAAACGATTGTTTAAGTCTATTCATCCTGATTACGCCCGTCTTATGGTGGTCGATAAGGTGAATGGTGGTACCAAGGCGGATGCTGTAAACGCAGGGCTCAATGTAATTTCGAATCCCTACTTTATTAACACCGACGTAGACTGTATTCTTTCAAAGGATGCCATGTATCAATGTATATTCCCTGTCATTCTTGATCGCAGCATCATAGCTGTGTCGGGCACTATGTCGATGAGCAATGGTGCAGTGATGAGCAATGGCGAAATGATAGATATTCGTCCGTCGAGCCGTCCCATCCCTTTATTCCAAGATTTAGAGTACAAGCGCTCGTTCTTAGTGGGTAAAATGGGTTGGAGCCGCATCAATGCCATGAACAATGTGTCGGGTGGCTACGGACTGTTCTCTACCGAGGTTGTGGTCAATGCGGGTGGATATAGCAGTACCTCGTTTGCCGAGGATATGGATATGCTTACACGTATGATAGCCTATTGTTGTGATTTTAATCGCAAATATCGTGTGGTGCAGATTCCTCACAACTGTTGTTGGACCGAGGGACCCTCAAATGTGAAGATGCTTTATAGACAGCGCACGCGTTGGGGACGTGGACTTGTACAGCTGATGTGGGAACACCGCAGGTTGCTTTTTAACCGAAAATACAAACGGTTGGGCTTAATATCCATGCCTTACACCTTTTTGTTCGAGTTCCTTGCTCCCATCATAGAGCTTTCGGGTCTTACAGTAACGGTATATTTGGCATTTACGGGAGGCATAAGTTGGTTCTCGTTCTTTGTAACTTTCTTGGCAATATATGCGTTTAGTTTCATGTTGTCCACTTTTGTCGTGTTCTACGACTATATCTTGGGCAGTTCTTATACGCATCGCTCCAGTTACTTCAAACTGTTGTTTGCTGCATTGCTTGAACCCATAATATATCATCCCCTTATTGTAGTAAGCTCCCTTGTGGGCTACTTTAGGTATATCACACGCCAGAAGGCTGTATGGATCTCAATGGAACGTACAGGTATGAAGCATGTAAAAAAGACGTAAATAGCAGGTAACTCCTCAACCCTCAAAATTAAAAAAATGCGCAAACTATTATACGTATCGTTCTTGTTCTTCTTGCTTGGTCTGCCCGCTTCGGCACAGATAAAGCGAGCCAGTACAGCTATGCGCAATGCTGTGGCAAGCAAGGAAGGAACACCCGCATATTATGAGCATCATGCACGCCAATTCTTTAAACAAGGAAAGTGGAAAGAAGGTTTGCGCATGGTAGAAAAAGGGTTAGACTTAGATGAATCGCTGTCGGTATTCAACGAACTGATGGGGCAATATTGGTTACACCTCAATCAGTATGACAAGGCACGCTTCTACCTTATTCGTGCCTTGCGCGACGATAAATCAAACACCCATGCCAAGGCGATGTTGCTGCGTGTGGAGGAGAAAACCCATCATTATAGCAGTGCGATAGTTTATTGCAACGAACTGCTTGAAGCCTCGCCCTACGACTATAATCTATGGCAAAAAAAGATAGACCTTTATCGTTTGTTGGGGAATCATAACGAAGCCTCGCGTTTGTTGAAACGCTTGCACGAAATTTATCCCGAACGTGTAGAGCTCAATAAAGATTTGGCATGGGAGCAAGAAGTGAAATATCGCAAGTATCGCAAAGAAAAAAATCTTGCGGGACAAGAAGAAACCTTGCGACAACTTGTGAAATACAACCCCAAGAATGCCGAATTTCAATTGGCACTCTGCAACCTGTTGTTGCAAACAGGGCGTAGTCAGGAGGCAATCGATGTGGCAGGTTATGCAGCCACTGTTGTGCAAAATCCCACACCCTTTGTCGAGAAAAAAGCAGCCATATTGGGCGACCTAACGCGTTACACCGAGGCACTATCTTATTTGCATCATGCCAAACGAAATATACGAGGCGTGTCGGTGGCAACCCTTACCCGACTTGAAAATAACTTGCAACGCGAGGCAGCACGCCAAGCAGTGCAAAACGACCCTTATGTGGCATACGCTCGACTCTACGAAAAAGAACACTCAGACGAGGCACTGACCTATTTGCTCAACACCTCCACCTCGCGTGGTTATCTTGACGATGCCCTTATGTATATTCGCGAAGCCCGTCGCCGTCGTGGGGACTCCGCCAAACTCATGTATAGCGAATATACTGTGTTGCGACGCATGGGCGACACCAAGTCTGCCACAAACATGCTTGAACGCATCCACCAAAAATATCCCAATAACACAGATGTGGCAGAAGAATTGTGCACCATACGTCTTGAAGAGGTGCGCCAAATGATGGATTTTACACACTACGACGAAGCCATACCTGTGCTCCTGGCATTGCAAACCTATAAATTGCCACAAGAGACCCAAGAGAACATCCACCAAAAACTGTTTACTTGCTACGTAAAAACCAACCAAACGCAAAAGGCGTTGGATATGTTGCAAATCGTAAGCAAAGACAAGCAAACCACGGCAGCCTTGTATGCCGAAATCATGATGCCGTGCATTAAACAACTTATGGCAGAAGGCAAACTCTATTATGCCGAAATGGAGATTCAAAAGGTAATAGATTTGGGCAATCCCTCGGCAGATGTATTGCGCATGGGTATTTCGGTAGCCATGTCGTTGCACAAAACCGAAAAGGCACAGCAATACATCAAGCAGGGTAGGGACCTTTATCCCGACGACTCCTACTTTATGCTGAAAGATGCACAGCTAATGGCTGAGGCTGGCGAGGGTGAAGCTGCACTCGAATTGTTGCGCCCCATGCTTGTAACCTATGTGGGCGATTCGGCAGTAATCAGTGCTTATGCAGGTTGCTGTCAGGTGCAAGCCATGAGGTTGATAAAAAAGAAAGAATATGCGCAAGCACTCATACTCATTGACGATGCGTTGAACTATTATCCGCAAAATCAAGAGCTTATTCACGCCAAAGCCATGACGTATGTTGCGCTGAAAGATTGGGACAATGCCCTCGCGTGGTACAGTCGCTATCAGCCCACTTTGGCAGAACTGGATGCTTACAAACTGCAACTCGAGGACCTAAAGCGCCACTTGTTGCGCAATCAAGTGAGCATCGATTATCAGATGGCGCGTCAAGCAAGTCTTGACCCTATTACATCGACCGCACTCATGGCATATACGCGATATGCTAAGCACAACGCCTACACCTTTAACTTTGGCTATGCAGGGCGCGATGGACTGTCGCAACCTCAAACAGCCGATGATGCCACGGGCGGTGCAGGTGTGTTGCTCGGAGCAGAGTGGGAGCACGAATGGAACGCCCAATGGACAACCCAATTTATTGGTGCGTGGGCTAATAAGTTCTTCTCGAACCTTCGTTTCGAGGGAAAAGCTCAATGGACTTTGCCACGCGATTGGACCGCAAAGGCAAACTTAGCTTACCGCCGTGTGGGAATGGACACCAAATGTTCGTTGTTTAACTTCGGTTTGGGCACCACCAAAGCCATCGATCGTTTTAGTTTAGGGGCAGACGTAAACCTCTTTACCATTTCGGGACAAAAAACCGAATATTTCAATGGCACATTCTTTGCCAACGTAGGTGTAGTTGCCAAGTTCTTCCCCATTGAAGGCAGTCGCACACAGCTATTCCTTTCGGGCACTGTGGGTAATGCCCCCGAAGTGTCGTTGGTTGATAACACCATGCCCGTAAAGTTTAGTCAACTTAATACCACCTTCAGTTTGGGTGGACAATACGTGGTAAGTTCACGGGTAGACTTGGGCGTAACAGGTTCGTGGTATACCATGACCATTCGTCCTACTGAGGCTGAAGACGCGAGTCGTAACCGTAATTACTTATACTTGAATGCCAATGTTACAATTCATTTCTAAACATATCTCCTTGCTCTGCCTTGTGTTGGCAATGGGAGGTTGCACCTCGCAAGCACAGACTCAACCAGAACTTGAGGCGCAGCCTTCGCAACCCTCGACCACTGCCAACGGGTTGTTTGAATATCGCGGACTCTATACCCCTACAAATACCCCTGAGATGCAGCGCACACTCCACACCAATCATCCCGACTATGATTGGGGCGTGTGGGGGCACAACCTGCATAAAGTGGTGAAGGTTAGTCACGAGATGTATGCCACCGTAGACGGTGCAAAGACCGACAAGCAGTTTTGCTTTTCGAGTGAAGCACTCTATAAGGCGGTACGTGCTTACATACTCGATCAGTTTGGCAAGGGTACCGATACCTATTCAGAGCGCATTAGCATTATGCCGATGGACAATCAGTTGGCTTGCACTTGTCGCGATTGTGTGGCAAAGGGAAATACAAGTGGCAATGCCACACCCGCAGTGAGTTATTTTGTGACCCGACTTGCCAAGGAATTTCCGCGTCACCAATTCTTCACCTCAGCCTATCATACGACAAAAAGCGCTCCGCAAACAGCGTTACCTGCTAATGTGGGTGTATTCGTGTCGAGCTATCCCATGCCCATGCGTGTGGATTTTTCGCAAACCGATGGTTATCACGAATTTCGCAATATGGTGGAGGCGTGGACAAAAGTGTGCGGAAAGGTGTATGTGTGGGACTATGCGCGTAATTACAGCGACTATCTTTCGCCCTTTCCCTGTTTGTTAGCCTTGCAGTCGCGTTTTAAACTCTATCGCGACTTAGGTGTGCGTGGCATATTTGTGAATGGCAGTGGCGATGATTATTCGGCTTTCGATGATATGCAAACACAGGTAATGGCAAAACTGATGGACGACCCCGACGCGGATGTGCGTAATGAGGTGGATGCTTATTTTGAAAAATACTATCCTAAAACCCATCCGTTGCTCACCGATTATTATTGGCAGTTAGAGCAACGCGCCAAAACCACAAATAATCTGTTGCCCCTATATGGCAATATGAAGCAGATGTGTGCATCGTATTTAGATGCAGAAGAATTTTTGCATTTCCGAGCGAAACTGGATGCTGCCAGTAAAAATACCTCGGGCGATGAGCGTAAGCGCTTAAATGCCTTGCTCACCGCATGGGCATACACACAACTCGAGATGTACCGCACGACTTGTTTGCCTATGGACAAAGAACAGGCTGCAGAGATGCGCGAGATATTGAAGGGCCATGGCGAAATAAAAGGCATGACGAATATTGACGAAGTGGGTAACACGATAGACGATTATTTGAAACGATGGAAATGAAAATTCACCGCATGTGCAAATGGGGCATCGTGGGTGTGTGGATCGCAGCAATGGCGTTGCTCACCTCATGCCACAAGCGCTTAGGTCCTACCACCATTCATGTGGTAGACTCCGTGCGACATTATCCGCCCTTGATATTGGGTGAGGATTTAGAGCTGATTTATGTGTTACGCAATACGGGCAAGGAGGTGCTTGCCATAACCGATGTGCAACCCTCATGTCCCACCATTGAAACTCCTAAGACCAATATCACAACAGTGCCTCCAGGCGAAGAAGTTGTGCTGAAATTTATATTTCACTCCGACAAAAACATGGGTTATACCCAGCACTCCATTCGATTATTCGGCAATATCGCCCCTAAAGGCGTGGCAGAACTGGTCTTCGACACGCACATTGTGCGTCCCTCGGTAGATTTGTCGGATTACGAGGAGTATTATCAAGAAAATGTGAAAAGTAGTGGCGAGAAGATAATCGACGCTGCCTATGGTAAACAAGGATATAATGTGGATGGAGGCGCCTACGCTACGCCCGACAATCCCGCAGACGAAGAATAAAAATTACAGAAAAATGAAAGAGATAGCTGGAAAAGAATCAAGCAATTTTAAGGTACTTATTGTAGATGATATACCTTTAAACCTGCTCTTGCTCGACAAGATGCTGATGCCTTATAGCTTTCAGATGGTGAAGGCAAATGGTGGACGTGAGGCTTTGAAAGAGGTGGCTTCGCGTCTTGACACGGCAGAACAAATAGACCTGGTAATTGTAGACCTCATGATGCCCGAAGTGGATGGTTATCAGGTAATAGAAAACTTGCGAAAGGGCTGCGAGATCGATGGCATTGCCATTCCGCCACAAAGCAAAACAGATTTGCCCATTGTGATACTTTCGGGTTTGAGCTTCGACGAAGATGTAAACAAAGGTATGGCATTAGGTGCGAATCTCTACTTGACAAAGCCCATCGTAATGAACAAACTCTATGAGGCTGTGAACCAATTATTAACCGAGAAGGTTGAGGCTGCACAATAAGCGTTTTTGAGATACGCGCTAAAAATTTTTACCCTAAAATTATCAATGCACATATATATGACAAAAAGACTAATTTTTACATGGTTCCTTGCCTTGGTAGCCATAGCCACTTATGCGCAAAACGATAAACTCCCCGTGTTGAAAGTAACCTTTGACGGTGCTTTTAAGGCAGAGATGGACTATCTGCAAGGCACGATGGAACTCACAGACGTGGATGGTAAGGTGGTGAGTCTGCCCGCTAAGTTTAAAACACGTGGTGCAACCGCTAAAAAGTACACGATGAAGCCTTCGTTCAATATGAAGCTTCGCAATGCCGACTATACAGTCCAACAAGATAGTGCCTTGCTCGGTATGCGTAGTTGTTCGTCGTGGATTCTCGATGCCATGGCAATAGACTGCATTGGTATGCGTAATCGTGTTTGTTTTGACATCTGGAATCAATTCTCGCGTTTGCCTTATGCCACACAATTCGACGGACGTAATGGCACAGAAGGACGATTTGTGGAGGTGTATATCAACAACGAATATAAGGGCATTTACTGTTTGACAGACCGCATCAATCGAAAGTTGCTCAATCTGAAAAAGGTAAAGGAAAATCCCGACAAAACTTTTCAGGTGCGTGGGGCGCTTTATAAGAGTGGCACCAATTCCATCGCCGACCAAAACAATCCTGGTTATAATGCCGATTACACTGCTTGTGTAGTGGCATGGCATAATGCGTGGGAACTGGCTGAACCCGACAAGGAGTATGCCTGCGAAGCAGCTTGGCAGCCTTTGCAAGCACTTTTTACGAGCGATAGTAAGAACTACGAGACCGTGAAGAAATACTTCTTCCTTGACAATCTCGTTGATTATCAGTTATTTGTAATGGCATTTAGCATTTCAGATAACTGGGGCAATAAAAATCACTTCTTCTCTGTGCGCAACATCACAAAGGATATTGACGATGCCGATCCTACCGAAGCCGCGCGTCGCAAGTTTGTGCTTACCCCTTGGGACCTCGACACTTCATTGGGCGGTAACCACAATGGGGCTTATTCTGATGGAAATTATACCAGTTGGCATGTGGCTGATGCAGTGAAAAATGGTGGATTCTATCCTTTTGGTTTCTGTCAGAGTCAAACCGATTATCAGCAAATGCTGCGCAATCGTTGGGTTGAATTGCGTAAAGGGGCACTCTCGGTAGAAAATGTGTGCAAGGTGATGGATGGCTATCGCGATTTGTTTTTGAACACTGGTGCGTGGAAGCGTATGATGGATCACTTTAATACACAAAAGTCTAAACCCAAGCACGTAACCGACCTTGCCAAAGAAGTGAACCTTGTAGAACAGTGGTATAAAGCCCGTTTTGCTGAGATGGATGCTTATTTTGGCACCACACCAAGCGGCATAAAAAATGTGGAAACATGGGACGGTGAGAATGCTGTAATCTATGATTTGCAAGGTCGCAAAGTAACTCAGCCACAACAGCATGGCATTTACATTAAGAATGGCAAGAAAATTTGCTTCTAATGCAGCTTCCGCAGTTCTTGGTGTGGAATGATGCGTTGTTGAATTTTATTCTTTGCCTGTAGGAGAGGAGACTTCTCTCAAAAAATCGCAATCAAGTCATAGCCTATGTCGATACATACATATTGGGTTACAGCCGTAAGCTACACTTTAGTTGCGCTGATAATTCTCATAAAAAATTGGTCGTTACGCGGACCTTACGAAAAGAAGAACCATGCGTTTATCATGATGTCCCATGCTATGCTGCTTTTCAGCATACAAGATACGTTGTGGGCATTGTGTTTCAGTGGTATTATTAGTAACACACGCGTGTTCTTTATAGTATCGCAACTGTTTCACTTTACGTGGTCGCTCACAGCCTTCTGTTGGTTATACTACATACTCGATTATTTGGGTAGTCGAAGGGGGCAGCGCATCGTCTTGTTAAGTGTGCAGGGACTCTTTGTGTTGTTGGGGCTTGCCATGGTTTTATACAACAGAAAGGTGCCATTGCTCTTTAGTATAGAAAATGGGCAATATTATGCGATCCCCCATCGTTGGTTTACATTTATTTTTCAATATTACGTATACATACTCACGGGTTTGTATGCACTCTATCAGTTAGTGCTTAACCGTAGACGCTTGCGTCGACTTCGGTCGAGATATATTGCTATATGCTGTGCCTCATTAGCACCCGTGTTCTTGGGCATTGTGACAATAGGCTATACCGACGTGCCTTTTTATAGCATGGGTTTTGTGTTTTCATGTTTTGTGTTATATGTGTTTGTGGTTACTTCAGACTACGACGAATTGCGCAAACAGAAAGTCGAATTTTTGCGTGGCATGAGTCATGAACTCCGCACGCCCCTTAATGCCATGTATGGTTTTGCACAGTTGTTGGGAATGCCCACAGGGGCATGGACCGATAAGGAGCGCGAGCAATATAATACTTACATCTACAACAGCTATAATATGCTCGATATGCTTATCAACGACCTCATGGTAAGCACGAGTTCTGGCATAAAGCAATATCACATAGAAAGCCAAAGCGTAGATGTGGCGCGTGTTTGTCGTGACGCAATGAGTCTGGTAGAGTTTTGCAAACCTGTGGGTGTGGATATGCAAGTGAAAGTGGACTTACCCGCACATTTTAGCATACAGAGCGACCCACGACGCATACAGCAAATACTCTTTAATTTGTTGACAAATGCATATCGTTTTATCACCCAAGGACGCATTGTTTTGCAAGCCCGTTTGCAAGGCGATACCCTTGAACTTTCTGTGCGAGATAATTGGAAACCACTCCCTGTGGAAGAAGTAGAAAATGTTTTCGACCCTACCACGCAGTTTGGTGAGCATGCCCAAAAATTGGGCTTAAAACTCCCAGTGTGTCGTAAAGTGGCACGTTCGCTGGGAGGAAATTTGCATTTTGATACATCCTTTAAAGAGGGGTGCTGTGTAGTATTGACGCTTCGAGCGGCACAAAATAAGGATAACACGGAGAAACAAATTTATAAATCTACAAGTAAAGAAAAGCAACATTTAAATGCAGATGCTCAAAAAACTCAATCTCTCTAATTTCAATACAGCTA
>OBCL01000391.1_pt1 | contig 11667 bp, 7 predicted proteins | sample 1495931 | NCBI WGS metagenome assembly OBCL01 (sample SAMN03418275, study PRJEB22391) | human gut metagenome | biome: human-gut; feature: organic feature; material: feces | host: Homo sapiens | place: Tanzania | collected 2013-01
ATGATTATGCAAGCCGTCAGATGAAGGTACATGAGCCGACTGATGGAGAGCTTGATGCGCAAGGTACTGCAAAAAAGAGCCTTTTTAAAAAAATAATATCATTTTTTACAAAAGAGCCACAGTCAGATGACGTTACAGATACACAGGGCACGGCGGATGGTATAGAAACTGACGCACAGATGCTCTCGGATGAGAATAAACAGATACTTGAAGCGCTGGATGCTAACGGAGAGCCAAACAAAGCATCGGATAAGTCTAAGAAGGGCAAAAAGCCTAAAAAAGAAAAGAAACCTAAAAAGCCTAAAAAAGAAAAAAAGCCAAAGGCTCCAAAGGAAAAGAAGGAGCGCATTGGATGGGAGAAGGAACCTAAGCTTCCTAAGGGGCCTGTTATAGTAATCTGGGTATTTGTTATGTCGATAGTTGTGTTTGTTCTCATATGTACCTTTTTGCTCGGAAACAACTCCAAGGTGACTGATGCTCAGAATACGTACAACCAGGCAATAGCTGATCTGGGACAGAATAAAGCTGATTCAATAGAGCTGTATACAAAGGCATACAGCAGGCTGAGCGGCTTGAAGCTTTCGGGTGACGACGAGAAGCTGTACAATAAGCTGTCGGTGCTTGCTGCAGTGTCAGGCAAGTATGATGCCTATAAGAGCTTTAGCGATTCCGGTTATGTAACCATGGCGGCGGATTCCTTGGTATGTGCGGCAGGTCGATGTGCTGTAAATGCAGACAATGCAAAGGAATACGGATGTGAGCTGCAGCTTGAGCAGCTTAAAAACATTATTTCTGATACCTTGAGCAGTCAGTATGGCTTATCATACGATGATGCCATTGCTCTGTATAATATAGATGATAGAGATGACTATACACTGGCACTGACACAGAAACTAAATGAATTAGGCATTAAAGAGGAGACAAAATGATATGATAGCAATCATCGATTACGGAGCAGGCAACCTGCGAAGCGTGGAAAAGGCACTTACAGCTATAGGTGAAGAGAGTATGGTGACCAGAGACAGGCATGAGATTTTAAATGCCGACAAGGTAATACTTCCGGGAGTCGGAGCTTTTGGAGATGCAATGGATTCACTTAAAAAATATGAGCTGGACAAGGTGATTCACGAGGTCTGCGACATGGATAAGCCGTTTCTTGGCATATGCTTAGGCCTTCAGCTGTTATTTGAGGGAAGCGATGAGAGTCAGGGCGTGGAGGGACTTCATGTGCTTGACGGACAGATACTTCGCATACCTGATAAGGAGGGACTTAAAATACCTCACATAGGCTGGAATTCACTCGATTTACAGAACAACGGAAGGCTTTTTAAAGGTCTTTCAAAGCATCCATATGTATATTTCGTACATTCGTACTATCTGAAGGCGGCTGACGAGGCAATTGTCACAGCAACAACAGAGTACAGCACACATATTCATGCGTCCGTTGAGAAAAACAATGTGTTCGCCTGCCAGTTCCATCCGGAGAAGAGCAGCACAGTCGGACTTTCAATACTTAAAAATTTTGCAGGGATAGGGGAGGCATAATATGTTTACGAAGAGAATAATCCCATGTCTGGATGTGAATAACGGACGTGTTGTGAAGGGCATAAACTTTGTTAATTTAAGAGATGCAGGTGACCCTGTTGAAATTGCGGCTGCGTATGATAAGGCAGGCGCAGATGAGGTGGTTTTTCTGGATATCACAGCGTCAAGCGACAACAGAAATACTGTTGTGGATATGGTCAGAAAGGTTGCTGAAAAGGTGTTTATACCGTTCACGGTGGGCGGTGGCATCAGAACAGTCGATGATTTTAAGGCACTGCTTAGAGAGGGTGCAGACAAGATCTCAATAAATTCAAGTGCTATAAATACACCGCGGCTTATCAGCGATGCTGCGGATAAGTTTGGAAGTCAGTGTGTGGTTGTGGCAATCGATGCAAGACGCCGTGCTGACGGAAGCGGCTGGAATGTATACAAGAACGGAGGCCGCATAGATACAGGCCTTGATGCCATTGAGTGGGCTATTAAGGCAAATGAGCTTGGAGCGGGAGAGATACTTCTTACAAGCATGGACTGTGACGGCACAAAGGATGGCTACGATATCGAGCTCACAAGGCTTATTGCCGATAATGTTTCGGTTCCGGTCATCGCATCGGGCGGAGCAGGTACAAAGGAGCATTTTTATGAGGCCCTGACAGAGGGAAAGGCAGATGCCGCGCTTGCAGCTTCACTTTTCCACTACAAGGAGCTTGAAATTATGGATTTAAAGAATTATCTGGCAGATAAAGGTGTGTCGGTCAGAAGATAGGCGGTAGATGATATTATGAGTATGCTTGACGGTGAGTGGGCAAAGGCTGTGGGAGCCGAGTTTAAAAAACCGTATTACAGGGATTTGTACAATTTCGTGAGAGATGAATATGCCACACATGTGATATATCCTCCGGCAGATGACATATTTAATGCCATGCATTTTACACCGCTTGACAGGGTGAAGGTGCTCATCCTCGGGCAGGATCCGTACCACAATGTCAATCAGGCGCACGGACTGTCGTTTTCTGTGCTTCCGTCTCAGAAGGATATTCCGCCATCACTGCAGAATATCTACAAAGAGCTTAACGACGATCTGGGCTGTGATATCCCGAATAATGGATACCTAAAGAAATGGGCTGACCAGGGTGTTTTGCTTTTGAATACGGTACTCACCGTCAGAGCTCATCAGGCTAACTCGCATCAGGGGCACGGCTGGGAGAAGTTTACGGATGCAATCATAGAGGCTGTAAATGAGCAGGACAGACCTATAGTGTATATGCTCTGGGGCCGTCCGGCGCAGTCGAAGATTCCTATGCTTACAAATCCAAAGCACCTGATATTGACAGCACCGCATCCAAGCCCGCTGTCGGCTTACAGAGGCTTTTTTGGCTGTAAGCATTTTAGTAAAGCCAATGAGTTTCTTAAGGAGCATGGAGTGGAGCCTGTTGACTGGCAGATAGAAAATATATAGAGGTGGGTAATATTAGGCAGCTATTATCTTGACATAATCAGAGAAAGTGTCTATATTAAAAATATATAGAAGGTAACGGATTACATATTTATCAAAGGAGTGATACTATGAGAGGAATAGGAATGTGGGATTCGTCATCCATATCCACACTGTTTTCCGGCTTTAGCAGCAGTAGAAGCAGCAATGCAGCATCGTCTTTTATTGCCAATATGGATATGACTACATATAGCGGCATTAGAAGTGGCAGCTATTTTAAGCTTCTCAAGTCATATTATGGAAATAACCTTAATTCAAAGACCCAGTCTCTTGTCTCATCATCTGTTTCTACATCTAAGGATTCAGCGAAGACACTTGCGTCCATCGAGTCGGAGTCAGAGGACATGGTAAAGTCGGCGCAGGCTCTTTACAAAAACAGCCGCAAGGACGATACAGAGGCTACGTACAAGAAGGTTTCAGCTTTTGTGTCTGATTACAACAGCCTCATTAATGCTGCGGATGATTCCGAGACAAAGCAGATTTCGAGAAATCTTGAGTCTATGAAGTCACTTACAGATATCAATTCAAAGTCGCTTGCGAAGGTGGGAATCACAGTTGATTCCAAGTCCGGCAAGCTGTCTGTCGACGAGGATACCTTTAAAAAGGCTGATTCGACCAAGGTTGATGCACTTTTTAAGGGAAATGGCTCTTATGCTTACGCAGTGGCAAGCAAGGCTTCAATGCTTGAGTATGCCGCAAAGAATGAGGCAGAAAAGACTAACACGTATGGCGCCAATGGAAGGTATACACAGACCTATAACAGTGGATATAATTATAATATGTTTTTATAGTCAAAGACAGGCTGGGAATCCCCCACCTCACTTTACGGCTTAATAAAAAGAAGCATCCCGGCTTTGGGATGCTTCTTTTTAATTAATTAGCGTTTAGTTGTCGTTTTCATCGTCCTCGCTCATTGAGTAGACCTGACGCTTACGTGCCATTTCATCACTCTCAAGATATTCGTCGTAGGTTGTGATCTTGTCGATCATTGAACCGTTTGGCAGGAATTCTATGATTCGGTTGGCGGTTGTCTGGACTACCTGGTGGTCACGGCAGGCAAAGAGGATTACTCCCGGGAACTTTATCATTCCGTTGTTTAATGCTGTGATTGACTCCATGTCGAGGTGGTCTGTAGGCTCATCGAACATGAGCACGTTGCTTCCCATGATCATCATGCGGGAGAGTAGTACACGAACCTTTTCTCCTCCGGAGAGTACTCGCATTTTCTTTACTCCATCCTCACCGGCAAAGAGCATACGGCCTAAGAAACCACGCACATATGTGGCATCCTTGATTTCTGAGTACTGTGTGAGCCAGTCAACGATGAGCTCATCAGTATCAAAGATTGTGGTATTGTCCTTTGGAAAATATGACTGGCTTGTTGTGACACCCCATTTGTATGAACCCTCGTCCGGCTCAAGCTCCCCGGCAAGGATTTTAAACAGAGTTGTTTTTGCAAGCTCGTTTCCACCGACAAATGCAATCTTGTCATCATGGTTAACTGTGAATGAGATATTGTCAAGTACCTTTACGCCGTCGATGGTTTTTGAGATGCCCTCGACAAAGAGCACATCGTTTCCGATTTCACGCTCAGGACGAAAATCGATGTATGGGTATTTACGGCTTGAAGGACGTATCTCATCAAGCTGGATTTTTTCAAGGGCACGTTTTCTTGATGTAGCCTGCTTTGATTTAGAGGCATTGGCAGAGAAACGCTGGATAAATTCCTGCAGCTCCTTGATTTTTTCCTCTTTCTTTTTGTTTGCTTCCTTCATCTGACGCACGATGAGCTGGCTTGATTCATACCAGAAATCGTAGTTTCCGGCGTAGAGCTGGATCTTACCGTAATCCATGTCGGCGATGTTGGTGCAGACCTTGTTGAGGAAGTATCTGTCATGGGATACAACGATGACTGTATTCTCAAAATTGATGAGGAATTCCTCAAGCCATGATATAGCATCGAGGTCTAAGTGGTTGGTAGGCTCATCGAGAAGCAGTATGTCAGGATTTCCAAACAGTGCCTGTGCGAGAAGCACCTTGACCTTTACTGCACCCGGCAGGTCTGCCATCAGAGTGTAGTGATCCTCTGTAGGCACACCGAGACCGTTTAAGAGAGTAGCAGCATCAGACTCAGCGTTCCAGCCGTCCATATCTGCAAACTCGGCCTCAAGCTCACTTGCACGGATTCCGTCCTCGTCTGAGAAATCCTCTTTCATATAGATGGCTTCCTTCTCCTTCATGATATCATAGAGGCGTTTATTGCCCATGATAACCGTATCAAGTACTGTAAACTCATCGTACTTGAAGTGATCCTGCTGTAAGAATGACAGTCTCTGTCCCGGAGTGATTGCGATATCACCGCTTGTAGGCTCAAGCTGTCCTGAGAGAATCTTTAAAAATGTAGACTTGCCGGCACCGTTTGCACCTATAAGTCCGTAGCAGTTTCCCTCGGTGAATTTTATGTTGACATCCTCAAATAAAGCTTTTTTACCAATTCTTAATGTAATATTGTTTGCACTAATCATTTTGTCTTTATTCAATCCTTTCTTATTTAATAACCTGTTCGTTTCTGTAACACATCGTTTCTATTTTAACGTAAAACCAGTATTTTGCAAGTGTTTTACAGGCGATTTATAGCCATTGTGCCCTTTTGTACATAAATTTTACCTTGTTAATAAATATTTTAGGGTTTTTGTACAATGTATTGCTAAAAAAACTTGATTTTTTACATCACACAAACTAAACTATTATGTAGAGACATTCTGATTCATGTCTATAATTGAACATTTATTTTACAGGAGGAAATATCATGTCTAGAGCAAAACAGTCGATGGATGGAAATACCGCTGCCGCTCATGTAGCATATGCCTACACAGAGGTTGCAGGAATCTATCCTATCACACCTTCTAGCCCAATGGCTGATACAGTTGATCAGTGGTCAGCAGCAGGACAGAAGAACATTTTCGGAAGCACTGTAAAGGTAGTTGAGATGGAGTCTGAGGCAGGTGCCGCTGGTACAGTTCACGGATCTCTTGCAGCTGGTGCACTTACTACAACATTTACAGCTTCACAGGGACTTTTACTTATGATCCCTAATATGTACAAAATCGCAGGTGAGAATCTTCCTTGCGTATTTGACGTATCAGCTCGTACAGTATCTTCACATGCACTGAATATCTTCGGTGATCACAGTGATGTATATGCTTGTCGTCAGACTGGTTTCGCAATGCTTTGTGAGACAAATCCACAGGAGGTTATGGATCTTTCACCAGTTGCACACTGTGCAGCACTTGAGGGACAGGTTCCATTCATCAACTTCTTCGATGGATTCCGTACTTCTCATGAGATCCAGAAGATCGAGAAGTGGGATTATGAAGATCTCAAAGAGATGTGTCCAATGGATGCAGTTGCTGAATTCAGAGCACACGCTCTTAACCCAGAGCATCCAGCAGCTCGTGGATCACACGAGAACGGAGATATCTTCTTCCAGCATAGAGAGGCATGTAACAAGTTCTATGATGAGCTTCCAGCAGTTGTTGAGAAGTACATGGACAAGGTTAATGCTAAGCTTGGTACAGATTACAAATTATTCAACTACTACGGAGCACCGGACGCTGATCGTGTAATCATCGCTATGGGTTCTATCAACGATGTAGCTGAGGAAGTAATCGACTACTTAACAGCAAAGGGAGAGAAAGTCGGACTTATCAAAGTACGTCTTTACCGTCCATGGTCTTCAGAGGCTCTTCTTAATGCTATTCCAAAGACAGCAAAGAAGATCGCTGTATTAGACCGTACAAAAGAGCCAGGATCACTTGGTGAGCCATTATACTTAGACGTTGCTACAACACTTCGTGAAGCAGGTATGAACGATGTTGTATTAGTAGGCGGACGTTACGGATTAGGATCTAAGGATACACCACCTTCATCAGTATTCGCTGTATATACAGAGCTTGAGAAGGATGCTCCTAAGCACAGATTTACACTTGGAATCGTGGATGATGTTACAAATCTTTCACTTCCAGAGGTTAAGCCAGCTCCTATCACATCTGCACCTGGTACAAAAGAGTGCAAGTTCTGGGGTCTCGGCGGAGATGGTACTGTAGGTGCTAACAAGAACTCTACAAAGATCATCGGTGACCACACAGATAAATACATCCAGGCATACTTCCAGTATGACTCAAAGAAGACCGGTGGTGTTACAATTTCTCACTTGAGATTTGGTGACAACCCAATCAGAAGCCCATACTACATCAACCAGGCAGACTTCGTAGCATGCCACAACCCTGCATACGTTATCCAGGGCATGAAGATGGTTCAGGATGTTAAGCCGGGCGGAGTATTCATGATCAACTGCCAGTGGTCAGATGAAGAGCTTGCTCATCACCTCAACGCTGACGCTAAGAAATATATCGCTGACAACAACATTCAGCTTTACACAATCAACGCTATCGACAAGGCTATCGAGATCGGAATGGGCAAGAGAACTAACACAATTCTCCAGTCTGCATTCTTTAAACTCGCTGATGTAATGCCAATCGACAAGGCTATTGAGTTCATGAAGGCTGCTGCTAAGAAGTCATACTCAAAGAAGGGTGACGCAGTAGTAGAGATGAACTATAAGGCTATTGATGCCGGTGTTGACGCTGTACATAAGGTAGAGGTACCAGAGTCTTGGAAGAATCCTGAGGCAGATGCTCCTAAGGCAGAGCGCACAGGACGTCCAGAGGTTGTTAAGCTTGTTAACGAGCTCCTTGATCCAATCGCTAAGATGGATGGAGACAGCCTTCCGGTTTCAGCATTCGCTGACAAGGCAGACGGACAGTATGTAACAGGTGCTTCTGCATACGAGAAGAGAGGAACAGCCGTTACAGTTCCACAGTGGGATCCAGAGAAGTGTATCCAGTGTAACAACTGTGCATTTGTATGTTCTCACGCTACAATTCGTCCATTCTTACTTACAGATGACGAAGTAAAAGCAGCTCCTGACAACATGAAGGTTGCTGATATGAAGCCAAAGGCAGGCGCTTACAAGTATACAATGAGCGTATCTCCACTTGACTGTATGGGATGTGGTGAGTGTATCACAGTTTGTCCTACAGCAGCTATCTCAATGCAGCCACAGGAGTCTCAGGCAGCAGAGCAGCCAGTATTTGATTACTTAGTAGCTAACGTTTCTAAGAAGACAGATGCCGGAATGGTTGATACAACACCTAAGGGATCACAGTTCAACCAGCCACTCCTTGAGTTCTCAGGCTCATGTGCAGGATGTGCTGAGACATCTTACGCTAGACTTATTACACAGCTCTTCGGTGAGCAGATGTACATCTCTAACGCAACAGGATGTTCTTCTATCTGGGGTAACCCGGCAGCTACATCACCATACACAGTAAATATCAACTCTAAGAAGGGACCGGCTTGGTCTAACTCACTCTTCGAGGATAATGCTGAGCATGGTTTAGGTATGGAAGTTGGACAGAGATATCTCCGTGACCAGGCTATCGAGCTTGTTAAAGAGATCGCTGCATCAGACAAGGCTACAGCTGAGTTCAAGGCAGCAGCAGACAAGTTCCTTGAGACAAAGGATGACACAAAGGCTAACGTTGAGCCAACAACAGCTCTTATCGCAGAGTTAGAGAAGGCAGCAGCAGCCGGATGTGAGAAATCTAAAGAAGTACTTGCTAAGAAGGATTACCTCGGAAAGAAATCTGTATGGATCTTCGGTGGTGACGGATGGGCATATGATATCGGTTTCGGTGGATTAGACCATGTACTTGCTTCTGGTGAGAACGTAAACGTAATGGTATTCGATACAGAGATGTACTCTAACACAGGTGGACAGGCTTCTAAGGCTTCTAACATCGGTGAGGTATGTCAGTTCGCAGCAGCTGGTAAAGAGACAAGCAAGAAGTCACTTTCAGAGATCGCTATGAGCTACGGATATGTATACGTTGCACAGATCGCTCTTGGAGCAAACCCAGCACAGGCTGTTAAGGCCATCACAGAGGCTGAGGCTTATCCAGGACCATCACTCATCATCGGATACGCACCTTGCGAGCTTCACGGTATCGCTAAGGGTGGTATGAACCACTGCCAGGATGAGATGAAGAAGGCTGTTAAGGCTGGATACTGGAACCTCTTCTCATTCAACCCTGCACTCAAGGCTGAAGGAAAGAATCCATTCACTCTTACATCAAAGGCCGGCGACGGATCTTACCAGGAGTTCCTTAACAACGAGGCACGTTATACTCGTCTTATCAAGCCATTCCCAGAGAGAGCAGAGAAACTCTTTGCTAAGTCTGAGGAGACAGCTAAGGCACGTTATACACACCTTGAGAAACTCGTTAAATTATACGGAGAGGACTAATTCATTAGTCACGGTATATATTTTATCCCACAGGGCATTTGCTCTGTGGGATTTTTGATTATTATCATGTGATTACCCTATATTTTGTGGTTTTTTATTTACAAATACAATATGTAATGGTACAATATGTATGTTAATGGTATTTAATGGAACCATCGGAGGAATACGAATGTCAGGCATATTTGATAGACGTGCAAAAAGATTTGTATCAACAGAACAAGGGGAGCGGGCAGTACCTTCAAGGACAGTAATGGCATCCCGTGTAGTTAGAGATGATGTGAATCGCAGTGGAAGAATGCAGGAAAAAGAGGATAATATACAAATGGATAAAGATGATTTTTTGTTAACACAAATTGATGAGTTTCGTGAAAAGGCAAAACGTCTTCAGGAGATGCTCAATACAAAGGAATCTAAAGCAGAGGAGCTTTCAACCATAGTTGAGGAGAGAGAAGCTAAAGCAGAGGAGCTGCAGCAGATACTCGACGAGAGACAGGAGAAAGCCGACGGTATCACAGCACAGGTTGCAAAGCAGATTGACGTGCTTATAGAGAGCGTTCATGAAAAGATGGCTGAGATAGAGCAATCTATGAATGCAGGCATGGACAGCTTAGGCCGTCAGGTAAGCTCTGATATGGATAATCTGGGGCGCTCGGTAAATGCCAATATGGACAATCTTGGAAGCTCTATGTCCGGTCAGATTGGTAATCTCGGACAGTCGCTTGGCAGTGAGATATCCGGTATCAGCCAGAATATAGGTCAGAGCCTTGATTTTGGTGACACCTTGGAGCAGACAAGACGTATCACTGAGGAGGGCACGGCCGCAGTTACATCAGCGGTCAATGAGGCGAATGCCCATATGCTGCAATCGCTCACTGAGCTTAATGATCAGCTTGTTTCGATTAAGGCAGAGCTGTCTGATAAGGTACATACAGAGAATGTTAAGTGCTTTAGAAATATTCAGGATCTTTTTAAGGTAATGGGAGACAAGGTAGATACTGTTTCTGAGCTTGAGAAGCAGGTTGGCACAACAAAGACCTTTGCAGTTATTTCTACGGTACTTGCAATAATCAATACATTTGGTTTTATTGCAATCGCATTGTATATATTCGGTTTCTTTGGTTCGATTTTTTAATAAATAGTATTGTAATAGGGTGGTGCAATTCTTAGTCTAAGAGTTGCACCATATTTTGACATTTTATAAGGCAGGCAGAGAGGAAAATTACATGGCAAAAAAGATTGTAAGAGTTGTTGGACATAAAAATCCCGACACAGATTCTATTTGTGCGGCAATAGCGTATGCCAATCTTAAATCACAGATAGATGATACAGTGGAATACATACCAATGAGAGCAGGCAGTATTAGTGCGGAGACAGCGTTTGTGCTGGATTATTTCAAGGCTGATACACCTGCGCTTTTGAAGGATGTTGGAACACAGATAAAGGATATACATATCAGAAGGACTGAGGGCGTCAGCAGTAATCTATCCATGAAAAAAGCATGGGAGATGATGAAGATACTCAATGTAGTCACTCTTCCGGTTGTAAATAAGAGGGACAAGCTTGAGGGTCTGATTGTGACAAGTGATATTGCAAAGTCGTATATGGATGTGTATGACAATTCTATTCTGGCAAAGGCAAGAACCCAGTACAGGAATATTATAGAGACACTGGATGGCAAGATAGTCGCAGGCAATGAGCATGGATATTTTGTGAAAGGAAAGGTTATAGTCGGAGCAGGTACGCCTGAAACCTTAAAGGGCAATGTGTGCGAGGATGATATGGTTATCATATCAGACCGTGAGGAGTCACAGCTTATATGTATTGAGGCGAACTGCAGCTGTATCATCGTGACAAGCGGCTTCGATATATCAAAGGATGTGATAAATGCTGCAAACGCTAAGGATGTGGTTGTGATCAGCACACCATACGACACATTTACGGCATCGCGTCTTATAAATCAGAGTATGCCTATAAAGTCATTTATGACAAGAGAAAATCTTATTCATTTTGATTTGGATGATTATGTGGATGATGTACGTGATACCGTTTCAAAAATCCGTCACAGAGATTTCCCGATACTCGACGAAAATCAAAACTATGTCGGCATGTTTTCGCGCAGAAATTTGATGAACGCAAGGAAAAAACAGGTGATACTTGTGGATCACAATGAGACCTCGCAGGCAGTGGCCAATATTGAGGAAGCTGAGATTCTTGAGATAATTGACCACCACCGAATAGGCTCCCTTGAGACAATCGGACCTGT
>OBCL01000394.1_pt1 | contig 11654 bp, 10 predicted proteins | sample 1495931 | NCBI WGS metagenome assembly OBCL01 (sample SAMN03418275, study PRJEB22391) | human gut metagenome | biome: human-gut; feature: organic feature; material: feces | host: Homo sapiens | place: Tanzania | collected 2013-01
GGACTTTACGTTTGAGGTGCAGCTCGCCGTAGCAGCCGTGTTAGCCGACGTAGCAAGCGGAGCAGCAATAGCCCTACTCACGTCCGTAGCCGTCAGTTGCGCAATGCGGTTCGTGCGTTGCGCATGGTCAATCAGTTGCAACACAGGCAACACATTCGGGTTTCTCACCGCCTCATGGTTCGCCACGAACTCACCCTCATGCACCACACCAGCCGTGCGTCGCCATCTGTTACCACCCGTAAAGCCACCCTCATAGTAGCCCTCACTCTGCGCAGCATGCTGCTTCTTAATCGCAGCAATCTGAATCATACCCGCAGCCGTAGCAGCAGCTGCAGCAGCCACAGCCAAGGCAGGACCAGCAACTGGGATCTTCACAACCGAACCATAAGCCTGCAAAGCATTCATCGCAGTTTGTGCCACAGCCTGAGCAATCTCCACGGCCATCATCTTCTTGTTATACTTATTCTTAATCTTAGCCAAGTCTTTCTGCTTCTTTTCCTCCAACTGCTTACCCCTCGCAGAGTTCTGTCCAGCAGCCTTAATCTCAGCATCATACTTAGCAGTCACCTTAGCCTCTTCCTCTTGCTGTTGCGCCTGGAACAGTTGTGAGGCAGAACTCATAATAGCATTCACCGCAGAAAACGAGGCAGCTGCCATGTTCTGAAAATTATCAAAACGCTTCTTAGCCAACTCATTACAAGCATCATGATAAGTCTGCTCATCAATCAAGTCTTTATCGCGCATCTCCTTCAATTTGTCCGACACCTTACGCGTGTCAGCAATATCATTTGCAGCCTTTGCCAAACCCGTAAAGCCAAAGTCCACCGAAGCATCCACACTCTTCGCCCCCGAGTCCTTACCATACCCAGCATCGCTCAATGCCTGTTGCGCTTTCTTTCTGCGTTCATCAGCAATCTCACCCGTGCCACCAACATTCGCACTACCATCAAGCCCATTATATTTCAGCCCAATGAGTTTCTTCAACCGCTCATACTCCGCATCCGTAATCTCACCAATGCGTTTTCCCGTCTCGTCCGTAGCATTATACACAGCGTCCAACATCTGCAATTCAATGTCCATGCGCTCCTTTGCCCCCTTCTGCTCATAGTCCTTTCTCAGTGTCTCCACCTTTTGCCAAAAGTCCTTTCTTCTCTGCAAAGCATCAGCCTCTACAGCCTCGTCATATTCGCTCTCATACTTTGCAGCAGCCTCCTCTTGTCCATACAGCTTACTCATCGCAGCACGACGCTTCAGGTAGTTCAATTTTATCTCGCTTTTCTTCTTCTCATACTGCTCCTCCGTCACCGTGCCGTTAAGATAATTCTTCTTAGCAACCTCCAATTCTTCCTTCTCCTCCACGTCCAATTCGTGGATGCTCCAAGCATGGTTCTCCTTGCGTGTTTCATTCTTCACGTCAAGTCGTTTTTGCTCAAATTTCACCCATTCTTCAGAGTTTTTCTCGTACAGATCGCGTTCATCAGCATAAAGCTTCGCGTCAATATCCAATTTTTGGGCTGAATATTCACGATGGTCAATAAGTCCCGCATCATACTGCGTCTTTGCCACCAAGCGTTGCTTTTCTGCCTCTTTCTCCAACTTCTCACGCTCCTTCTTCATCAAGTCCGTCTCACCATGGCTGCCACCTGTTCCGCCACCATGGTTGCCACCTGTTCCACCACCTGCAGTAGGGCTAAACGTCGGCACACCCCCCGACGCTGAAGTCACACCACCATTCGAGGCTATCTTAGTATATTCATTCCAAGCACCATTCTTCTTCACAAAATCAAGCAGCGTTTGCTTTTCTTTCTTGTTCTGCTTACTCTTTCCTACATACTCATTATACTTCAGTTTATCATAATTAAGCTTGCGCTCATCTTCAATTCTCGTAAAATTCGTTTCAACTTTGCTCGTCACCTTCTTGCCACCAGGCATTGTCAAGGTTATACCAGGTCCCTCAGTGCGACTCTCATGCCCAGGCTTCTTCATCTGCCCTTCACGATAAGCAATAGCCTTATTCCAAGCATCAACAGCCATATCTATGTCTATCTGCTTTTTCGCATTCTCCTGCACCTTCTCAAACACCGCTTGTGCCAAAGCCAAACGGTCAAGTTGAGCAATATAGTTATCAATCGCCTTAGTGTTCTTCTCAATCAACACACCGCTCGAACTAATCGAGGCATGATACCCTGGCACAATCTGTTGCAATTTAGCTATCGCAGCACGTCTGTCATCTATGCTCGCAGAGTTATCACGAATAATCCCCGTCAACATCTCTATCTGCGCACGCTCATCCTTCGTGCTGTCAGCTTGCGCCTTCTTCACAGCATTCAGCAATTCTTGCTTACGGCGTTGTTCGTCCGTTGCCGAAGCATTAGCCTTCTTAGCCTTCGTGTTCTTCTCCTCTGCCTCCGTCGCACTATTGCTCATAAAAAGCCAAGTGCCAAGCGCAGCAACTGCCGATAAAATGAGCGAAGCAAGTGCAGCAAAACCATTAGCTTTTATCGCAACATTCAGCGCATGTTGTGCAGCCGTCAAACCTGCCGTCGCAGCAGTCTGAATATACGTCACCGCGGTCCATGCAGCCGTACCTACTTTGCAAATGGCTTGCCACGTCGAGTGCAATTTCATCGCAGCCGTATAAGTTGCCACAGCTACCGTTGCTGTCACTATCGCACGCGAATTCTCGCCCACAAAGTTCACCACCACACCAAGCAAACTAATAAGACGTCTCAATACAGGCGCAGCAGCCACCACGGCATTATTCATACCCGTAAACACAGGATACAATCTTTGCCCAAGTTCCACACGCAAGTCCTTCACCTTCTTCTGTGCCTTCTCCAACTCTGCCTGTGCCGTATGGTTTGCTTGCGCAGCTTCGTTCGTACACGATGTGCCCTCCTCAAAAGCTCTTGCTGCCTCAGTCTGTGCCACCTTCACATCGCCCAGTTTCCCTGCAAGCGTCGAGAGCGTTTGCGTCACGCCAGCACCACTCAGTCCCATCTCAGCGAGCATTGGCGTCAGTCGGTCCATGCCTCCTGCACTATTCAGCGCTTGCAAAAACTCCAACAGTGCACCATTCGCATCCACCGAAAGTTTCTTGGTGAATGCCTCCACCTCAAGCCCTGCAGCCTTTGCCATCTTTGCAGGATCCTTAAACAGTGCCGTCAACACATTCTGCAATGCCGTAGCACCCTTCTCCACCGCCACTTGGTTTTGGTCCATCACCGAGGCAAGACCCATCAACTGTGCTTGCGACATACCTGCCTGATTACCCACACCTGCCAAGCGGTTCGTAAATTCCATGATGTACCCCTCACTCGCGCTCGAACTCTGTGCCAACTCGTTAATCACACTTGCAGTCGATAACATCGCTTGCTTCAGTCCCATCGTCTTGTCAGTACCAAACATCTGCGCCAACTTACCAATGTTCTTCACAGCGTCCTCGCCCAAGTCCTCGCCAAGAGCCACATTTATTTGGTCTGCTGCTTCCACAAAGTCAAGCACAGCCTCCTTGCTCTGAATGCCCAAGCGTCCAGCATCCGCAGCAAGATCATTCAACTTCTCACGCGGTGTGCGAGTATCCAATTGCTTAAAGCTTTCATTCAGCGCGTCCACATCCTCCTTAGCAAGCCCCGTATACTTTGCCACACCCGACTCGTGCTCAGCCATCTCAGCATACTCATCCACGAACTGCTTCATATACTCTTTGGCTGCACTCAGTTTATTCAAGGCACTATCAACCACAACGGTTAAACCACTCCAATCGTTGCCCCAATCAGATATCTTCTTGCTTAGTCCGCCCCCTCCAAGGCTCTTCTCCGCAGTCTTCTGCTCGTCTTTAATCTTCTTCAGTTCTGCATTCGCTTCCTGCAGTCCACGTGTCAGCACCTTCCATTGTTCCGAGTTACGCTCCACACTTCCGCTGTTCAACTCTCGGTTAATCTCCTTAATCGTAGCCTTCAGTTCACGCGGAGTCGCCTTGTCTAAGTTGTTCAAAACCTGGGTCACCGTCGATGCACGGCTCTGCAAACGTGCGCTTTGAGCCTCCAAACTCTTTATCTCCTTCGCATAAGCCTGCAAAGCCTTACCGTCGCCACGTTCAAAAGCCTCCAACTTCTTCTTACGTGCTTCCTCAAGCCTTTTATTAATCTCGTCAAGTTTGCGCTGCGCTTGCTCCGAGTTTATCGCAAGCGTCACGGTCTTAATGTCATTGCTATTCATATACAAAAAAATGTGTTACTTTCAGATTTTCTCCAAAAGTAACACATTCTTACGCCTCATAAAAAGACAAACAACAATCAGTCTAAATCTCGATCGCATAAATAACGTCTATTCCCTGTTTCTCGAAATCTTTTCCTTTGTCTTTCTCTCGAATATTTACCAACGTTCGGGTTTTTCTTATGCCCACCTGTCACAAAGAAAAGAATAGTCAAAACCACAAAAGTACCTATAATTTCAAACATAACCATTCATTTTAAATCGTTAATACCCATTTCATACCGCGAATATAAACATTCACATCCAATCATCCAAACCTTTTTCCCAAAAGTAACACCGTTAACTCCAAAAAGAACAAAAAAAGGGAGTTCTTCACCCCCTTTCCTTATCCGTCAGCGAGTCAAACGCCCCCGCAAAGTCATCCCCCAAAATCTCTGCAAGTCTATTCTTCAGCACCTCCACCGAAATGTACCACGACTTGTTAAACCACGGCTTACGTTCACGAGCCTTCCCCAAATGATGTTCAGCCCTATACGCCTTGCCCAAAAACGCCAAGTCACCACCATTCCCATGCCGATAACCATTACCCACGCCCAAGTCCACATAAATGCCATACTCCAAAAACTTAAAAGCCATATCCGCCTCCGCGTCGCGCAAGTTCAGTTCACCAGCCTTCACGCTACGTCTCAAAGCCCCCGTATCATGCACCCCAAGCAAGTCCAATCGGTCCTGCCAAATCTGCACCATCTTCGTTCGCCAAGCCTTCAAGTAAAGCGCATCAGCCCTTTCTCGCCCATTCTCCATCATTCAAAGCATTTTCTTTTTTTTTAACACACACCATCTATTCGCCCCACCATTCGCCCTTTCCATCCGAGCGCCTTTTCAAGCTCATCACTCCTCAAGCGCCAGCCCTTCTAGTCCCTTCTAGTCAATCTAGCCCATCCAGCCCCCCATTCACCGCGCCAGCCCCTCTAGCCCATCTACCCATTTCTTCTCACCAATACACCTCCATACCATCCACCTCAAACAACGTCACATCCCGAAACTCCCTAATCAGCGCACTCTTAGGCAGCCTCACCCTATGCGTGCCACCGCGGTTCCAGCCACCCACGCACACTGCCCCTTTATAGCTCAAAATGTCCCCAGTGCTCAACTTCCACACCTTCAAGTCATGCGCCTCCTTATCCTCAAGCAGTCGCAACGCATCCTTCAAATAAATCTTACGCATCTTCATAACCATTCCTCCGCATTATAAACCAAGTCCGTAGGCTCATCCATCGACAGCATAAAATAAAGCCCCGTGCAACCATTCAAAAACATACCGCCCAACTCATTACTCCGAATATCCCCCGTGTTCAAGTAAAGCAACCGCGTCTGCAATTCCTCACTGTCACGAATAAACCTCGCACACATCTGCCTGAACAACTCACGGCAAAGTCCCATCTTCGCAGCATAGTCCGCACCATCGCCATACGCATACCGAGCCAACACAAACACCGTGAACACCCTGCGCTTAAACCATCCACCGCTCGCAGTGAACAAACTCTCTTGGCACACATCACTCGTACACACAAAGTTCGCCCCCGTCTGGTACATATCCAACATACCCTCCAGGTGCTCAATCCCCGAGCAAGTAGTAGCCACAAAACCTTCCTTCTGTGCCAATCGGTTCTCGTCTACAATGTGCCCCATGTAACTCACAAAGTCAAAAGGCTGCTTATCTTCGCGTTCGTCCATCGTCACTTTAGTTTTTAAGTTTTTCGTTCAGTTCCTCACTCTCCCGCGCCTTAGCGTCAAGTTCTGTCAGCGCATCAATCGTGTCAGCATCAAGTACCGCCCTTGTTTTCGTTATGTCGCCACCAGTCAACGCACGAATCTCAGCACACATCACCTCACGCGGATCGGGAGCCTCTCCACCCTCTTCTGCCGTTTGGCTAAAAAGGTGGGGAAACATCCGAGCATACGCCCCTTTAAGCCCAACCATCCATAGCAACAGCATATAGCGTTCGCTGCGAGTAAATGCCTTGCGCAATCCGCCATACATCACACTGCCCATCGCATCGAGCGCAGCATCGTCCTTACTCATCAAGTAGCCTTGATAATAATTTTCTATTGCCAAATAGTCCCTAAACGCCACACCATAAAGCATAGCATCCTTAGCCTTGTGACCATCAATCTCGCCAAGCAACGAAGGTTCATCAGGTGGAGCATCCATCCAGTCGAGCAAACTCATACCCTCAGCGATCTGCATAGCCAACTCCTTTTGCCCATCTGCACCACGCCATTGCCTAAGCCTTGCACCACCAAGTCTCACAATCAGCAGCGCCTTCACCTCGTCCATCGTCCAGGCTTCAGCACTCAGCAAGTCACACACATAGCGTCGTTGTCCGTCAGTCAGTTGCGTCCACCCTTTGGGCAGTTCCACCACCACCTCTCCGTTCTTAACAGAAGAAGTAGCACGCATCATCTTTCCCATTTTCATAAGCCTTCACCTTGTAGGCCTCATAAGTCCTACTATTATAAAATTCAGGAACCTCCGCAGCATGCTTCATTAGCATGTCAAGCAGCTGTCGCTCAAAGTGAGCCGTCGGTTGCTGCATCACGTAGGCTGCAAGCAAATAACGCGCATTTTCAAGCAACATAGCGTATAGTATCGTGTCATCAGGCTTAAGCCCACCATACTGAAAGGCTATCAAAGCCTCATTCAGTTCAGGCGAAATCACGTCCACAAGTCTTGCGTTCGCATCGTGCATAGCCGTCATAAGCTCCTGCCTCTCTTCCTTATACACCCTGCGCAAGTCCTTAGTTCTCGTACCATAGCCATAAAAGTAAGGAGCTTGCCACAACACATTGCGCTGAAACAATCGCTCAAGCACATTGTCAGTCGGTCTAATGCCATAGCGGTCCATCAGTCGCGCAGTCCAAAGCAAGTTTCTCACCCGCATTTGTCTATCCACCATCAGGTTCTGCCAGGCCAAATACTCCATCACATCGTCTTCCATTTCGCTGGCATCTATGCGCAACTGTTCACGCAACGCCCCCACACGTTCCTTCGATGCAGGAGCCGTGTTTTGGTTACTCACAATGCCAAATCCCGTAGGCGTAAGCACAAGGTCCAAGTGAGGCATAGCATTATAAGCAGCTCTCGAGCAAATTGCCACCTTCAGTTTCTCCTCAATAACGGCCGAGAGTTTAGCTCCCTCCACCATCACCGAGTCCCATTCAGCAGCAGCCTCCTTCACAAACCGCTCCACCTTCTTAAACACCTCACCAGTAGGCGTTTTAAAAGCAGGCACCACCCGCTCAAAAGTATTTTTATCTATTTCAACCATAACTCTTTTCTTAATTTAGTCTCATCTACCCCTCTCTAGTCATCGCGCCAGCCCCTCTATCCAGTCTAGCCCGTCTAGCCCCGTCTATCTCCTCTAGTCCCTCTATTTCACCACCTCCGCATCCTTGTGCTTATCCAGCGTAGTCAGCTGAATCATCGGTATCTGTGGCTCCACATCCTTCCACCCATTAAACCAGCACACCACATGCAAGGGCACAAGCAGCATGTCATGAAAAGCAATCTCCAATGCCTGCTTCATCGTGAATAACTCTCGCTTATCCGAGCCCGAGTTATTCGTCTGCGTCTTACCAGGCACAGCACCCACAAGGTTTGGATGCACATTGTCAGCATAGCAAATCGTGTTCGCAGCAGCCTGCACATCCTCGTTCCAGTCGCCACCTTCCTTCTGTCCCTCAATGTTCGTCACGCGAATATCGCGCACCTCGTGCCCATCAGGGTTCACATAGTAGCCACTAATCCAAGCCTTGCCCAAATTTTCCACACCACACACAAAGTTCTTAATGTTCTCCTTCTCACGCTTCACACGTTCCTGCATCTCCACAGGGTCCGTAATGTTCTCCTCGGTGCAAATACGTTGCCAATACGATCGCTCAATCTCCACCTGATACTTCACACTCGTCGTGTTTCTAAGCTTCGCACGCTTACCAGTCGAAATCAAGCGCTTCTCGTCATACGATCCACCTCTCAGCACCGCACTCCAATAAGGCACAGGGTAATATTGGCACCCAGCCGTAGGGAAACGCATCAACATCGCAAACTTTCTGCACCGCTGTTTAGGTCGCCCATTAGGTCGTCGTGTGTCAGGGTCAATCCCCATACGTTGGCACAAGTCCCCATACGGGTCGTCAGGATCCAACAACTCTATTCTTTCCACACCCGACAGCGTTTCTTGGTAGTCCTGCCAATTTGCATAATACACATGCCCAATGCGTCCACGCTTATCCGCTTGCTCCAGTCGGCAGTAGCAAGCCTCCTTATGCACCAAACGGTTAATGCGTGTACCCTCACGATTCAAGATAATCACGCACACCGAGTAGTAAAAATATTTCATGTCCGTCATTTGGTCAAGCATATACCTGGGCATAAACTGACGGCGCAACCAACTTTTCACGTCTGCATTTTGCGTCACCTCGCCCGATGCAGCATCCACCATGCGCAGTCCTGCCCCATAGCAGGTCAGCACATTAAAAAGTTTATTCTGTGCCGTCACCTCGTCACCCCCCACCAACGCAATCAGTTCATAGGGAAGTTGGTTATCATCACCATAAGGCACATACAGTTCATTCTCAAACCCAGGCACAGGTCGCACATGCAAACGTCCACCAGGCGAGTCAAAAACCGAGGTAGTGTCTGCCACCTCCTGCATCACCGCCTGAAACGGTGTCTGCGGTATGTCAAAAATCTCCGAAATCATCATTTTTTCTTTATACTTTTCTATTTCATCGCGCCAGCCCATCTAGTCCCTCTAGTCCGTCTAGTCCGTCTAACCAGTCTAGTCCGTCTAGCCAGTCTAGCTCGTCTAGTCCGTCTAGCCACATCTAGCCCATCTAGCCCTCTTACAAGAAAGCCTCGTCAAAGCTCCCGTCAAAAGTCCGCACCCCCGTCGGAGCCATCAAGCGTTGTCCCTCGCCTGCTTCGCGCCAGCTCACAGTGGCTGTAGGAGCTATGCCCCATTCATTACTCTGCTTTATGTCACACCCCGTCAGCGTAATTTCCTCGCCATCAGCCAACAGCCAAGCCCTACGTGCCACTGCCACATCGTGCAACAAGCGTTCCATGCCACGCGTCATAGGTCCTGTTTGCGCCTCCCACTCCGTTTGTGCCTCTATGCGATAGTTACGAGTAACGCCTCCTATTTGCGCAGCGCTATACGTAGGTTTAAGTTTCTCTGTCACCGCACCAAAGAAGTAGAACGTATCATCTACCCCAAGTGCATTACGATAGCGAATACCCGTCACAGGTGCCAAGTTCATGCCTTGTGGCATCAGCCTGTAGCGCATGGTGCGAGCACCCACCTTCACCTCATAGCTCACCAAGGCCCACGCAGCGTGATCGCCACGGGGCGCGGTGAGCATTTTGGGCGAAGCGTCTAAATAGAACACCCCCCCTTCAACATTTTCGCCTACCTCAAGTCTTTGTTCGGTGTTCTCTACTTGCTGTGTCTCAGCGTTCCACCAACAGGCGTTGGCTGTAGCCTTCACTTGGCTCAAATCCTCATCGAATTTATACCAATAAAGCATTTCTTTCGCTTGTTGGGGTATAAGTTTGGGTTCGCGCCCTGCAAATGTCAAAAAGGCATTATTCACCACCTGCATAGCTGTAACATCTGCCACACGCACACGACACGGAATAAGCAAGCAACTTGCCAACGGTGTGTCGCCTACATTTAAGCTGAGATATTGTGGTTGCACGCCGTCTATTGGGTCGGTTGTATGGTCGCGAAGCAAAGGCATAAGGTTTTCCATTCTCACCTTACCCTCAGACGTCGCAGTGAGTGTAGCTTCAAACACTTTCTTATCTCCGAGTTTTAGCAACACCTTTACTTGTTCACCGCATCCCTCCAACTCTATCACGTTGAGTTCACTCGGAAACATCCTATCGCGCCATTCTTGTTTTACCGCAGCCATAGTTCTTTTTATTTTTTAAGCCTACCAAATCTACAAACAAACCACACCACCATTGCCAAAACACCTATCCATAAGCACCATTTACGCACCGTGCCCAAATAATCCTTTCGTGTGGTGGTAGGATGTCGGCATCGTGTGTTAACAGTTTCGGGCAAGCGCAGCGTGTCTACTTTCACCTTATACACCGTGTCATGGCGCACACGCAAGCGGTCGTTTGTCACCACCTTTGTTTGTGTCACAAAAACCGAGTCGCCCCGCTTCTCATGCACCACAAACACGCTATCATGCTTCACCACACTGTCTATACGGCCCACCGTCACTTTCAGCGTGTCAGTCTGCACCCTCACCACAGGCACATACTCCACCCGAGTAGCACAAGAGCACACCAACACCAAAGCCCATAAAAAAATCAAATTACGCATACCATCAATCTTCTATCTAGCCATCTAGCTCATCTAGTTCCTCTAGTCCATCTAGCCCATCTAGCCCATCTAGCCATCTAGCCCATCTAGCCATCTATTAAAACTCCTTCTCCGCCTCAAAGCAAGGGCAAGCCTTCCCCTTATTAAAGTAATGGTGTCCCACCACCCGAGCTCTCGGGTACTTCTTCTTCAACCGTTTCACAAGTGCCACCAGCGCAGCCTTCTGTGCCACGGTTCGAGTGTCCTTAGGCGTGCGTCCGTCCGCAGCGAGTCCACCAATATAGCACACACCAAGGCTTATGCCATTCACGCCAGCGCAGTGTGCGCCCACCACGTTCTCAGCACGTCCCGTCTCCACGGTGCCATCAAGTTTCACCACATAGTGATACCCTATACCGTCCCAACCCTTAGCACGATGCCAACGGTCTATGTCCTTTGCGCAAAAATCCTTACCCTCAGCCGTAGCCGAGCAATGCACAATAATATACTTCACTTTCTCAGGATATAAAGTTGCCATAATCTTTTAAATTTTTCTTGTTAAACTCTTTCCTTTTTTGAAACTTTTTTTGTTACCTTTGTGCTCAACTCTGAAAGGGCTGCAAACTTTTAGCCATTTCCGAATAAGATTTATTAGAACACCTAACAGCTACACGAGTTTGCCGTGTGGCTGTTTTTTTCGTTTACCCCTTTCTCTCATCACCATCCTTCTCCTTCATAACTTCTTCCACAGCCTCCCCAACATCCGCGTTCTTTCGTTTCAAGTAAGCCACAAAAAGCCGTTTCAACGAAAAACGCTTCTTTATGCCATGAATGTCGCACACATGTCCATAGATGCTGTCAAACTCTATCAGTAATGCAGCAGCTGCACCGATTGCTCCTCCAGTCGTATCAGAGCCTATTCCGAATGGCTCTAACGTAGCCTTGGCAAGTAGCAAACCAAATATGATAAAGTTTACGTATTCAAGGAACTTGCAAATCGTTCGCCTCAAAGCTCGCGACAAACGAAAATCTTCCTTGCGTACCTTAACGCTTGCC
>OBCL01000402.1_pt1 | contig 11547 bp, 12 predicted proteins | sample 1495931 | NCBI WGS metagenome assembly OBCL01 (sample SAMN03418275, study PRJEB22391) | human gut metagenome | biome: human-gut; feature: organic feature; material: feces | host: Homo sapiens | place: Tanzania | collected 2013-01
ATTACGTTCTGAACGATTTGAGCAAGAAGATTCTTGCCGAGGAAGTAAGTCGCGAAAAGCCAATTACCATTGACTACTCAGAGGCAAACGGCATCGAGTTCAAGAATCTCTAAAAGATAGGTTTTTATCATTTCCTATTATATGAGAAAGGTTTCTTCGGGGAGTAACATCCCCGTCGGGACCTTTTTTTATGCATGCATTCCCCAACTTTTTGGGGAATATTTCCACAGAGTTTCCTCACATTCCACACCATTCACTTTTGGCACAAAACGTATAAACACTTGATTATCAGCACAAAGCCATTTTTCTCATCTTTTTGGCACGCAGATTGTGACTATGATGATCGGGTTCGATAATGAATCCACAAACAAATAAGTAACATCAATTAGTAACAATTTAAAAAAGATAAGATTATGAAGAAGTTTATGTTTGCAGCTATCGCAGCTTTGGTTATGGTTTCAGTAAGCAACGTTTTTGCATCAAGCAAAATGGTTAGTAACGCTCAGGTTGCTCCTGTTGATACAGTAGCTCCAGATGCACCTTCAGATTCATTGGCAGTAGATGCTCCTGTTCAGCCACAGGCTGCAGCTGAGGATTCTACCCAGCAGGAAACTACTGAGCAGAAGGAGACTACAGAACAGCAGCCAGCAGATCAGACTGCTACAGAGCAGCAGACTATTGCTGAATAATAAAATAGGAAAAGACAATTCATTTTGCAGGCGTTATACAAGAAAGAATAGATTAGGTTAGTTTTTTAAAGGTAATAAGACTTATTCAGGTTTCCATAGAATTTACATGATTTTCAAATATAAGATAGAATTTTAGGTTCGGTTTAGTGAAAAGTGAAGTCTGTTGGCAGTGATGCCAGCAGACTTCTTGCGTTTTTGGAATCCCTCCTCTTTCTGTTTTTTCATTACCACTTGATGAATCTTTGCAACTTTGGCTTCAAATCCTCATACTGGGAATAGTCGAACATCAAACATTTATTAGCATCCTTGAAAGGGATAACAGCATGGTATTCGCCTGCTGCAAAACAATCAATCTGATAAGGATGATAGGTCAAGACGATACCTTCTGGCAGTACGGCAAAATGAGTCAAAGGAAAATCCTTCTCGGTAAATGCCTTTTCTGTGTAACCATTCCATCCTGCCCATTCATCACAGGAGTAGTTGTGTACGAGAAATGACTGCATCACCTCATCCATACCACTTGTATCAACCATATGACAATGGAAGGAGAATACGCTATTGGTAAAATACTCCCATGAACTTTCCCGTTCATAGTTGAAATCATATTCTTTCTTCAAACTCTCCAAAACCAGATGTCGGAACCGTTGCAGCATAGCTGGTTTCACAGTGTTGCCAACATCCACAAATACACCTTTCTTCTTGTCGTATGTGATGTAATACTCACGAGGCAAATCATGAAAGCCCCCATTGTAAAGGCTCGCCCTATAGTAATAGGTGGTATAGTCTTGACAATCCACAACCTTCTTCACCTTGATATCGCAAGTCATTCTCACTTCCAACGTATCTTCTATCTGGTACTCTGCCCGACAGAGCATCTCCCACAACACGCCATAATCATCCAACGAATGCAGCATATCCCTAAGTGATGTACACTTGCCTACAGGAATATCTTTGCTGCTTTCCAACTGGAAGAACGCATCATCCCTTACAGCAGTCATCATCCATTCACGGATTGACCTGTCAGCACCAGTATTACCCTTAGGAATTTCCAAATCCACATTAAAACCGGCGTCCATACTTTCGTACTTGTTTCTTGGCTTGATATGATAGTCCTTTATCGTCCTTTCGACAGATATATCTTTTGATTCGGCAATCTTTCTCGAATGATATAAGTCGCCAAATGGAACTTCTATTGTTTGGGCACCAGCCACTAAAGTCAAGAACCCCTTTTTCCTGGATATCCGACAATACACATCATCCTGAAGTCCAAAGCTTTTCCCATCAGAGAAACATAGCGTATCAGAACTTGCGAAAAGAAACAAGTCTTTCCATTCACCAAGATAACACAGTCCTGAAGCATTGCAAGGAGGTGCGAACAACACCTTTTTGTTCTTAATGTCATAAACATCTTTCTCGTCTATACAAACATATTCAGTCGTATTATCAATTGATGTAATATCTGATGCTCCGATTTGTGGATAATAGAAACCGTTGCGTTCATACTTTAGAAGGTAGCATGGTGTCTTGTCATTAGAGTACTCATTGTTCCAAACAACAAGCAGACTGTCACCAATACGTTCGTGTATGGTGAACGTATCACCTTCCAAAACAATAGTATCTCCTTCAATGACCTCGCCTTTCAATCCGACTCCCATACGCAAGCCAGAACAAGCTACAATCAAAAGAGACATGAATATGATAGTAAATGCTAAATGTAATCGTTTCATTTCAAAAAAATATTATTATACGACATCTACGATGTACTTGTTTACCGATGTTGCCTTCCCCAAAAACAGTCTTCTGCAAATTCCACTCATACCATACTTTCAAACTCTTTCATTATGAGTTTCAAATCAGCAGAAAGATATTTCTCGAAAGTATCTAACCAAGCTTTCTTTTCTTTCCGACAATCTTCTCCTGCCATGAATATAGAGCATGCTATAGCTGCTATTGTATCAGAATCACCACCTATTGAAATTGCATTTCTTACGCAATCTTCGATACTTTCACTTTCCAGATAAGCAATAATGGCTTCTGGTACACTTCCTTTACAGCTCACATCAAACTGATAAGTTGGACGAATCTCATCAAGAGTTCTACTTAGGTCATAGCCGAATTGACTTTCAATCCTACTCTTTGTTATCTCCTTGCGATATTCCAAAGGCATAGAAGCGTTATGTTTATTGAGGTATACAGCTAACGTCACTGCCTCCGCTCCTTTTATCCCTTCTGGATGATTGTGAGTCACATTTGCTGTAATACGAGCAAGCCGAAGAGCCTCTGCTTCTGATTCCGCAAACAAGCCAACTGGACTCACACGCATGGCACTACCATTCCCCCAGCTTCCATAGGGATGGGGATTTTTGGATAGAATCCATCGAATGAAGCGACTACCATATCCTGCCATAATATGCGCTCGCCCAAGTTCCTGCATACACCGAACCAATTCTGTTTCACTATGAGCGGCATCTTCCAGCAGCCATTTAGCAACAGCCAATGTCATTACCGTATCATCTGTATATTTTGTACTAGTAGTAACAAGAGGAAAATCCTTAGTCTTTACATTATGCCACTCGTAAGCACTACCAATAATATCACCTAAAACTGCACCTAACATAACTTATTGTTTTTAATTTTATCTGTAATAATCAAATTTGTGTGAAAGAAGGAATAAAATAACCATTAGTTATCAGCCAAAAACAATCCCTAACCGTTCTATTTCCAGCCAAAAATCCGCCCAGTCATATCCACAGGGTAGTTCTAATTTGAAAGATGACACATTGAGAAGTCCGTATTTATAACCGTTACGCACCATAGCATAATCTCCCCAATCAGAATATGGCATACCATTATTACCTATGTACGAAATTTCCTCAAACCTGTCGCTAAGAACATGGCATTCTTTATCTACAAAACATTCTCTATGGTCTTCAAAATAGTCAAAGCCTACAATGGATATACCATTTCTCATAGAATAACCTGAAGATATGTATTCTCCTTCGACCATCATAGGCTCGCAATTTCTGTCAATTAAATATTCATATTCATCCTGCGCTCCTTTATTATGTACTACAGCCCAACCATCACAAAATGGTTCCGCATAATTATATGGAAACCCTGGTTTTCCTGACCTAGTAAAGTCTGTAGAAACAAGTTTGCCATTCTCATCCACATATCCCCAAAACTCACCCTTTCGAACTGCTGCACGTCCCTCACTATAAGGACACACCTCATCATATTCTAAAACATTATTTTCGTTATTCATATTCTTCTCTTTATACACTAAACACCATACCTTCATTACAAGCTTCAACATTTGGAAAAATTGATTTCACCTCTTGTTCAAACAGTTGCTCATCATCGTACCTTATAGAGTAATGACCGATAATCAATTTTCTGGCATTGGCACTTTTCGCGATGTTTGCGGCTTGATGGGTTGTACTATGAAAAGCATTTATTGCTCGATTCTCGTCATTAGCAAGAAATGTAGTCTCATGGTAAAGCAAATCAACATCTTTTAATTGAGACACCATAGATGGATTGTAAGCTGTATCACTGCAATAAGCGTAACTTCGGGGAACAAACTCACTTGGAGCAGTCAACTCTTTATTGGAAATCAATGTTCCGTCAGGAAGTATGTAGTCATTACCACTCTTTATCAACTTGAAATCACGTTTTGGAATGTCGTATGACAGGCATTTTTCAGGCAAGAGTACCCGTTTCTTTGGCTTTTCCCTAAATAAGAAACCACAGCACGTAATGCCGTGTTTTAAGGGGATAGTTTCTATCTCCATCTCTTCGTCTTCATATATTTTTTGATTAGAATTTCCCATAAACGTGTTGATATTTACATTGAAAGGTATGTGGCATAGTTCTTTCAACATTAACATCAGAATGTCTTTCAAATCTTCTGGTACGAAAACATTGATGTCCTTTGTCCTATCCAGCATCAAGTTCAGAGAAGAAAGCAAAGGCACAAGACCAAAGAAGTGGTCGCCATGAGCATGACTGATAAATATATTGTCCATATTCGTCAATTTTATGCCAGACTTCCATATCTGTGTCTGTGTTCCTTCACCACAATCCACCATAAACAACTTATCATGCACATTGACAAGTTGTGAGGTTGTCATGTGTCTGCCAATAGGTATGGCAGCTCCACAACCCAATATGTTCACTTCAAACTTTTCCATATTCAGTTCTTCTATATTTGTTGTCGTTTATATCAACAGAGAAACCAATCATAACTAATAGGTTCAAGCCTATTTGAGTATTAGCTCCATCGTTTATATCTTTTATATATTCAAAGTCATCTCCCCATTTGCCTTCTACATTATCTGTGAAATTCCTAAGACTATCTAAAATCTCGCCCATCAACATATCACGTCCATCGCTTGGCAAATTATAGTCCTTATCAAAGAACCAACGATACCATATTTTCGAGTCTGTGATTTTGTAATAGACTAAAATATATGATGTGAATTCTGCGTAACGAAGAAGAGGTTTTGCCTCTTGCTCAATCCTTTCAGAAAGCCATATACATTTCATTATGTCCTCATTAGTAATATTTTCAAGAAGAACACCTCTGACACTTACAGATGTGTTCCATAATTCATGCCACTCATTGGGACAGTCATTGGGACAGTTTGCCCAATCATCATGATAATTAACGTATTCCTTAATCTTATTTTCATCAATAATCATAACACAAAAATTAAAATGTCATTATTCAATATCCCTTAATCTTACACTTCAACGCCCCTACACCCTGTCGGATATTATATCAACTTTCTTCAGGACACATGAGATTTTTTGCACAAGCATTTCTGCCTTCTTTGGCTTGGGCATGTTTTCTCCCGCAAGCGTCACCTGAATGTTATGAATCATTTTTTCTCATCTTGTCTCACTTTTATTCTATTTCAATCAATATAGCCGTATAGTTGTCATCACCTTGTTTTTGACAGAGGAAATCATAAACATCAAGTATCTCTTCCAATGGCTTGTCATCCATCATCCTTGCTTGCAAAATATCTGGAGCCATGCTTTTGTATAGTCCGTCAGAACACAACAACACTCTGTCACCAGTCTGTAGCTTGATTTGTCGAATGTCTGGCACAGCCACTTCGGGGCGGTAAGAGAAGAAGCATTTGGCAACAATCTCCCATCCGAAATCAAGCCGGATATGGTCTTTTGTCTGATAGAGTAATCCATCACCAGGTCTTTGTACATAACAACGACTATCACCAATATGTGCAATGGTTGCCACATCGTTCTCAATACTTACCATGACCATGGTCGTACCCATCTCTACATGATGAAGTTCAAATGTCTTTTTGTCAATTGCACAACTCGCTTTCTTGCAAGCAAGTTTCACCTTTGAGTCACAATCGGGCATACTGATATGCTTCTTCCAAAAGTCAGATATAGTATTACATACCGTTTCACTGGCTGTCTCTCCAAAGGAATGACCGCCCATACCGTCACAGACAATTCCCACAAACCGATTGTTTTCAGGCATATCAATTACCCTGAAGGCATCCTCATTGTTATGCCTTCTACCAGCCTTGCTTATTGTTACATATCTTATCTCCATATTAATGTTTTACGAATAAGGCTCGTTTCAAGTGGTAAGCCTTGACAAGGCACCTACATTGAAACGAGCCTTGTATTATATATATGTATTCAAAGTGTTGGCTATACCCTTGTCTGTTTTTTTCTTTATGCGTCATTTTAGTGTAATATCATCCGTCACTTCCATATCATCGTATTCATCATTCCAGTATATCAATGGTGCCAATTCTTCCCTAAATTCAGGGAATTCATGCTCTCTTAACTTTTCCAATTTGCTTTCAACCTCATCTTTTGACTTTGCAAATACGAAGCTACGATGCCAATAATTGTCGCTGAGATAATCACATTCATCAAACCAAATATGATGTTTCACGAACTGTCCTACATATACACCATCCTTGGGTATTTCCTTACACGAATAGTCTGCAATCTCGTAAATATCCTTAAACGTAGTTCCGAGGATATGCATCTGCTCTGTAATCTTAATTTTCTTCATATCGATTTCCCTAATCCGTGTCGGGCACAACTTTTATTGTTACTTCTTTCTAGTCATCAACCATTCAATCAGTAGGTTCACCTCTTTGCTCAACATTCCAATAGTTACTGGAAGTTTATGTGGACGAACAACAACCATACCGATGGTATATTTCGGATTATCAGCAGGGAAGCAACCTACGAATGTAAATTCGTCCGAACTTCTTTTATTGTCATCACATTGCAGAATGTTGTATATACCTGCCAGTTTAATACCTCTTGGAGCAAGCCGATGTTGTATGCCTGTCTTCTCAAAAATACCAGTAGCTATTTTCTTGACATATTCCAAAGATGATTTTTGATGATACATTTGGTTAAAGGAGATTGCCAACTCTATGGCATTACTCTTTTGAATGGTATCATACGCTTGTTCCCATAAATCCGCTCCATTTGGCATGGTCATGAAAGCCTTGTACATTCCGATTCGTGACTTCATCAGTAACGCCTTTTCAAATGTAACTTTTCCATAACCACCTCTTCGCCAATTATGGTCACGTATTTTTAGACTATCATTAACTTCCAATATTCCGCATTCGGTATCGACCATTTTCCCTAAAGACGTATTTGACTTCTCTAAACATTTTGCAGCTATAAAGGGTACAAAAATATCTGTGGAACAAACCTGTTTCTTGAATGGTACATATACCATGTCACCACACCATCCACAATCGTCATCTAACTGTTTCTCCAATGATGCCCATGCTAATACTTCTGATGTTGTGGCATCAATAACGGCTATTTGCCCATATATACCATCTGTTTCTAACATCATATTTCTATCTAATAGGTTATAGCATGAGTCTATAAGTTCTTTGTCTGCTAATGGACAAATTTCAACACTATCGTTGAAATAGGAAACTTCTTTTCTCTGAGCATAGACACCTACGCAATAGAATATTAGCATAAATACCAATAATGTTCTAAATGCTTGTGTTATTGTTTTCATTCCGTTTCTACACCTTTAGGTTGTACAATCAGTTCCAATCGCTTGATATCGTATTCTGTCAGCTGGATGTTTCCTCCATTTCTGTAATAGTCGAGCACTCTTTCAGCACCATGGTGTCCCAATACAGCATGTTCTTCTGCTTTCATATAATATTCCACAGCAAGTTGCTTGTTTGATTTGCCATTCTCATCAGGCTCATAATAGAGGTCGCCAAGAATCAGATTGGCGAGAGGTACACGATGGGCAATTATGGCTAGTTTTGTTGCATCTGCTCTCAGTCTGCCTTTCCAGTCAGGTATGGTAATCAGCAGTTCAGCCAAGGAACAACCTTGATCTGCTGCCTCTTTCATCAAATTCATCCCCGATATTGTGTCGCCTTGGTCAACAGTAATAATTCCGAGGAGAGTCTTTGCTTCAGGACTATCGCTCGCACGTAGTACATGCTCTATGCTGTCTGGATCCTCTTGAATATACGACTTATAGCCATCCATTAGGAGAAATAATGTTTTGTAATCATTACCATCTGGCAAGCCGTAGATATAGTCATCCATGCGATTGATTGCTCCACGCCACTCAGCCATGTGAGCCATAGTAATCATTCCGAAGAAATCCTTCTTCACACCGATACCATCTCGATAACAATCTGCCAGTTTCAGATATGCCGAACCATCGCCCCAGCGAGCTTGATAGAGCAATGACATGATTGAGTCTTTCGGACTGACAGTCATGCTTTTCTGTTCTGTCAACTTTGTTGAAGAAGCCGTTTCTTCAATTATCTGTTGTTCAGAGCAACTTGCAAAGAACAACAGCATCATCATATATATGCACCAATTCTTCATCTCTCAATACCCTAATCCGTGTCGGGCACAACTTCTAAGTTTGTCTGTTTATGAGATATCGAGATCAGAAGTAACCATATCCTATCAGAAAAAACTCTTATCTTTCTATAAAGCTATGCAATATATACGAGCACAACAAGGGGATTCGATAGATTTTTATTCGGTGGCGCAAAATAAAATTCGCTATTTTTATTCGGTGACAGCGAATAAACAAGACTGATTGTTTATAATTTTACTTCTCGTTCGATTCTCGATAGGGTCTCGTTCACTCTTCGATCGTTCTTCATTCATCCTCCGTTAAACAATCGAAGAACAATCGCTGGCGTTATGGCACAAATAACCATCATAAAGCCAATAAAAAGCATTCCCATCAGCTATTTCGAAGAACATATAAATTTACCCAATCCGTAGCTGCGTATCTCCATCCCTGAGCCGACACAACTTCTAGTTTGGAATCTACATGTCATCTTTTTAAGGCGAAACTTCTTTACGACCTTTCCTTTTCGATCAATAGCACCGAATAGATTGACTTCTTTATCATCTGGCATGCAACCACCTTCCTCATAAATATCGTACACGCCATCAGGATTAAGCCACCATTCCACTTCTGCTACACCATTATAATATTGATGTATATACCCAGAAAAATGGAACGAATGTGCTTTCGCTATGTCAAGAACTTCTTGTGGCTGCCCTTTAAGACTATCCCAATCTATATCTTCGTCAGTAACAGTAAGTAGAATCTCAGAATCTGATATGAACTCATATGCGCATTTCATCTCTTTGTCCATCAAATAACGAGGTTTAAAATCTGTCCCCATCACATGTTTCACCAAGGCTATACCTTCACCAAGATCATGTACAAATACTTGATCTAGATAATGTGGAACACATAATTTTCTATATAGCTTTTCCTCTTCAGATATATGCGTATCATAGGCATTCTCGTCTGGAATTTCATATACACAATCGGAGAGGACAAGCCGCATACCAATACAAGCTGTGGGCATAGGAGTGATGTAGCTTCGATCAGACACGCGACACAATGTGGCTTCGTTATACCAACTGCCACCACGACATATACGTAATCCCTCATGGTTTATTTCTATCGGATCCGTTATGTTTTTCAGTCCTATTGGATTCGTCTGGGTGGTATGTGAATATTCATAAAACTTGTCTTGACACCACTCAGAGACATTGCCACTCATATCGTAAATGCCTAATTCGTTTGGTTTCAGTTTTGCTACAGGATGTGTCTCATTATTGCTGTTTTCACTATACCAAGCCACTTCGCACAGATTGTTACTTCCTGCATACTTATAACCCTTGCTTTTATTTCCGCCTCGTGCGGCAAACTCCCACTCTGCTTCTGTTGGAAGTCTGAATTTCTTACCAGCAAGTACAGTTCGTAGTTTCCAGTTTAAAGCCCCTATAAACTCTTGGAAATAAGTACGATACGCATGCTCTACTGGCAGATCTTCTCCCTTGAATTCCGATGGCTCAAAAAAAAGAGGAAAGTCGCCCATCACAGCTTTAAATAATTCTTGAGTAACCAGAGTTTCACCAATATAGTAGTCTCTGGTGATTATTACCTTATGTGCCGGTTTCTCAACATCTTTTGGGGCTTCTTGTTCTTCCGTTGCCCCCATCATAAAGCTACCATGCTCAACAAGTATCATATTGAAAGATACTCCATTGACCATAAAGTTCAATTTGTCTTTGTTGATTTTGTTTTCTGAATTTAGCATCATAATTTTATCTCCTTTATTGAAAGAAAAAGAGACGATTCTTCGCAACTTACCAGTCTCTTTATTGAGAAATGTCCATCCAAACTCATACTTCATTAATTTTCTATGTATTAACAACCATTCAATCAGTTGGTTCACCTCTTTGCTCAACATTCTTTAGTGTAATATCATCCGCCGATCGGTCTTCGATTGTTCTTCGATTGTTCTTCGATTGTTTAACGGAGGATGAACGAAGAACGACCGAGACTCTATCGAGAATCGAACGAGAAGTTATCGAAAAGTAAAATTATAAACAATCAGTTTTGTTTGTTCGCTGTCACCGAATAAAAATGGCGAATTTTATTTTGCACCACCGAATAAAAATCATATCTTTCCTGCGGATAAATAACGAAAAATCATCGAAGGATTATCTAAGATGTATCGAAGAATTATCGAATACTTAACTACCGTTACATTTCAATCCCAAAAAGCAAATTTATCATACGAGGTGTCTTGCACAAACACTTTATCTCCAAATACCATATCATCGGGCTTCTTTATTCGAATGATGGGGCAACAGGCGAAAGCACAATCCCCTACACTCGCATTTGACAGAAATTTGATATATAAGAGTCTCTCGTTATGATAAAAAGCTTCTGCTCCTATTCTCTTCAAAGAGTTTGGAAATACCGCCCTTACCATGTTGGAAGGGTAGAAGGCACGAACACCGATTGTCTCCAGTCCTTCAGGGAAGTTAATGGTTGCAAGTCTTTCGCAGAATCGGAAAGCATAATCTCTTATCTCTCGGACTCCACTATGCAGTATGACCTTTCGCAGATTATCGCAGAACATAAAGCCGTCTATCTCCTTAACCGATGAAGGAATGTCAATCTCATGTAGGGAACAACAACATTCGAAGCCATTCAAATAGTTTAGGTTTTGTGGCAGAATTATATCCTGCAACGCTTCACAGTGTCGAAACGCATTTCTTCCTATTTGCGTTATTTCATCATGCAACTCCACTCTTTTCAATGATATGCATCCGTCAAAGGTGTCGCTCTTTATCTCCATCACTGAGCGGGGAATGATAATATGTTCCAATGCTTCACAACCCATAAACGCGGAATTACCTATTGAAATTATATCGTCATGCAACTCTATATTCCGAAGCCGTGTCTGCAAACAGAAGGCAAACGGTTCTATGACTTTGACGCTTTGTGGAATTGTGAAATGCTCTTTCT
>OBCL01000405.1_pt1 | contig 11526 bp, 9 predicted proteins | sample 1495931 | NCBI WGS metagenome assembly OBCL01 (sample SAMN03418275, study PRJEB22391) | human gut metagenome | biome: human-gut; feature: organic feature; material: feces | host: Homo sapiens | place: Tanzania | collected 2013-01
TAACATTATTCTTTGAGAGGCCGGTGCGAGTGATTCGTGTCGTCCTTTTTTTTTGCCCCAAAAAGATTGGGAATATTATAAAAACATTACGCAGAACACCTACTTATTAAATATGTTTTTGTAAATTTGCAAAAACACCTCAACATAACAACATCTCACCATAACAACACCCCACCACAACAACATCTCACCACCATGCACAAGATTTTCCTCTCTCTGCTGCTCTCCGTGGCAGCCTTCACCTCCACATACGCTTACGACTGGCTCGCACGCATCGACGACGACCGCCGTGTGTGTCGTCTCTCCATACCCGGCACTCACGATGCTTGCACCGGCTACGGCTTCCTTCTTTTGTAATGTCGTTTTAAACCAGCAATCACGGCTTCCTGCCGCAGGACACATTGGCAGGCAACTACATCGCACGCACACAGGAACTGAACATCAGTGAACAGTGGGCGGTTGGCGTGCGCGCATTTGACCTGCGCCCCGATGTGCGCGAGGAAAAGCCCACCAAGTCGTCAAAGAAAGCAAAGGAAACAAAGCGCACACTACAGATTTACCACGGCGAGTTTGCCACACAGCAAACCTTCAACGGGGTGTTCAACGTGCTGCGCGACTCACTTCAAGCCCACCCCACCGAGTTTGCCATCATCATCATGCAGCACGAACGCTCTGCCAATCGCGACGGAAGCACATGGGAGGCGATGGTCGACTACGCATTGGCGGAGAATAGCGACCTGATTGTCGACTTCCGACCGGATCTCACCGTGGGACAGTTGCGTGGCAGAATACTCGTACTGAGTCGCGACACATACCGACCGACACCGCGAGGCGGATACATCGAGGGGTGGCGCTTCGATGCCGAGGTCGACTGGCAGAAGCCAGCTACCATACGCGGATACGCAATGGAGGGTACACTCTGCGTGCAGGACTTCTACAACATGACCTGGGAGGGCGGCACGACAGCGAAGTTAGAGGCGATAGAACGCCTGCTAAAGGCGGCAAACAGCGAAGAGGTGGCGAAGCAGTACCCCAATATGTGGTTCATCAACCACACATCTGGCTTTAAGTACACCTCTACGGAGTTCACCAAAGAACCCGTATCCACAAGTGAGGGCTATCGCGCCAACGCTGCCGACACAAACAAGTTCCTCGCCGAACGCATAAAAGGACACATGACAACCGGACTCGTGATGATGGACTTCGCCGGAGTAGACCGTTCGGGCAATTACGACGTGATGGGCAAAAGACTCGTGCAGGCTGTAATAAACAGCAACTAATGTGTAACTTTGCATACGAAAGTAAACGAATATGGAAACTCTAAAGGAAAAGACGGCAAAGGGACTACTTTGGGGCGGACTCAATAGTGGAGTGCAACAGGTGGTGGGATTGGCGTTCGGCATCGTATTGGGACGCCTGTTAGCACCGTCCGACTATGGCATGATGGCGATGATAAGTATCTTCTCGCTCGTAGCCACCGCACTGCAAGACAGCGGTTTCCGCACCGCACTCACCAATCTCAAAGACCCACGACCGGAGGATTACAACTCGGTGTTCTGGTTCAACATAGTTGTTGCCACTACATTATACACCCTACTCTTCTTCGCTGCGCCACTCATCGGCGACTACTACCACACGGAACGCGTCGTACCGCTCTGCCGCTACGCCTTCCTGAGCATCATCATCGCCTCATTAGGCACAGCACAGTCGGCTTATCTCTTCAAACACCTGAAGGCGAAGCAGCAGGCTGCCGCAGGTGCCATCGCCGTCATCACATCGAGCCTCGTGGGCGTGGGCATGGCGTTCGCAGGCGCAGCCTACTGGTCGCTCGCCACACAGGGACTGGTATATGTGTCGATAAACACCTTCTTCCAGTGGCACTTCTCGCCCTGGCGACCCACCATACACGGCATCTCGTTTGCTCCCGTGCGACGGATGTTCCGCTTCTCGTGCAAGATTCTCGCCACAACGATAATGACACACGTGAACAACAACGTGCTGAACATACTCTTAGGCCACTACTTCTCACCGCGCGACACAGGCAACTACAACCAGGCGTACCAATGGAACACGAAGTGCTACTCGCTGGTGCAGAGCATGGTGGCGCAGGTAGCGCAACCGGTGCTCGTAAGCCTGGGCAACGAGCCGGGCAGACAGACCGATGTGTTCCGCAAGATGATGCGCTTCACGGCGTTCATAGCCTTCCCGTTGTTATTAGGCTTCGGACTGGTGGCTAAGGAGTTCATCGTGATAGCCATCGGCGAGAAGTGGCTCGCATCGGCAGAACTGATACAGATACTGTGCATAGCTGGTGCCACAATGCCCATCGCTACACTGTTCTCTAACATGATTATCTCGAAAGGCAAATCGGGCACCTTCTTCTGGTGTACGTTCTCGCTCGGCGTAGTGCAAATTGCGACGATGATACTCATCTGGCAGCAAGGCATCGTGCGCATGGTGCAGGCGTACACCATACTCAACGTGCTGTGGCTTGGCGTGTGGCTCTTCTTTGTGCGCCGTCTCACAGGCTACGGCTTTCGCATGTTCTTCTGCGACGTTATGCCGTTCGCACTCACAGCCACTGCCGTGATGACCGCCACACACTACGCCACACAGCCCATCGAAAACCTCTGGCTGCTGTTGTTGACACGCTTCGTGCTCGCCGTAGCTCTTTACTACGTAGTGATGAAGGTGGCACGCGTGAAGATACTCGCCGAGTGCGAGCAATTCGTGCGTAGGAGAAAGAAGTAAACCTACAACAGAACCGAAATCGTCAGTACTTTAATTTCTTTAACTTCCTGCACGTGCAAAATTTCAGTTAATAATTGTAACTTTGCTCAGTTTAAACTTAAACAATATGGAAATAATCGACTTTAGCAAGCAAAACTCTATCATCAACAAGTACATGGCGGAAATGCGTGACAAAGACTATCAGTCAAACCGCCTCCTGTTCCGCAATAATATAATGCGCGTAGGCGAGCTCATCGCTTACGAACTCAGCAAGACTCTCAACTATGAGACACGCGACGTGCAGACTCCGCTCGGCACAGCAAAGGTGAACGTGCCTACCGACAAACTCGTGCTCGGCACTATCTTCCGCGCTGGTCTGCCATTCCATCAGGGTTTCCTCAATATCTTCGACCACGCTGGTAACGCTTTCGTGAGCGCATACCGCGAGTACGAGGACAAGGAACACACAAAGGTGGGCATACACGTGGAGTATCTCGCTACACCCGACCTGAACAATGCCACACTGCTCATCGTCGACCCAATGCTCGCCACCGGCGGTTCAATGGAGATGGGCTATAAGGCTCTGCTCACCAAGGGCACACCGAAAAAGGTGCACGTAGTGTGCGTAATGGCTTCGCCAGAGGGCATCGAACATATCCGTAAGACATTCCCTGAGGACACCACCATCTGGTGCGGAGCTATCGACAACGGACTGAACGAGCACAAATATATCGTGCCAGGCTTCGGCGACGCAGGCGACCTGTGCTACGGCGGAAAGATCTAAAGACTTTCAGTGGGGGGCACTTAAAGCCCACTAAAGACATCCCAAGTAACAATATATAAATATGTATAGGATAACAAGAATAGCTATTGCGTTGTGCGCATTAATCTTCGCTGCTTGCACCGATGCCGACTTCGAGTACGCCTCGGAACGCTGCACCTTCTTTTTCAACAATGGGGTGTATCAAGATGCCACGCTGCAAAGTGCGCTCAACCCCATGTCGCCAGGTGTGTTCTGCAACATCTACGAGGGTACAGAGAGCGGCAGACGCTTCATCTATTTCGCCAACAACCAAAGACAGAGCAGCAGACAAGAGCCTGCAGGCGAGGACGCACGCCGCACCTTCACCCTCGGGCTATACAACAAAAGCGGCATCATTGTGGGCTTCAGCAATCTTAGCTCACCCACCACGCTATACATATACGACAGTCAGTGCCCCAACTGCTACTACAAGACGCAAACCATGAGCCACCGCTTAACAATGGACACTCGCGGCTTTGCCACCTGCCCCACCTGTAAGCGCCAATACGACCTCAACAACCGTGGCATCACCTCAAACGGAAAGAAGCTCCTGCGCTATCGCGGAAGTACCACCGGACCCTTGGGAGTGCTCTCGGTTAGCAATTAAGCAAAGGTTAGCAAAGGCTTAGTTGGCTTAAAGAGGCTTAGAACGGCTTAAACGCACCCTAACCACCCCAAAAACTTGCACAGACATAGGGCATGTGTGCAGCCAAATCGCCTTTTTATGGTAAAATATTTGTCTATTTAATAAAAAAGTTGTTCCTTTGCATCCGCATTAAATTAGAAATCAATATTATAAACATTTTAAAAATTAAAAATTATGTCAGAAATCGAATCAAAAGTAAAGGCTATTATCGTTGACAAACTCGGTGTAGATGAGGCAGACGTTAAGCCAGAAGCAAGCTTCACAAACGACCTCGGTGCAGACTCTCTCGACACAGTAGAGCTCATCATGGAGTTCGAGAAGGAGTTTGGCGTAAACATCCCTGACGATCAGGCAGAGAAAATCTCTACAGTTGGCGACGCTATCGCTTACATCGAGAACGCAAAATAAATAAACCGATGGTTTATAGTTTATGGTATGCACAACCATAACAAACATTCTTTGTTATAATTCCATTGCGCGCCATAAACCATAAACCATTTTTTTTGACATTTTTCAGTTACATGGAATTAAAAAGAGTAGTAGTAACAGGTCTTGGCGCAGTAACTCCGATTGGCAATAATCCAGAAGAAACATGGAACAATATGCTCAACGGCGTAAGTGGCGCAGCACCTATTACATTGTTTGACGCTTCTTCGTTCAAGACACAATTCGCTTGCGAAGTGAAAAACCTTAAGGTCAACGACTACATCGACCGCAAGGAAGCACGCAAGATGGACCGCTACGCACAGCTCGCTATCATCGCAGCTATGCAGGCAATGCAGGACAGCGGTTTAAATCTCGACGAAGAAGATAAGAACCGCATCGGCGTAATCTACGGCGTAGGCATCGGTGGTATCAAGACCTTCGAGGAAGAGGTGGGCTACTGGGCAACACACCAGGAGCTCGGTCCGAAATTCAATCCCTTCTTCATTCCGAAGATGATTGCCGACATCGCAGCCGGACACATCTCTATTATGTACGGTCTTCACGGCCCCAACTTTGCCACCACATCGGCTTGCGCTTCTTCTACAAACGCACTCGCCGACGCATTCAACCTCATCCGCTTGGGTAAGGCAAACGTAATCGTAAGCGGTGGTGCAGAGGCAGCCATCACACCAAGCGGCGTAGGCGGCTTCAACGCAATGCACGCCCTCTCTACACGCAACGACGACCCAGAGCACGCTTCACGTCCGTTCAGCGCATCACGCGACGGCTTCATCATGGGCGAAGGTGCTGGCTGCCTCATCCTCGAGGAGCTGGAGCACGCTAAGGCACGCGGAGCGAAGATATACGCCGAGATGGTTGGCGAAGGCATGTCTGCCGACGCACACCACATCACAGCATCACACCCAGAAGGACTCGGTGCTTGCCTCGTTATGCAGAACGCACTCGAGGACGCAGGCATGAAGCCAGAGGATATCGACTACATCAACGTACACGGTACATCAACACCTGTAGGCGACATCTCTGAGGCAAAGGCAATCAAGCAGGTGTTCGGCGAAGCAGCTTACAAGCTCAACATCAGTTCAACAAAATCAATGACTGGTCACCTCCTCGGTGCTGCCGGAGCTGTCGAGGCACTCGCATCAGTGCTCGCAGTGAAGAACGACATCATCCCGCCAACTATCAACCACGTTGAAGGCGACGAGGACCCAGAAATCGACTATACACTCAACTACACGTTCAACAAGGCTGAGAAGCGCGAGGTACGTGCAGCACTGAGCAACACGTTCGGTTTCGGTGGACACAACGCATGTGTAATATTCAAGAAATATGCTGAGTAATCTCATCGACAGAATGAAGCTCCCTTTCCGCAAGGACAAGGAGCTTTATTTGTCTTTACGCAAAATCATAGGCTTCTACCCACACGACATTAGCTATTACAAACTCGCGCTGATGCACAAGAGCATGTACAAGCGCAATGCGAAGGGCAAGCCCGTGAACAACGAGCGACTGGAGTTCCTCGGCGATGCCGTGCTCGACGCTACCGTTGGCGACATTGTCTACCGCCACTTCCCTGGCAAACGCGAAGGCTTCCTCACCAACACTCGCTCAAAACTCGTACAGCGCGACACGCTCAACCGACTGGCACAGGAGATGGGCATCAACCAACTCATCCTCTCAAGCGGACGCTCACAATCGCACAACTCATACATGGGCGGCAACGCTTTCGAGGCTCTCGTAGGAGCCATATACCTCGACCGCGGCTATGATGCCTGCATGAAGTTCATGCGCAAACGAATACTGACACAAATGATAAACATCGACAAGGTTGCTTATAAGGAAGTGAACTTCAAGAGCAAGCTCATCGAATGGAGTCAGAAGAACCGTGTGCGCATCGACTTCAAGTCGATTCTGGAGGAGAAAGATAAGACAGGTTCACCCGTGTTCATCTATCGTGTGATGCTCGAAGGCGTGGAAGGCTGCGACGGCAAGGGATATAGTAAGAAGGAAAGCCAGCAACTCGCCTCTAAGCTCACACTGGAGAAACTCCGCCGCGAACCGCAGTTCATCGACCAAGTGTTCGCTGCTAAGACCAATCGCACAAAGATGGAGGAGGAACCAGTGGAGAACGTACCGTCGACAGAACAACCAGACGATTTTATCATAGTAAGCTCAGGAATGGAGGTAGAGGCAGAAGGCTCTGGTGCTTCAAATGGTTCTAATTCAGATAGTGATTGTAGAGGTTCTATAAGTTCTAGTGATTCTAGAAATTCTAGTGATTCTAGACGCTCTAGTGATTCTAGAGATTCTAATGACTCTAATAATCCCAAGGCTAAGCGCAACCGCCGCTCACCGATGTACCGCAAAGATGAGGCAGCCGAAGCAGCTACAGCCACGAAAACAGAGGCAACAAAATCCGTAGAGCCCGTTTCTTCAAAACTGACTTCAGCCGACCTCAACCTCTCTGACGAAGACTTCGACCTCAGCCATATCTCGGCTAAGGAACAGACTCGAGAGGAAATCATCGCTGCTGCAGAAGCGGCAGCGTTCGGAGATACCTAACAATAAAGTTTGGTGCAGTTATCTAAACTGCACCAAACTATTTACCCCTATACACCTAACAACTACTATGAACCGATTTAAGACCCAACTTCTTGCCCTCGCCACCTTATTCTTTCCATTCACAGCGAGCGCACAATACACCATTTATCCCATTCCGCACACACAGACTGCGGGCAAGGGCAGCAAGGTAGCATTCACAAAGAACGTAAATATAGTATGCGACGATGCAATTGACACATACACACGTCAGCGTGCTCAGACCATTCTCGCAGAGCATGGCTTCACAGCTACCATCTCAACCACCGAATCGAACACTCTCTCGAACATATACCTCGGCGTAGCTTCAGGCAACGGCTTGACAAAAGCGGCTGCTACAAAGCTCCAACTCAACCTCAGCGTACTCACCAAGAGCGGCAAGTTCGACCGCCACGTGCTCTCGCTCACCAATGCACACGACGGAGTAGCTCAGCTCATCATCATCGGCGAGAATACCGATGCCACATTCATGGGTCTCGCCTCGCTCGAACAGATGCTCGATGCCGAAACAAAGCAGATGCCCACCGTCACTATCAGCGACTACGCCGACCTTAAGGAGCGTGGCATCATCGAAGGTTTTTATGGAAAACCCTACTCCAGCGAGGTGCGCAAGGACTTACTGCGCTTTATGATGCGCAACAAGATGAATTGCTACGTATACGGACCAAAGAGCGACGTATACCACTCGGGCAAATGGACAGAGGCATATCCTACAGAACTAACAGAAGCACAACGCAAGTCGGGCTTCGTGACACAGCAGGATTTGCGCGAATTCACCGACGTGGCACACCAAACCAAGGTGAGCGTGGTGTGGGCGATACACCCAGGCGACGACTTGCTCAACGACAACGGTGTAGTAGAGAAGATAATGGGTAAGTTCGCGAAGATGCACACCTTAGGTTTCCGCCAGTTTGCAGTCTTTGCCGACGACGTGAACAGACCCGAGAATCAGAACGACATGAACCTCACCGCCTCACGCATCGCTGACATACAGCGCAGCATAGAGAGCCGATGGAACACCAATAGCACCAGCCCTACCGACATCGTGAAACCACTGCGCTTCACGCCACAAATCTACTGTCGCAACTACGCTGCATCACAATGGCAGTTCAATCAGTTCTTCAAAGCACTCTCCAGTATCCCGAAGGATGTCACCATCTATTACACTGGTGGCGGCGTATGGTCGGTGCCCAACAACTACGATCTGAATACTGTACAGTATCAGTTCGGACGTAACGTCATTTGGTGGTGGAACTACCCGTGCAACGACAACGGCAGCGGACCAAGCGAGATATACCCGCTCGATATGCGCTCCAACTTCTTCGACATGCCGAACGTAGACAACAACGCATGCCTGGAAACCGAGTTAACAGCAAGCAATCAGGGCATCCTCTGCAACCCTATGGAGCAGGGATCGGCAGCACGCACCGCTGTGTTCTCGGCAGGCGACTACAGTTGGAACAACCGCGGTTTCGACAACAACGCTTCATGGGAAGCATCGTTCAGAGCCCTCTTTCCAGGTCGCACCGAACTACAGAATGCCTATCGCTTCCTCGCTCCATATCTGAGCAAGAACGACCCAACGGCACTCAACACAGCGATAGAAGCATATAAGCGCGACCCGAAGAACGACCAACTGACTGCGCTGATGACACAGATTGTGGACAACTGCGACGTGCTCACCACTATGGAGCACTCGAAAGTGACGAGCGACAGTCTGCTCTACGTCGACATACGCCCATGGGTACTGCGTCTGCGCGCCATGGCAGCTGCCACAAAGGGCTTCATAGCATCGCAGAAAGCCGACAACATCATAGAGGCATGGGCCGATTATCTGCCCAGCGTGAAACTTGCAAACACGCTCACCTCGTCGCCCGACTACATGACAAACCACATGTCGGGTTTTGGTAGCGACGGAATCAGCACCGACCAGCGACTCACTCACGCCTCATGGCGATACCTCACACCCTTTGTTACCACCTACCTCAGCAAGCACATATCCAATCAACTCTTCCCTACCACAACCAATAAGAACACCGTCCTGACCAACGCCGAGAGCACACAACTCAACCTAAGCCAGAGCGACGAGTGTATATCACTAAAGGGATCAGCTACGCTCCCCGAAGGCGGCTACGCCGGTATAGCACTTGCCCAGCCCGTGCAGCTCAAACAGATAACCATTGCCTCTAAACTCTTCGCCGATACCGACTATAAGTTTATGTATAGCACCGACGGCAAGACATGGAATGAGATGGAGACAAATAACGTTACAACCGACGAGTACGTACACTACATAGTGGTGCTCAACGTGAGCAACAAACAGAAAAACCTGACGCTCGACGCAGCATCCGTACAACTCTTCGTCTACAACAACACGCCAGAGGAAGTGAGAAGCATAACTCCACCAGCCTACAACTATTGGAACAACCACACGGCACAACTGATGACCGACGGCGACTACACCACCTATACCTGCCTGAACCGCGACATGGTGGTAGGTGACACCTATACACTCGAACTCTACGAACCAACAACTATAGAGAACGTACGCATCTGCATGGGCACCACCAACGGCGATTATCCCAAGACAGCACTCCTCAGTGTGTCGACAGACAACCACAACTGGACCGACCTCACCGTCAAGGGAACTCAAACACGTGAGTACGACATGTCGCTACAGCAGAACTTCTATGTGGCTACAGAGCCAGAGGCAGGCACCGACGTGATGGCACTCGACTTTGTGCCCACCGACCACAACTTCAACCCGATAAAAATAGAAGCAAAATACGTACGTCTGAAGATTACAGCCATCTGGGGACAACCCAAGTGGATGCGCCTGCACGAGATAGAAATCAACGGACTACCTGCACCGGTACTCACACCAATGAGCGACGCTGAAGGCAATAATGTAGAGGCAGCAACCGATGCCGACGCCACCACCTTCACCAGCACCAACCTCCCTACAACCGCCGACGGCAGCAAGTTCGTATATCGCTTCCTCAACGTGGCAAAAGCCAAGAGCCTCACACTCTTCTGCGACGACACAACGATGCAAAACGCAACCTACTCGCTCACACAGAACGGCAACACATGGAAGCCCATTACTCCTGAAAGCAAAAACGGTGTAGTGACATTCAGCTTCGATGCCAACACAAAGCCGGTAGCTCTACAGATAGCATGGACGGGCAACACAACACCAGCCATCTACGAAGCTATAGAAGATGCCGACGAGAGTGCGGGCAAACCCGTTATAACCGACGTTCACACCATAGCTGACAATAGCAATAAGGCAGTAGTGCTCACCCTGGAGAACGGTGCTCTCATCGCACGCTCCGACATAGGTATCAACACCATACATATCAGTACCATCAACGGACGCAACATATTTAGTCAGCAGCTCAGTGGAAAACGCGAAGCATACATACCTGTATTTACTACCAACACGCAAGCGGTAGTGGTAAATATAAAACTAACAAACGGCAAGAGCACCACATATAAACTCATAAACAAGTAGAAAAACAAAAAGGTGTATATGTTTCAAAATGCCACTTTTATACAAAATTAACCCTTGTAATGCACATGCAAAAGGGTTTTTATTTAATTTTGCAACAAAATACTTACGACTATGAAGAAATTATTACTTGCAACACTGCTTTTGCTTGGTATCGTTACCACAGCAAGCGCACAGCTGCCGAAAGTGATGCTTAAGAGCATCGACGGCAAGTCAGTGTCTACCGACACACTCTCAAACAACGGCAAGCCGTTCATCATTGACTTCTTTGCTACATGGTGCAAGCCTTGCAACCGCGAGCTCACAGCCATCAGCGAGGTGTATGAGGAGTGGCAGGAGGAGACTGGCGTGAAGGTAATAGCCGTATCTATCGACCAGGCTCAGAATATTAACAAGGTGAAACCACTCGTTGACAACCACGGCTGGCAGTACGAGGTACTCCTCGACCCGAATAGCGACTTCAAGCGCGCACTCGGCATTCAGACCATCCCTTACGTAATCGTATGCGACGGCAACGGCAAGATTGTGTCTAAGCACAACGGCTATACCGAGGGCGCTGAGGAAGAGCTCATCGAGGAAGTACGCAAGCTTGTGAACAAGTAAACGAGTTGACATGTTGATATGTTGACGAGTTCGCAGTTATCACTCTCACCGACAACCCTAACAACATTAATATGAACAAAAAGCTTACGCTCGCTCTCGCTGCCCTCACTCTGTCGGCAGCCACAGCGAGCGCACAAACAATAAAGGTCGCTAAGGACTACGACGTACAGATTACGGGTAGCTTGCAGACCG
>OBCL01000406.1_pt1 | contig 11509 bp, 9 predicted proteins | sample 1495931 | NCBI WGS metagenome assembly OBCL01 (sample SAMN03418275, study PRJEB22391) | human gut metagenome | biome: human-gut; feature: organic feature; material: feces | host: Homo sapiens | place: Tanzania | collected 2013-01
TGCTGAGCAATGGGCAAAGATAGATTTGGTTAGAGAGATTTCCGAGGAAGTTTGGAGCTCTTCTTCTTTCGCCGATGCAGAATAATGCAATAGGCTTCAACTGCTTACGAAGCCGCTTTCATTGCTCTACGAAATAGGCTTCATTGACTATCGAAGCCTATTTCATATTTCAAGGCTTTTCTATTCAAAGTTTTCAATAGGGGTGCTGAGTAGTTACTAAAGGCTGCTGCAATGTGGGCTAAGAGAAAAAGAATAGAAAAAGGGAATGACATTACATCATTCCCTCAAGTTTTTCCTGTGCCTCGCGCATATCCTCCTCAAATTTGGTATGATCAAACAAGAAGTCATTCTTTTCTCCAGCAAGCAACTGATATAGCGCCGGATTCATCCCCTCCACATACTGAGCAATTGCGTATTCGATATCATCCCGCTGCGTAGGGTTGTTGGAAAATTCATATACACGAAGTTTCTGGTGAATAAAGCAATAAGCCGACTCGATACAGTCACGTCCGATCTCAGCCATTTTCTGCTTATCATCTATAAGAGTTTTATCCATATTATATTTACTTGACATTTTTCATCGAAAGTCCGATGCGCTTGCGCTTCAAATCCACCTCAGCCACACGAACCATCACATGCTCATGGAGTTTCACAACCTCTGAAGGATCGCTGATGTAGCGGTTTGCCATCTGAGAAACATGAACCAGACCATCATTGTGAACACCTATATCCACAAAGGCACCAAACTTGGTGATGTTAGTCACGATGCCCGGCACAACCATGCCCTCCTGCAAATCCTCAATCGTCTTGATGGAAGCATCAAACTCAAATTTCTCCACCTCGCCACGAGGGTCCAGTCCAGGCTTGTCCAACTCAGCCATGATATCAGTCAAGGTAGGCATACCCACCTCCTTGCTCACATATTTCTTGATATCTATCTTCTTCTGCAGAGCCTTGTCCTCTACGAGTTGCTTCACCGTCACGCCCTGATCTTTCGCCATCGTCTCTACCAGCGCATAGCGTTCTGGATGCACGGCACTATTATCGAGTGGATTCTTGGCACCAGGAATACGCAAGAAACCAGCACACTGCTCGTAAGCCGAAGGACCCAGACGAGGCACCTTCTTCAACTGGGCACGGGAAGCGAAAGCACCATTCTCCCTGCGATACTCCACGATATTCTTGGCAAGCGTAGGCCCCAGACCACTCACATAGGTCAACAGATGCTGTGAAGCCGTATTCAGATTGACACCCACAGAGTTCACGCAGCTCATCACCACCGTATCCAGACTTTTCTTCAACTGACTCTGATCCACATCGTGCTGATACTGTCCCACACCGATGCTCTTAGGATCAATCTTCACCAGCTCCGCCAGAGGGTCCATCAGGCGACGGCCGATAGAAACCGCACCACGCACCGTCACATCCTCATCCGGGAATTCATCACGGGCTATCTTGGAAGCCGAATAGATGGAAGCACCATCCTCGCTTACCACATAGATATCCACAGGATGATCGAAAGCGATTTCGTGCAGCCAGTCGCTCGTCTCACGGCTCGCCGTACCATTGCCCACAGCCATCGCCTCCACATGATACATCTTCACCATGCGCTGCAGAGCGGCAGTAGCCTCGCTGCGCTTGCTGCGAGGAGGATGAGGAAATACGATTTCATGATGGATGAGATTGCCCTGTGCATCCAGACAGGCCGTCTTGCAACCATTGGCGAAACCTGGATCCACTGCCATTACTCTCTTCTGTCCGAGTGGAGCTGCCAAGAGCAACTGACGCAGGTTTTCAGCGAATACCAGAATAGCCTCCTCGTCAGCCTTCAACTTGCTTGATGCAGCAAACTCCGTTTCAATACTCGGTTTCAGCAGACGCTTGAAAGCATCATCCACAGCCTCGCCTACCAAGGTCTGACATTCCCCATAACCATGTACGTAATGGCGCTTCAACTTATCCGTACACTGTTCGTCATCAGCAGAGATGCTGACACGCAGAATACCGGCAGCCTCTCCACGACGCATAGCCAACAGGCGATGAGAAGAACAGCGCTTCAGAGGTTCCGAGAAGTCGAAATAATCAGAGAATCGCTGAGCCTCTTCCTCGTCCTTCTTCTTAGCCACCACCTTGGAAGTGATGATGGCGCCACGTCTGAACTCCCCACGGATGGCATTGCGGCTTTCCTCGCTCTCGTTCACCATTTCAGCGATGATGTCCTTGGCGCCCTGAATAGCAGCATCAGCATCAGCCACCTTGTCACCCACATATTTCTTAGCCACCTGCATGATATTACGTTCACGCTGGAAGAGCAGAGTTTGTGCCAAAGGTTCCAATCCCGCCTCACGAGCAATCTGTGCACGGGTTCTGCGCTTCGGTTTGAAAGGCAGATAAATGTCTTCCAGTTCCGTAGCGTCCCAGCATTCCTCGATACGCTTCTTGAGTGCATCCGTCAGTTTTCCCTGTTCATCGATCGTCTTGAGAATGGTTTCCTTACGTTTCGCCATCTCCTTGAGTTTATCGTTAGCTTGGGCGATGGCTTCAATGTTCACCTCGTCCATATTACCCGTCTTCTCCTTACGGTATCGGGAGATGAAAGGGATCGTACAACCCTCTTCGAGCAGTTCCAATGTATTTTCGACAGCCTGCTCTCTCAGTTTGAGCTGCACTGCGATAATCTTAGTAAATTGATTCATCATTATATTATATTTTTCCAAATAATACGATTTATTCTGGAAATAAAAAGCGGAGAGTGTCATCAGGCACCCTTCGCTCCTTACTTTTATTTAAGAATTGCTTTCTCAACTTTTTTTGTCCTGGTATATACCTAAAGTATAAGCCGTAATTGCCAAAACGCATACGAATATGCACACAACAATAGTCATCATATTTTTTTATTTTTATTGAATTTCCTATATCTATTATTCTTATACTTAACCCCATTATTGATGCTTTGAGTGCTTTTCTTCAGCAAGAGATAACCTAACCAAAAGGTTAATGCTGCCGAAAAGATGACGCTCACAACAATCCAAGGATTACTCATATCGCCAAATGCAGTTGTGAGTAGCATTGCCGTTATTAGATATTTTGAAATATCTAAAAGCCATTTGCCCAATTCTTTATTCAGTTCCATTTTCACACATATTTAAATTACATTCGCAAAAGTACAACGAATAATTGAATTCTCCAAATATTTCAAACAGATTTTTGAGTTTCAATTGAAAAATAAAGCAATTTATAGAGATGCAAAGGTACATAAAAAAAAATCGCAAAGACGAAACTCCTTGCGACTTTTAAGATTTATTTCTTGATAGTAAACTCAAATTTCAAACCACCCTCTGGCAAGTTATTCACCCGGATGGTTCCACCATGCAGCAGCACGGCATTCTTCACGATGGCGAGCCCCAGTCCCGTTCCACCCATTTTTCGACTTCTTCCCTTATCCACACGGTAGAAGCGTTCGAAGAGGCGGGCGATATGCTCCTGCGGCACACCCTGACCATTATCTCTGAAGACAAAGTGCCACTTGTTGCCTATTTCCTTACCCTCCAGCGTGATGGTCGTTCCGTCACCGGCATAGGCAATGGCATTATCAGTAAGATTGCGGAACACACTATAGAGCAGACTGCGGTTTCCCTTCACCACGATGCGCTCAGGTAGCAGGTTGTGGAACCCCATCTTGCGCTCCTCCCTTTCCAGCGCCGTTTCCCTCATGATGTCTCCCACCATCTTCGTGATATCCACCGCCTCGAAGTCTATCATGTCCGAACCGTCGTCCAGTCTGTTCAGCGTCGAGATGTCTCTCAGCAGAGAGGTAAGCCGTTCGCTCTGCGCATAACATCTCTGCAGGAACTGCTCCTTCATCTCCTCGCTGATATGCGGATTGTCGAGTATCGTTTCCAGATAGCCCTGTATGCTCGCCACCGGAGTCTTCAGTTCATGAGCGATATTCTGCGTCAGTTGCCGTTTCAGGATATCCTGTTCCCTTCGGGTGGTCTGGATACGCTTATACATCTTGATGATGCGTTCAGCGATTTCACCCAGTTCATCATCCGGGAATTTAGCCAGATCCTCTATCTCTAAGCTCTCGTTGTGATCAGCCTTGTAGGCGAAGATGCGGAGCTTAGCCACATTCTTGCCCAATCGATGGGTGAACCGGTAGAGTACGATGGTCAGGATGATGATGGCGAAAACGGCAAACCAGATGTAATGCTGGTCAGCCTGCAGCGATTTAGAGAGATCATCATTATAAGGCAAGGCACTTCTGATGATGATAGAGTCAGCAGGGAAATAGGAAGCCACATAGAAGTAATCCTGCTTCAGGGTCTTCGACTCTCGTTCCACGCTCGATCCCTGTCCATTCTTCAGCGCCTCCTGTATCTCCTTGCGGTTCAGGTGATTGGCAAAACGGTCATAGTGCTTGCTCATATTGTCGTACACCACCTTGCCGTCGGGCCTTATCAGGGTAACACGCAGATCCTTGCTTTCATGTTCACGGATGAAAGCATTCAGTTTGGTTTCCGCCACGACGAGTTTCGAGCGACTCACGCTGGGCAGCGTCTCCAGACTATCGCCGTTGCTCAAGATGATTCCTCTATCATGAGCCAGCGAGAGGTCCTCCTCCAAGAGGGCGTTGTAGTTTTCCAGTTTCATCGTGAGCGAACTGATCTTAAACTGTTTCTCACGAGTCTGCTGGAACATGATAAAACTGACAGCGAACACAAGGAACACCGTCAGCACCATGAAATACAGTTTTCGCCCAACCTTAGATTTCGTTTTTTGTATTTTCAGCATAAATAAAATCCTTTCTTATCACGCATCAAAATAATATCCGAAGCCGAGTCGGGTGACGATGCACTTCGCAAACTTACCGATTTTCTTTCTCATACGGGTGATGTTGACATCCACTGTGCGATCGAGCACGAGTACATCCTTAGGCCATACGCGGTCGATGAGTTCCTGACGGGAGAACACTCTACCCTTCTCTTCCAGGAGAAGTCGGAGCAATTCAAATTCTGTTTTGGTGAAAGGCACATCCTCTCCATCAATGCTCACCGTCTTCTTGTCGATATTGAGCACCAATCCCTGATAGCTGATGATGGTAGGTTCAGCATCCTTGCCCAACTTATCAGCAGTACGGCGGATGACAGCCCTCACACGCACCATCACCTCACGGATAGAGAAAGGTTTGGAGATATAGTCGTCAGCCCCGAGATTGAAACCGGTAACCGTATCGTTCTCAGTATCGCGAGCCGTCAGGAATATAATAGGAATCTGAGCCGTAGCCACATTCTCCTTGAGTTTCTTCGCCAGCTGGAATCCGCTCATACCTCCCATCATCACATCGAGCAGCAAGAGGTCGTAGGAAGCAATGTCTTTCTCCAGAGCTTCCTCAGCCGAGTTGGCAGTTTCTACCAGATACCCCTCGGTTTCCAAGTTAAACTTCAGAATCTCACAGAGGTCCTGCTCATCATCCACCACAAGGATTTTATAGTTCTTTTCGTCCATCTTTATAATATATAATAATGTATATATAGTCTGAGGTCTTTCCTCGGGTGCAAAGATACGACAAAAAATCTGTAACACGCATTACATTCTATTACAATTTCATTTCAAAAGCAAGTAAAAGATGTGACGGAGAATCATTACTGCTTGATTCCTGTAAAATCATCTGCTGTTTTCGAACACAAGAAAAACACATTCTACAAAAGCAAGGCAAGTGTAAGTGTCGTTATTGTTATCTTATCATCAATACGGTATAAAATAGCCTTAATAAAATCACTATTGATTTTACCTCCGCCATTTACAATAACAGTCTCAGGTTTGCACTTTGTAACCTCAGTTTGCACCTTACCAGCTGCATCATTGTCATTAGACAAATCTTCAGTGACACCAATAGTCAAAGTCTTGTTGCTCTCAGTATAAGAGAATGTCTGAGCCCACATGTTAGAACCTGCTAACACAGCGAGCATAGTAAGTAAAATGTAAACCGAAACAAAATAGACATAAAAAAGATAGAAAATTGAGGAAAAATGTGTCAGTAAGCAAAACAAATGGAACGAAGGGTTTTCATTTGTTTTCCGCATTTATACTTTTTTAATAGCGTGTCGCCACATTAGCTACCAAAAAATTCGTTTGATTACAATCTTATTTCGTAATTTTGCATCCATATTGAATTTATTAGTATTTAAAGAGAATAAGAAAATGACAGATCAAACTAACAATTGCTCCTTGGTCATTGGGGAACGCATAAAACAGGAACTCAAAAGACAAGGAAAAACAACAGTATGGCTCGCAAAGCAACTTGGTTGCCACAGAACCAACATTTATAAGATTTATAGCAAATCTACTATCGACACAGGTATGCTCATGCATATCTGCAAGGTAATCGGCTATAATTTCTTTGACTTGTTATCTGAGGAATACAAGAAGCAGGTAAACGGTTAATTAGTTTTCACTAAAAAATAAAGGTGACAAAGGTTTCTATGCCTTTGTCACCTTTATTATATATATACAAATCATACTATGCTAATCTCTTCTCCAATCTCTCACGGATGGCTGCAATGAAGCCGGCTGAATTGACTGCCTTTGCCTCTACACCTTCCATCAGGTTGACGAGGTCCTTGGTGGCAATACCATCATTCAGCGTATCGAAGCAAGCTGCCTCCAACTGGTCGCCGAAATTCTGCAATGCCTGAATGCCATCCAACTCACCACGCTTTCTCAACGCACCGCTCCATGCAAAGATTGTTGCCATAGGGTTGGTAGATGTATCTTCGCCCTTCAGATAACGGTAGTAGTGGCGGGTTACCGTACCATGAGCAGCCTCGTACTCATACTTGCCGTCTGGAGAAACCAATACGGAGGTCATCATCGCCAACGAACCGAAGGCTGTACTGAGCATATCGCTCATCACATCACCATCATAGTTCTTACATGCCCAGATGAATCCACCCTTGCTGCGGATAACACGAGCCACGGCATCATCAATCAATGTATAGAAGTACTCAATGCCGAGCTCTGCAAACTTCTCCTTGTAATCGCTCTCATACACTTCCTCGAATATCTTGCGGAACTGTGCATCGTAAGTCTTGGAAATGGTATCCTTAGTAGCAAACCACAAATCCTGCTTGGTATCGATGGCAAACTTGAAACAGCTATGAGCAAAGCTGCGGATACTCTTATCGGTATTGTGCATACCCTGAATAACGCCAGCACCTTCGAAGTTGTGAATCTCCACTTCCTGCTTCTGTCCGCTCTTACCCTCGAATACGAGTTTGGCAACTCCCGGCTCATCAGCACGGATTTCCACACTCTTATATACATCGCCGTAAGCATGACGGGCGATGGTAATCGGCTTCTCCCAGTTCTTCACGCAAGGATGAATGCTTGGAATCGTGATAGGAGCACGGAACACAGTACCATCCATGATGCTACGGATAGTGCCGTTAGGGCTCTTCCACATCTTGTGGAGATGATATTCGTCCATACGCTGGGCATTAGGAGTAATCGTAGCACACTTTACGGCTACACCATATTTCTTGGCAGCCTCAGCAGAATCGATAGTCACCTGGTCATTGGTCTTGTCACGGTAAGGCAAACCAAGGTCATAATACTCTGACTTCAAATCTACGAAAGGAAGGATCAGTTCATCCTTGATCATCTTCCAGAGGATTCTTGTCATCTCGTCACCATCCATCTCCACCAAAGGAGTTGTCATCTGAATCTTTTCCATAAGCGAAATACCTATATATGTATTATTAATAAATTACAATTTATAACCACTTAGCGACGGGCGCTTAATAATTTGATTGCAAAATTAATAAATAAATCTCAAAAGAGAAAGAAAATCGCTATTTTTCTTTCAAAACGACACAAACTTTGAGTCTTTCTTTCTTATTTTAAGTATATTTATACAGAAAAGCACCTGTAATACTAAAAAAGCACCAATGAGCCTAAGCCCACTGGTGCTTCCTAAATTTCACTTATGATACTCTGAAAAGTCTCCGATTTACTTATCACTCTCTGGAGCCTTGTCGATCAAGTCCATGAACTGGTCGAGCTTAGGAGTGATGATAATCTGAGTGCGGCGGTTGCGCTGCTTGCCAACCTCAGAATCGTTGGTAGTTACAGGGTTGTACTCACCACGGCCACCAGCGGTCAAACGCTTAGGATCTACGCCGAAGTGATCCTGCAAGTACTGTACTACAGAAGATGCACGGAGAGCAGAGAGGTCCCAGTTGTTGCGGATGTTCTTCATCTTGGCACTTGTAGTGCTAACTGGTACGTTATCTGTATTACCCTCTACGAGTACATCGTAGTCCTTGTAGTCCATGATGATCTTGGCAATCTTGCTCAAAGTTTCCTGAGCACGGCTATTTACCTCATAGCTACCGCTCTGGTAGAGCATGTTGTCAGCCAAAGAGATGTAAACCACACCCTTCATCACCTGTACGTCAACCTCCTTCAACTCGTCCTTGCTGAGAGAGCGGGTCAAGTTGTTGGTAAGCACCATGTTGAGAGAATCACTCTTGCTCTTCACCTCTACCAAGTGGCGGATGTACTGGTTAGACTCATTGATCTGGTCAACGAGCTTGTCGATGCTGATGTTGTTCTGACTTGCGTTGTTCAAACTCTTGTCGAGCGCATTCTGCATAGACTTATAGTCCTTCTTCATCTGAGCAAGCTGATCTTCGAGAGTTGTTACACGAGCCTGAGAAGCAGCCAACTGCTCCTTTGTATTCTGATAGTTGCTTGACAACTCCTTGTTCTCGTTCTGGCAATTCTGAAGTTCCTTCTTACTTGCACAACTTGTGGCCAACAATGCGCCAGCCATCAAAGCCATTACTAAAAATTTGTTCTGCTTCATATTTTCTGGTTTTTAATTTTTCCGATAGTTGATTTTTACTAAATTACTAAATATAATGAATCCATACACGATGAATAAAAATTCACACGCAGCTTTTCGTTTGCAAAGTTACGAATAAGACTTGAATAAACCACTTTTGTCAAACCCATTTAGATAATTTTAACCACTTTTTCTGTTTTTCTCATCTTTCTCGCTCATTTTTAACAAATTAGCATCTTCATTCAGCAGATTTTCCTGCTCTGTGAAAGCACACAGTTTGGGCAACATACCTAAAAATATAAAAAAACAAGCGTTTTATTTTGTCCTTATTTTAATTTGTATTATCTTTGCACTCGAAAAGCGATACATAGGCCATGTATCCTTACCGAAAGAATAAATACATTAACAATATAAAAAGAGAAATAAGTATGATTCTTTTTTTCAGAACTCCATCTAAGAGTGTGATTGCGACCGAGATTGACCACAAACCATCTCAGGACGAAATCAATGAACTTTGTTGGCTTTATGGTGACGCGACTTTAGAGGACGCCCAGCAGTTGCAGGGCTTCTATGTCGGCCCACGCCGTGAAATGATTACTCCTTGGAGTACGAATGCCGTTGAGATTACTCAGAACATGAGTCTTAACGGCATTTCGCGTATTGAGGAGTATTTCCCTGTTGATAGCGAGGATGCGGAGCACGATCCTATGCTCCAGCGCATGTACAACGGTATCGGACAGGATGTGTTCACCGTCAACCACAAGCCAGAACCTATCAAGTATGTAGATGACCTCGAAAAGTACAACGAGGAAGAAGGTCTTGCTCTCAGCGAAGACGAAATGGCTTATCTCCACAAGCTGGAGAAGGAGAATGGACGCCCGCTCACCGACAGTGAAATCTTCGGTTTTGCACAGATCAACTCTGAGCACTGCCGTCACAAGATTTTCGGCGGACAGTTTATCATCGACGGCAAGGAGATGGAGTCTTCTCTTTTCAGCATGATCAAGAAGACCACCAATGAGAACCCTAACAAGATCCTCTCTGCCTACAAGGACAATGTGGCTTTCTCTCAGGGTCCTGTCATCGAGCAGTTTGCTCCTGCTGACCAGACTACCAGCGATTTCTTCCAGGTGAAGGACATCGAGAGTGTCATCTCCCTGAAGGCTGAAACCCACAACTTCCCTACTACTGTAGAGCCTTTCAATGGTGCTGCTACGGGTACTGGTGGTGAAATCCGCGACCGTATGGGTGGTGGTGTTGGTTCATGGCCTATCGCAGGTACTGCCTGCTACATGACCGCTTATCCTCGCCTGAAGGATGACAACGGCAAGAGCGATGCTGAGCGCGACTGGGAAGACATCATGCCAGTGCGTAAGTGGCTCTATCAGACTCCAGAGCAGATTCTGATCAAGGCTTCCAACGGTGCATCAGACTTCGGTAACAAGTTTGGTCAGCCTCTCATCACCGGTTCTGTGCTTACTTTCGAGCACGAGGAGAACGGCGAGAAGTATGCATACGATAAGGTAATCATGCTTGCTGGTGGTGTAGGCTACGGCAAGAAGCGTGACTATAAGAAGGGTGAGCCACAGAAGGGCAACAAGGTTGTCGTAGTAGGTGGTGACAACTATCGCATCGGTCTTGGTGGTGGTTCTGTTTCTTCTGTAGATACAGGCCGTTACAGCAACGGTATCGAGTTGAACGCTGTTCAGCGTGCCAACCCTGAGATGCAGAAGCGTGCCTACAACCTGGTTCGTGCACTCGTTGAGAACGATGAGAACCCAGTAGTCAGCATCCACGACCACGGTTCAGCCGGTCACTTGAACTGTCTCTCTGAGTTGGTAGAAGAGTGCGGTGGCGAAATCGATATGTCTAAGTTGCCTATCGGTGACAAGACTTTGAGCGCTAAGGAAATCATCGCCAACGAGAGTCAGGAGCGCATGGGCTTGCTCATCGACGAGAAGTATATCAGCGAGGTTCAGAAGATTGCCGACCGTGAACGTGCTCCAATGTACGTGGTTGGTGAGACTACAGGCGATGCTCACTTCAGCTTCAAGCAGGCTGACGGTGTGAAGCCATTCGACCTCGACGTGGCTCAGATGTTCGGTCATACTCCTAAGACTGTCATGGTGGATGAGACCGTAGAGCGTAAATATGAAGATGTAACTTACTCTGCCGACAACCTCGACGAGTACTTGCAGCGTGTTCTCCAGATGGAGGCTGTAGCTTGTAAGGACTGGTTGACCAACAAGGTGGACCGTTCCGTAACTGGTAAGATTGCCCGTCAGCAGTGCCAGGGTCAGATTCAGTTGCCACTCTCCGACTGTGGTGTTGTAGCACTCGACTATCGTGGCGAGAAGGGTATCGTAACTGCTATGGGTCATGCTCCTCAGGCTGGTTTGGCTGATCCTAAAGCTGGTTCAGTACTCTCTGTAGCAGAGTCATTGACTAATATCGTTTGGGCTCCTTTGGCAGATGGTATGGACAGCATCAGTCTCTCTGCTAACTGGATGTGGCCTTGCCGCAGCCAGAAGGGTGAGGATGCTCGTTTGTACGAGGGCGTGAAGGCTTTGTCAGACTTCTGCTGCGCCATCCACGTAAACGTACCAACAGGTAAGGACTCTCTCTCATTGACCCAGCAGTATCCTAACGGCGAGAAGATCA
>OBCL01000408.1_pt1 | contig 11488 bp, 8 predicted proteins | sample 1495931 | NCBI WGS metagenome assembly OBCL01 (sample SAMN03418275, study PRJEB22391) | human gut metagenome | biome: human-gut; feature: organic feature; material: feces | host: Homo sapiens | place: Tanzania | collected 2013-01
TGCTTGCGGGCATGCCGTCTGCCAAAAATATGCGACAGATTGAGCAAAGTGTTGACTCTATGAATGCTGAACTCGACTCTGTGGGCAGACAATCATATAAAGAGGCAAGCGCCATCTATTATAAACGTCCACGATTGGAGGCAAAAGATAGCATTGCACTGCTAAAAATGTGGCAAGCACATGCAGCAAAAAAAGCGCTCAACTTCGACACACTTACCTCAAAAGTTGGTGCCACACGCATGCAAATGGCAAAGCAACAGGCATTAGGCAATGCCAGAAGCATTGTTTCGGACCTCGATTGGAAGGGTACAAATACCGAATTAGAAGAGCGAAACATTCGTAATCACTGGGTAGAATGGCACAATAAGTTTACCTACTCATTGGCTTGCTTACTCTTCTTCTTTATTGGTGCGCCCCTCGGGGCCATTATTCGCAAAGGCGGGTTAGGTATGCCTACAGTCATTTCGGTGGCTATCTTTATTGTGTGGTACATTATTTATACTTCGGGTATGAAGATGGCACGCGATGGTTCGGTAAATATGGTATTGGGTATGTGGATTAGCTCCATTATCATTGCCCCATTTGGCGTGTTCTTTACATACAAAGCAAATAAAGACTCTGTGGTATTTAATACCGATGCTTATCGCAATTTCTTTAACCGCTTATTTGCCCTACGCACACATCGCCACATATACCGCAAGGAGGTGATTATTGACGATCCACGACTCGACATATTGCCTGGTGAAATTGAGGCTTTAAAACAAAGTTGCATTCAATATGGCGAACGCAAGAAATTGCTTTTAGCGCCGAGCTATATCAACACGTTCTTCCGCTATACTCCCGACTTGGAAGTTGAGGAAATTAACGACCGAATGGAGGCTATTGTCGATGAACTTTCGAATAGCCGTAATCGTTTGGTGTTGAGCGAACTTAACCGAATGCCAATTATCTTTGTTTACCAACACACCACCCCATTCCACAGCAAAGCACTCAACATTGCTGCTGGTGTGATATTCCCCATCGGTTTGGTGTTGTGGATACGCATTTGGCGTTTCCGTTTGCGCCTATATCGCGATATGCGAACCATTATACGCACTTGCAACCATTTGCAAACACTGATTCAAGATGGTACGCTGACCGAAGACGAGGATGCCGAAAGCACAAAGAAGGTATTAAATGGTAACAATTGGCACACCAACAAAAAATGGTTGATTGCCCTTATCATAGCACTTGCAGTCTGCGGAGGTGGTTATTGGGGTTGGAATGCTTGGAAACAATATCGCATAAAGCGGTATATACAAGAGCATGGTGAACTCACTCCGAACACTCCGAAAGATATGGAAAACAATGCCACCATAAACTTTGAAAATGCTGGCAGTGGTCCTACTCCCATACGCCAACTTAAACTACCCGAAAAAGCCCCTGATGCAGGAGCACAATAAAAATTCCAATATTGCGGAGGCGCTTGTATCACAAAATACAAGACGCACCGATAAGGAATTCTCGCTATAAGTTGAACAATAAAAACTACGCATACATAAAAATGAGCTCATTCAAACTCGCCTCTATTGAGGAAGCTATAGAAGATTTTAAGAAAGGTCAATTCGTAATTGTGGTTGACGATGAAGACCGCGAAAACGAAGGCGACCTTATCATGGCAGCCGAATTGGTTACGCCTGAACACGTAAACTATATGTTGCGCAACGGACGTGGTGTGCTCTGCGCTCCTATTACCATTGACCGCTGCAACCAGTTGCAATTAGAACACCAAGTGCAGAGCAACACAAGTATGTTGGGCACCCCCTTTACTGTGACCATCGACCTACTCGAAGGTTGCACCACGGGCGTGAGTTGCCATGATCGTGCTGCTACGATTCGCGCTTTGGCAAACCCCGATAGCCGTCCCGAAAGTTTTGGTCGTCCTGGACATATCAATCCTCTCTACGCACAAGATCGCGGTGTATTGGCACGTGCTGGACACACTGAAGCTGCCGTTGACTTGGCACGATTAGCAGGCATGCAACCCGCAGCTTGCCTTATCGAGATTTTGAACGAAGATGGCACAATGGCACGTATGCCACAGTTGCAAGAATTTGCCGAACGCGAAGGTTTACACATCATTACCATCAAGGACTTAATTGCCTATCGCTTAAAAACCGAATGTTTGGTTGAACAGGGCGAAGAAGTAGATATGCCTACTGAATATGGTCACTTCCGCCTTATTCCTTTCCGCCAAAAGAGTAACGGACTTGAACACATTGCCTTAATAAAGGGCAAATGGACAGAAGATGAATCGGTATTAGTACGTGTACATTCTTCGTGCATGACAGGCGACATATTTGGTTCAGAGCGCTGCGATTGTGGCGAACAGTTACACAAAGCCATGCGCATGATTGAGGACGAAGGTAAGGGTGTTGTGCTCTACTTGAATCAAGAAGGTCGTGGCATCGGCTTAATGGCTAAGATTGCGGCATACAAATTGCAAGAAGAAGGCTATGACACCGTAGATGCTAACGTACACTTAGGTTACGACCCCGACGAACGCGACTATGGTGTGGGCGCACAGATTTTGGGCATGCTCAATGTTCACAAGATGCGTTTGCTCACCAACAACCCCGTGAAGCGTGTAGGTTTAGAGGCTTATGGTTTGGAAATCGTAGAAAATGTGCCCATCGAAATCACACCTAATAAGTATAACAAGCGTTACCTTGAAACCAAAAAGGAACGCATGGGACATACATTACACCTTTAACAATGGGTGTCATCATCTAACCCCTAAAAAATAACGATTATGGAACAGAACATTTATGGCTACAACCCCAATGCTACCGACCGTGTACAAACATCTACACTCGGTTTCTCAGCATTGATGACCAAAGTATACGTATGGATGACGTTGGCACTTGTTACCACAGGGCTCACTTCATTCTATGTGGCAAGCAACGAAAGCTTGTTATTTAGCATTGTCAGCAACCAAGGCATCTTTTGGGGATTGGCTATTGCAGAATTAGCTTTGGTGTGGATTCTTTCTGCCAACGTCATGCGCATGTCGTTCCCCCTGGCAGGACTGATGTTTCTTGCCTATTCCATATTGAATGGCGTAACCTTCTCTGTGTTGTTCTTGGCATACACCGCCGAGAGCCTTACCACCACATTTATGGTAACAGCAGGCACCTTTGGCGCTATGTCGTTGGTTGGTTTGTTTATCAAGAAGGATCTTTCGCGCATCGGTCGTTTCCTTTTCATGGCGCTCATAGGCTTAATTATTGGCACACTTGTCAATATCTTTGTAGCAAGTAGCGCTTTAGAATGGGCATTAACCTATGCAGGCATTGCCATTTTCTGCGGACTCACCGCATACGACACACAGAAGATGAAAGAAATTTTGCAGCAAAACGAACAAGCAGGCGACACAAACCTGCTTAAGATTGCTTTGCTCTGCAGTCTTTCACTTTATCTCGACTTTATAAACTTGTTCATCTATTTGCTCCGCATCTTCGGAGATCGCAAATAAAACAATAATTGAGGGTTAAGGGTTTGCCTTTGGTAAATCCTTAGCCCTCAGTTGCTATAATAACCACTAACATTACATTAAAATGCTTTCAACACTCGTAAACCGTTTGGCTCCATCAGCCACTCTTGCCATGTCGCAAAAGAGCGCAGAACTCAAAGCGCAGGGCGTTGACATTATCAACCTTTCAGTGGGCGAACCCGACTTCAACACTCCCGACCATATTAAGGAGGCAGCTAAAAAGGCTGTCGACGAAAACTACTCTCGCTACTCGCCCGTAGCAGGATACCCCGCTTTGCGCAAAGCCATTGCATACACACTGCTTAGCACCGTTAGGTTAATGCCCATTCTCGCTACTCGCCCGTAGCAGGATACCCCGCTTTGCGCAAAGCTATCTGCGCTAAATTAAAGAATGAAAACGGACTCGACTACCTCCCCGAAGAGATTGTTTGCTCTAACGGTGCTAAGCAGTGTGTATGCAATGCGGTAATGGCACTTGTTTCTCCGGGCGAAGAAGTCATTATCCCTGCCCCTTATTGGGTAAGCTACCCCCAAATGGTATTGATGGCTGATGGTAAACCCGTGTTTGTAGAAGCCAAGATTGAACAAGACTTCAAGATTACGCCTGAGCAACTTGAAGCAGCCATCACTCCTAAAACACGTGCCATTATTCTTTGCTCACCGAGCAACCCTACAGGTTCTGTATATAGCAAGGAAGAACTCGAGGCTTTGGCAGTAGTATTGCGTAAGCACGAAGGTGTATATATTATTAGCGACGAAATCTACGAACACATCAACTATGTAGGTGCCCACGCTTCTATCGCAGCTTGCGAAGGTTTGAAAGATCGTATCATCGTTATCAATGGTGTGTCTAAGGCTTATGCCATGACTGGTTGGCGCATTGGTTTCTTGGCAGCTCCCCTCGCTATTGCCAAGGCTTGCAGCAAGCTCCAGGGTCAATATACCAGTGGTCCTTGCTCAGTAAGTCAGGTAGCAGCTACCGAGGCTTTTGCTGGTCCACAGGAATGTGTTGAAGAGATGCGTCAAGCTTTTGAACGTCGCAAAAATCTGATTGTGAAGTTGGCTAAGGAAATTCCGGGCTTCGAAGTAAACGACCCTCATGGTGCCTTCTACCTCTTCCCCAAGTGTAGCTATTACTTTGGTAAGACAGACGGTGAGCGCACCATCAACAACTCAATGGACTTTGCCATTTACTTGCTCGAAGTAGGACACGTTGCTACTGTAGGTGGCGACGCTTTCGGTTCTCCCGAATGCTTCCGCATGAGCTATGCTACAAGCGATGAAAATATCGTAGAGGCCTTGCACAGAATTAAAGAAGCTGTAAGCAAATTAAAGTGATTTTTCAAGTAATAAGTAATAGGTAATAAGCAATATAAACTATTGGCAGCAAACCTATTACTTCATTAAAACATGAACGCCAAGTATGTGAGATGGGGTTATCCCAATCAACATACTTGGCTTTTTATTTGCACAAATACAAAAATCTTATTTGATACTCAAGACTCTGCTTCTTAATCCTGAAACAGCCAACTGTGCATCACGTTCAGCCTCTAACTGACTGGTACGAGCACCATAGTAGAAAGAAAGTTCTAGAAGATAATCGAGAAGCGAAATCTGACCTAATTCGAGCGAACGACGAAGCAAATGATTATTATTCATCTGCTGCATATCCTTTTGCAACGCATTAGCAGATTGTTGCAACTGTTGAGCCGAAGCATATTGCTTAACTACTTGGGCACGCTCTTGATAAACTACATCATCCACAGTTAAACGATTAGCAGCCAATTCAGCCTCAGCCTTACGAACCTTTTTGCGCGAATTACCCCAAAGTGGCAAAGTAAAACCAAGCGAAAGTCCACTGTAGTTATTCTGCTTAATGTATTCGCCCTGAAAGCCCACCGTTAAAGCAGGGAGTCCCTCAGCCTTAGCCACCTTAATTTCAGCCTCACTTTGTGCCACAGCTGCCTGAGCCGTTTGCACAGCTAAAGACCCCTCTAATGCCGACTGAAAATCAGCTAAGGGAGGAAGCGCTTTACCCTCTAAAGGATAAATCGTATCCGTAAAGACAACCATTTCGCCCCCATTTAAACGCTGCAGATTCGCAAGGATTTGTTGTCGTTCGTTATTAGCACGTGCCAAATCCGCACGACTTACCGAAGCATTTAGGCGCACTTTATTTACCTCAAGTTGGTTTATATCGCCACGCTCAAACTTTTGTTGATAAAGACGTTCAATCTCCTCAGCCAAAGCTTGACGTTTAGCCAATTCACCACACAACTTGTTATAATATACCAAAGTCGTGAACTGTTCGTCCGCCTCAGTCAGCACCTGTTGCACCGCCTGACGATAGTCATTATAAGCCACTTGGTTATTAGCCTTTGCCAACATTCTGCGATGTCCTAACAACACATCCCAATCAAGGCTCTGCGTGAGCGACACATTGGTGCGGTTAGGCACCCCCTTAGGAGTTCCCACCAAATAGGCAACCTCTGCCTCAGGGTCGGGTAAGCTCAAATTAGAGCCATTCGCCAAAACAGAAGCTTGCATTTGTCTGTGTAGCGCCTTTAGCGTGGTGTTGTTTTGGGCAATCTGCACCATCCAACTCTCCCACCCCGACTTCATAACCGACTGCGCACAAAGAAGAGGCGCAGCAGCACAAATCATATAGAGAATAACGAGTATACGTTTCATTTTTTTGTTTTAGCAGTTTTAATTGGCGCCATAATAGGCACGATAAAAAGATTGAGCAAAGTACTTGTGAGCAATCCACCCAACATCACTTGCGCCATAGGACTTTGAATTTCATTACCAGGCAAGTCGCTACCCAATGCCAAGGGGATAAGTGCCAAGCCAGAGCTTAAGGCAGTCATCAATATAGGCAAAAGACGGTCGAGCGAACCACGCATAACCACCTCATTACGCGACAAACCACGTTTTGCCAATTCGTTATAACGGTCTACCAAGAGCATACCCCCACGAGTAGCCATTCCAAATAGCGAAATAAAACCAATGATGGCAGGAATACTTACCACGCCCCCTGTAAAAACGAGTGCGAAGACACCACCAATCAGCGCCAATGGTAAGTTTAAAAGCACAATCACAGCTTGATGCCACGAACGGAATTGCAAGAACAATAGCAAGAGAATAATAATTACACTTACCACAGAAAGTCCAAGAAGCATACGCGAAGCCGAAGCCTCACTCTCAAACTGTCCGCCATATTCAATATGATAACCCTCGGGCAATTTCACTTCTTTGTCAATGGCACTACGCATATCATTCACTACCGAACGCATATCACGTCCCTCAGCGTTGGCAGAAACCACCAACTTGCGTTGTGCATTTTCACGACTAATTGTGTTAGGTCCAGCGGTAGAAACTATTTCTGCCACATCGGCAAGTGGCACCAAACGCCCCTCGTTTGTGTCAATAAGGAGCGACTTAATATGGTCGATACTCTGCAAATCGTTGTCTGCCACACGCACCGTTAAGTCGAAAGTCTTAGCCCCATCTTGCACCTGACTTACCACCTCACCACCCACAGCAGCATTCAAATATTCTGCAAACTGTGGCAAGGTAATGCCGTAACGCGCCAAGAGGGTACGACGTGGACGAATTACCAACTGCGGACGCTCAATTTGTTGTTCCACATTCAAGTCTGCCACACCTTCAATATCTTTTGTAGCTTGTTGAATTTGCAATCCAATTGAATGAAGTTGCGACAAGTCGGCACCAAACACCTTGATAGCAATGCCAGCTTTAGACCCCGAAAGCATGGCATCAATGCGGTGAGAGATAGGCTGCCCAATCTCAATATTCACACCTGGCAATGCACGCAAACGCTGACGGATGTCTGCCATAACCTCAGTTTTACTGCGTTTGTCGAGCACAAAAGGCACCTCCATCTCGCTTGTATTCACACCCAAAGCATGCTCATCGAGTTCGGCACGTCCCGTTTTTCGTGCCACAGCCTTCACCTCGGGCACTTGCAACAGCAATTCCTCGGCACGCTGTCCTATTTTATTGCTTTCATCGAGCGACACCCCAGGCAATGTGCTCACGTTAATGGTAAACGACCCTTCGTTAAAAGACGGAAGGAAAGAGCGTCCCAATGTAAAGAACAGTCCGATGGTCAGAACCACTAACACAGCCGTTGCACCCAATATACAACGAGAAGGTTTGCCCAAAGCCCAAGCCAATGCCTGTTCATAATGACGCTTCAAAGCACGCACCCATCGAGGTTCTGCATGCGATAAAGTCTGTGCCGAAGCATCCATCTTCGAAGGATCTTTAAGCAAATAAAAGCAAAGCACAGGCGTAAGCGTAAGCGCCACAAGCGTTGAAGCAAAGAGCGACACTATGAAACTCACACCCAACGGTGCAAGCATACGTCCTTCTAATCCACTAAGAAAAAAGAGTGGCACAAAGCTCACCACAATAATCAGCGTAGAATTGAGAATAGGCATACGCACCTCTTTCGAGGCATTAAATATAACCTCACGCTTACGCAAACGCTCTGCCAACGGCTTACGGGCATTTTGTCGCAGACGTTTAAATACGTTTTCCACATCCACAATGGCATCGTCAACCAACGAGCCAATGGCAATCGCCATCCCCCCAATACTCATGGTGTTCACAGTCAGTCCCATCAGTTTTAGCACAAGCAGCGTGACGAGCAACGAAATTGGGATGGTAACCAACGATATCAACGTGGTACGTCCATTCATCAAGAAAATAAACAACACAAGCACCACAAAGATGCCTCCTTCTACCAACGATTTTTTGATATTCGAGATAGAAGAATCAATAAAATCTTGCTGACGATAGAGCTGCGTATTTACTTTCACATCTGCAGGCAAAGCACCTTTCAGTCCTGCCACAGCCGAGTCGAGTGCTTCGGTCAAGTCGAGCGTACTGGTGTTGGGTTGTTTTGTCACCGTAAGCAACACGGCAGGTTTCCCCGACACCGAGGCAACGCCCATCTTAGGGCTCTTTGCTCCCATCTGCACATCAGCCACATCAGCCAACACCACAGGCATCCCCGTAGCTGTTGTTTTCACCAATGCTTGTCCCATTTCTTCTGCACTGCGTGTACTCAACACACCGCGCACAATATATTCGTTTCCACTTTCATAGTGTACACCGCCCGAAGCATTTTGGTTCATTTGTCGAGTCGCATTCAGCACATCGCCCAACGACGCCCCATAATGACGCATACGTTCGGGGTGAATGCGCACTTGATATTCCATCAAGTCGCCCCCCATCACCGTCACCTGAGCCACGCCTCCTGTCGAGAGCAAACGAGGTCGGATGGTCCAATCTGCCAAAGTGCGTAACGATCCAAGCGAAGTCGTGTCGGCTGTTAAACCTATAAACATCACCTCGCCCAAGATGCTCGACTGCGGACCGAGTGTGGGTTGGCTCACTCCCTGCGGAAGCGTGCTACCAATGGTTGCTAATTTTTCAGAAACTATTTGACGATCGCGATATATATCAGTGCCCCAATCAAACTCAACCCATACCACCGAAAAGCCCGTGGTAGACGAAGAGCGCACACGGCGTACATCTGTGGCACCATTTACAGCAGTTTCTACAGGAAAAGTCACAAGACGTTCCACCTCCTCGGCAGCCATTCCCTTAGCTTCGGTCATAACCACCACCGTGGGAGCATTGAGATCGGGAAACACGTCCACCTCCATCTTCAAAGCCGTCCAACATCCCACTATCATCAGCAACAAGCTAAAGAACAGAATCACCGGACGATTATGAAGTGAAAAAGATATGATTTTGTTTAACATTGAATCGAATGTTTTTTAAGGTGTTTTATAAAGATGACTTATACGCAAAATTCTAACATCGAAATTTCTAAGTCACCCATATTTAATGCGAATGTCCCTCAGGAATCACACTGGCATTGGCAGCTAACCGTACTTGCGTAGCGCCACGTGTCACCACCTTTTCGCCAGCCTTTAATCCGTTCACAATCTCCACACGGGTCCCATCAGTAGCCCCTAATAGCACCTCTTGTCTACGGAAGCAACCCACATGTTCTTCCACATACACAAAATGCAAACCCTGTGCTTCTGTCACAGCCTCTGCCGGCACCGCCAACACGCCACTGCGACGGGCGCCCAACAAATAAATCTGTGCAAAACTACCAGGCACAATGCCACCTTCGTTGTTAAACTCAAAAGTAACGGGCACAAAAAAGTCGTTCGTTTCCGTAGCTTGTCCCTTCGACACCAATCTCCCCCCTAATTTTTGCAAACTATACACCTTGCCCCCATCGTCATAAGCCATTCTGAAGTTGGCAGACACAATGCCATTCAGTTTCGCATAAAAGCGTTCAGGCACATCCGCACGCAGTTGCACACGGCGGCTTTGTGTAACCGTAGCTAAAGGCTGTCCTGCCGATACATAATCACCTGGTTTCACCAACAAATTCTTCACATAACCACCCATTGGGGCACAGATACTACGACTCTGCGCGGCACCTCCCAAACTTTGCGTCGTAACAACCGCTGTTTGGTAGCGCTGACGTGCATCGTCTAACTCACGTTGCGAAATAATTTTCTCGGCAGCCAATTTTTCAGCACGTTCAAACGCAGTTTTTGCAGCAGCCAATTCGGTTTGCGCCACAGCAGCAGGATTTCCATCCGCCATAGGTTTACCATTTACCACAAACAGGGCTTGTCCACCTGACACCTGCATACCATCCGTCAAGGCGCTACCTGCAAACCGCACAATGCCAGCCATCGTAGCCGTTACAGTCGCCTCACTTCCAGCTGCCGGCATAATGCGTCCACTCACCTCCGTCACCTCGCTAAAGTCTGAAGGCTGAATCGCTTCAACTGCCACATTTGCAGCCTTCAGTTGCGCCTCCGTCATTTCTATTTCGTCAGCATCATGTTCATGGTCATCAGCCTCGGCATGCTCATTATGGTCTTCGTGTTTTTCGTCGGCATGCTCATGGTTGTGGCATGCCCCAAAGAGTGTAACCGCACCTACAGCTACACTTATCGCTAAGTATTTGATTTTCATTTAAAAAGATTGGAATGTTTGAATAAAAGAGAAATCAAGGGGATTATAAAAGAACCACCCTATCAAAAAAATCAACATTCCATAGGCGGACCACGCCTTAAACAACGCTTCCCGCAGGAAGCCAATAAGCTGCCTTGCACAATGGGCAAGGGCAAACGCCACACGTCAAAATGAGGCAACAGAAATTCTGTGCCCCAAAAATCAGCCGATAAAAAAAGCCACGTTCCACCCTCGTCACCCACACCTTGCACCGCACGCACACCATTTTGCATCACAGACAACGTCTGCCAATAACACGCATGATGCCCATGTTCATGTCCGTGTGCGGTATGTGCATCGTTCGCCCGTCCGTCTTGATGACAAACCTCAGTCACCCAACAAGCCGCCCCACCCTCGTGATGATGATGGGGAAACAAACTGAGCAATAACAACAAGGTTACGGCTAACAGCACACCATATGTAGAACGCTTTTGTTTCAAAGTGGTGCAAAGATAAGACTTTTGTTTGGCAAACCAGTTGCATTTCAGTCCTAAACCATTTTTTATTATTATTTTTGCTTACGATTTAAGTAAATTCTACATGAGACTCTCCATCATCATCCCCGTATTTCGCACCGAAGCCACCCTGCTACGCTGCGTCCACAGCATCACCCAACAACCGTTTACTGATTGGGAGATGTTGCTCATCGACGATGGTAGCGACGACAACGCTCCCCAAATGTGCGATGCGTTGGCACGCCAAGACTCGCGCATACAAGTTGTGCATCAAGCCAATGCGGGCTTGGGGGCTGCACGCAACCGTGGGATGGAGTTGGCACAAGGTGAATATTGGCTTTTTGTAGACTCCGACGACTACCTCGCCCCCGACACCCTGCACCAACTTGTTGCAGTGATGGACCAACACACTCAGTGATGC
>OBCL01000411.1_pt1 | contig 11465 bp, 6 predicted proteins | sample 1495931 | NCBI WGS metagenome assembly OBCL01 (sample SAMN03418275, study PRJEB22391) | human gut metagenome | biome: human-gut; feature: organic feature; material: feces | host: Homo sapiens | place: Tanzania | collected 2013-01
TTGCCGATAACGGCAGCGGTTTTGCCGAGCACCTGCTGGGCGGTCTGTGCCATGGTGCCCAGACTCATCATCGCTGCGAAAGCGATAGCTAAAATCTTTTTCATATCCTTACTGTTTATTGTATTATAACTAAACCTAAAAGCTTTTGCCCTTTCAGGGCGTATTGGTTCTTCGCTCATTAACCCAGGGCGATGCCCTGGGCTAGGAGCTTTTGCCCTTTCAGGGCGTTTGGAGTGAATATTACCTTTTGCCCTTTACCTTTCCCTTCGACCGGTGACCGTTGGTTCAGGGCTCTCTTACGAGTTTCTCAGCTGCATCAGCAATGTATTGAGCTGGTTCTCATCCTGCAGGAGTACCTCTCTTGGCTTACTGCCCTGAGCGGCTCCTACGATGCCTGCTGCCTCAAGCTGATCCATCAGTCTGCCGGCACGGTTGTAGCCGATGCTGAAACGGCGCTGAATCATACTGGTGCTGCCCTGCTGCGAGAGAACGATGGCGTGGGCTGCCTCCTCGAAATATGGATCCAGGTTGCGGGTATCTACGCTGCCGTTGCCTCCTACGCCGCCATCTTCGCTGGCTGGTTCAGGGAGTTCCATTGGCTCGATAGGACCAGGCTGGTTGCAGATGTATTCGTTGATGCGCTCAATCTCTGGTGTATCTACGAAGGCGCACTGTACACGCACCGGTTCGTTGCCGTTGAGATAGAGCATATCACCACGACCGATGAGCTGGTTGGCTCCCGTTCTGTCGAGGATGGTCTTGGAGTCGATGGCCGAAGTTACCTTGAAGGCGATACGTCCAGGGAAGTTCGCCTTGATGTTACCGGTGATGATGCTGGTGGTAGGACGCTGGGTAGCGATGATCATGTGGATACCCACGGCACGAGCCAGCTGGGCGATGCGGGCGATAGGAAGCTCCACCTCCTTGCCAGCTGTCATGATCAGATCTCCAAACTCATCGATAATTACCACGATGTATGGCATAAATTCGTGACCATCCGTCAGTTTCAGCCTATGGTTCACGTATTTCTGATTATACTCCTTGATGTTTCTGGCTCCTGCCTTCTTCAGCAGGTCGTAACGGCTGTCCATCAGCACACAGAGACTGTTGAGCGTTCTCACCACCTTGGTAACGTCGGTGATGATAGGCTCCTCCTCATCCGGAACGGCAGCCATAAACTTGTTGGTGATGCGTGAATATACGCTGAACTCCACCTTCTTAGGGTCGATGAGCACCAGCTTCAGCTCGTTAGGATGCTTCTTGTAGAGCAGGGAAGTGATGATGGCGTTCAGACCAACAGACTTACCCTGACCGGTGGCACCGGCAACGAGCAGGTGAGGAATCTTCGCCAGATCCACCATGAACACCTCGTTGGTGATGGTCTTGCCCAGCGCGATAGGCAGTTCCATCTTGGTTTCCTGGAACTTCTTGGAGTTCAGAATGCTCTCCATGCTCACGATATTCGCCTTGGCATTAGGCACCTCGATACCGATGGTTCCCTTGCCAGGGATAGGGGCGATGATACGGATACCCAGTGCCGCGAGGCTCAGGGCGATATCATCCTCCAGGTTCTTGATCTTGGAGATGCGCACACCCTCGGCAGGCTGAATCTCGTAGAGGGTGATGGTAGGACCCACGGTGGCACGGATGGTCTTGATCTGTACGCCGAAGTTGCCCAGCACCTCGATGATTCGGTTCTTGTTGGCCTTCTGCTCCTCTTCGTCGATAGACACCTCCTGGTCGTCGTATTTCTTCAGCAGGTTGAGGGTAGGGTACTTGTATCTAGTGAATGGCTCCTTCGGATTGATAGGCGTATTGAGCACCTCGGCATTGCTTACGGTGTTGCTGGTAGCCTTCTCCTCTCCGGTAGCCACAGAGATATCCATTCCGATATGAGCCGAAGCGGCAGCGGCTGCAGCCATCTCCTGGCGCTCTCTTTCTGCGCGCTGGGCTCTGAGTTCACGCTGCTGCTGAATCAGACTCGGAGCAGCCACGTTCTTGTCGGCATCAGCCTGCTGGCTGTCATCGGCTGCGGCTGCATCAAGGTCGATTGGCGAGGCTGCCTTCTCATCCTCATCTTTCTGCTCCTCAGCCATTTGCTGCAGAGAACTTTCCTCGTTCTGGTCAGCCCCCTGGTTCTGGGATGTCTCCTGAGGCTGAGAAGTCTTGGAATTCTTGTCCATCTCCTCCTCATCATCATCCACGACGCCCTGGGCAGCATTGCGGTAAGCTTCATCGATGGCATTATTCTCCTCCTGCTTCTCCCTATGGTTGGTAATCTCGAATTTCACCTTATTAGATATATAGCCGATAGGATTGAGAGCCTTTCTCACGATGGTGATGGTCTCGGTGGTGATATAGGTGAGGAATGCGATCGCCACGAAGAGAAGGATGGCGGTGAGTCCCGGAGGACCGATGACATTCTCCAAGGTCTGGACCACAAACATTCCGTGCTTTCCGCCCGGATTGAAGATGAGACTACCGAAGATAGGAGTGAGGAACTTGGCGAAGGTGACGGATGACCAGATCATCACCACCATCATGCAGAAGAACCACTTCCAGAGATTCACGCGATAGACATTCATCAGCTGGAAACCCACCATTACCACGAAGCAGGGAATCAGGAAGGCAGGAAAACCGAAGTTCACCGCCATCAGCCAATAGGAGAGGATGGCTCCCATGGATCCGCAGTAGTTCTGGAACAGCTGCTGGGTGTTGGTCCATTCTCCGGGCTTCAGATTCTCCAGCAAGCTCTGGTCGGCAGCGCCCGTACTGAGGAAGGAAATCATCGCCAGCATCATGACGACAGCAACTACGAGCAAGGCGAGTCCGAGGAAGAAATCGGTAATCGTATTGTTGAAAATATATTGTAAACCAATGGCTTCGCTAAATGATTTAGTTTTGCCTGATGTTCTTTTCTTTGCCATTTTTCTATTTCTTTTTAATATTTAACTGCAAAATTAGCAAAAAAGATTGAGAAACGCTCCTTTTTTTCGGGATTTTTTGCTAATTTTGCAACTTGTAATGAATAAATAGCAGTAATGAAGATAATTTTCACTAGTTTCGAAAAGAAAACTATCAATAGCCTGCCTCGAATTCTCTTTCCTGGCAATATGATAGTGATAGATAAGGCTGAAGATACAGATGCCGCTGTAGAATATCTCCTGGGACAGGATATTCTGGGTGTGGATACGGAGACACGACCAAGTTTCTCCAAGGGTATGCACTTCCAGGTATCACTGCTGCAGGTGAGTACCCGCGATACCTGCTATCTCTTCCGCCTGCATCTCACGGGTATGACACCAGCCATCATCCGATTCCTGGAGGATAAAAAGGTGCCAAAAGTGGGATTGTCTTGGCATGATGACCTCTTGCAGTTGCATCGCAGATGCGATTTCAAACCGGGATATTTCATCGAGTTGCAGGATGTGGCTAAGAAATTCGGCATCAAGGATATGAGTCTGCAGAAAATCTACGCCAACCTCTTCCATCAGAAAATCAGCAAGGCGCAGCGACTCAGCAACTGGGAAGCCCAGGAGCTCAGAGAGGCTCAGTGCAGGTATGCCGCCACGGACGCATGGTGCTGCATTCATATCTACGAGGAGTTCAACCGTCTCAGCAAGGCTGACGATTACGAACTGGTAGAGTTCTAGGTTCAATAATGAATAAGACTATATAATATAATAATGTATAAGAACGTATATTTAAAGAAAGGAAAAGAAGAATCTCTCAAGAGATTCCATCCATGGATATTCTCCGGCGCTATCCAGCGCATGGACAATGATATAGAGGAAGGTGAAACCGTAAGGGTCTTCACTTCTGCTGGCGACTTCATCGCCATCGGTCACTATCAGATCGGTTCCATCGCCGTGAGAGTACTCTCCTTCAGCGATGTGGATATCGACAACGAATTCTGGTGCGCCCGATTGGAGTCGGCTTACAAGATGCGTCTGGCGGTAGGTATCGCCGGAAATCCAGACAACAACACCTATCGACTGGTGCATGGCGAGGGAGATAACCTGCCGGGTCTCGTCATCGACTGCTATGGTCCTACTGCCGTGATGCAGGCTCACAGTGTGGGTATGCATATATGCCGTATGGAGATTGCCAAGGCGCTGAAGCAGGTGATGGGCGACGAGCTGCAGAACATCTACTACAAGAGCGAGACCACTCTGCCATACAAGGCAGACCTGCGCCAGGAGAATGGCTTTATTTTGGGTGGCGATGCCGACGACGTGGCTGTGGAGAACGGATTGAAGTTCCATATCGACTGGCTGCGCGGTCAGAAGACCGGTTTCTTCGTAGATCAGCGTGAGAACCGCTCCCTGCTCGAACATTACGCCAAGGGCAAGAGTGTGCTCAACATGTTCTGCTATACCGGCGGGTTCTCAGTCTATGCCATGCGCGGCAATGCCAAGGCGGTTCACTCCGTGGACAGCAGCGCCAAGGCAATCGAGCTGACCAATGAGAACATCGCTCTCAACTTCCCTGGCGACCCACGCCACGAGGCATTCTGCGAGGATGCGTTCAAGTATCTGGATGAGCACGACCAGCAGTATGATCTCATCATCCTCGATCCTCCAGCCTTTGCCAAGCACCGTGCAGCGCTGCGCAATGCACTGAAGGGATATACCCGCCTGAATGTAAAGGGCTTGCAGAGAATCAAGAAGGGTGGAATCCTCTTCACTTTCAGCTGCTCTCAGGTGGTTACCAAGGATAATTTCCGCAACGCTGTGTTTACTGCAGCAGCCCAGGCAGGAAGAAAGGTTCGCATCCTGCACCAGTTGCATCAGCCAGCCGATCATCCTATCAACATCTATCATCCTGAAGGCGAATACCTGAAGGGACTCGTGCTTTATGTGGAGTAAGCTCTGACAGCGTAAAATGAGTAAAATCTCTATGTCAGAGTATATACGATGAAGAATGTAGAGTAAAAATACAATGAAGAAATTTTCAATCATGATATGTCTGGTTTCAGCACTTCTGCTGGGAATGGCCAGTTGCGGCGATTCACAGCAGAAGCGACTGCGACTGAGCAAACAGGAGAAGGCCCGACTCGACAGCATCGACCGGGCTTCGCTCAAGGTGGGTGTGATGCCTACGCTCGATTGCCTTCCGGTATATCTGGCTTATGAGGACAGCATCTTCCTGAAGCAGGGAGTAACGGTACATCTCTATCGCTACAATGCGCAGATGGACTGCGATACAGCCATCGCCCGAAAGAGGGTAGAGGGTACGGTGACCGACCTGGTGAGAGCTGCCCGCCTGCAGAAGCAGGGTACACAGCTCTTCTATCCTGTCTCTACCAATCTGTACTGGCAGCTTATCACCAACCGCAAGGCGCGTATCTCGGAGCTGAAGCAGCTGTCAGACAAGATGATAGCCATGACCCGTCATTCTGCCACCGATTATCTCTCAACGCTTGTCATCGACAGCGTGAAGACCAAGTATGACGTATATCGCGTGCAGATCAACGACCTGAACATCCGCCTGCGCATGCTCCTCAACAATGAGATGGATGCCGCCTGGATGCCGGAGCCATACGCCACACAGGCAAGAATGGCAAAGCATGTGGCACTGGCGGATAGTAGAGACAAGAACCTCCAGTTGGGAGTGATTGCCTTCCGCAGCAAACTGAAGGCGGAACCCCGAAGAAAAAAACAAATCGACAGATTCGTGAAAGCTTACGACATCGCTGTAGATAGCATCAATAAGAATGGCGTACACCACTATGCCGCTTTACTGACCAAGTATTATGGTATTGATGCCCAAACCGTTAGCAATCTGCCAAAATTAAAGTACAGTCACGCTATGGAGCCTCGCCAGCGAGATCTCAAGGTGGCAGATATTAACAATTAAACAACTACAATTATGTCAGAAGAAGTAAATTTGTCAGAAGAGTCTAATAACCCAGAAGAAGTTCTGGCCCAGAAGGAGTTATTGGAGGATGTTGTTGAAATCCGTCAAATGATTCATCAGCAGCGTTTCGCCGAATGCAATCCAATGCTTTTTGCTATCATAAAAAACAGTCCGAACCATCAGCCGTATATACACCGTCTGGTGCAAGGTTTGCTGTCAACCGTTATCGCCAGTTTGAGTCTCTTCCAACGCAAGAAGATATCTACTGAAATGCTTGGCTTTCTCAAGCTGGATGCCAAAGCTGTAAAGGAGTTTAAAATCCCGGAAACGACACCTGAGGGTAGAGCGAAATTAGTCTCCGAAGCTATTTCTGAACTCGACCAGTTCCTGGTAGATATCGAGATGGATATCCGTTCAGAACAGGGTATTTTCAAGGATTTGAAAAAGCAGGGCGAGGCGATAGATATCAAAGAGGTGAAGCCAACCCTCGAGAAATTCGTTTCCCGAGAGGCGATGCTTTTCCTGAACCACGACCTCTCGAAGGAGGAGCAGGACCAGGCTTCAGCCCGTCTGTATCAGGAGTGGGAAGAGTATCGCGAAAAGATTTTCGACAGATTTGTCTCTTCTGGATATTGGAATGATGAGGAACGTGCTGTTGTCAAAGACACCATCCTTTCGCCTACAGTTGATTCCTTGACCTCCCAGCTGCTGGTGAGTGCCATTACGCTCTCCGCTGCCACCGTCTTTGATATGGGAAAATTCACTCTGCTCTACGATATCTACCGCCAGGCAGATGACGATGAGGTGAAGGTGCGTGCCCTCCTGGGATGGCTGCTGGTTTCCATGAATTCCAGCTGCTACGAACAGCATCCTGACTTCCTTAGCTTTGCAGAGCAGTTGACCAAGGATTGCAAGAATGATTCAGACTTGCTTGCCGAAATTATCAAAGCCCAGAAGATGCTTGCCGTGACTGTATTCAGCGAGCAGAAGTCTATCGACTATACCAATGATATCATGGCATCGCTGTCAAAACGTTTCCTCGGCGACCTGAAAGATAAGGTAGCCAATTTGCTGGAGGCTGATGAAGATATGCAAAATATCTTCGGAATTGAGGATGACGAGGAAACTTCGGAAGAGAGTCCTATCCGTTCTGTCGATATCAATACCGACGAGGATGGAATCCCTAATCTCGACGTGGATATGGATAGCCCGCTCTCTATGGATGAAATGATGGATAAGGGTATTGACATCCTCTTGCCGCAGTTTAAGATGTTACGAGACCAGACTGATTTCTTTACTCATCTGTACAATTGGTTCATGCCTTTCTATCTGAAGAATCCTCATGTAACCGAGGCTCTCGGATTCGTAGAAGAGAAGAGAAAGTTCTGCAAGGCTTTCTGTTCTACTGCAAGATCATGTCCTGCTGATGCCTATTCCCTGGCAAACCTGATCGTCTCTCATCCTAATGAGATACCGGAGAATATCGTTGACTGTTACGATGACCCTGAGGATGAGGGAGATGGCAGCGAGACTGCAGATGAGGAAGAGATTGTTAATGAATTTTTCAAGGAGCCTGAAGAGCATCATGCAAAGCGTATCCGTATCAACTACATCCGCAATCTCCTGCGCTTCTCCAAGTTCTATAAAGAGAAGGATGAACTCTTCACTATCCTCGACGAGCTGGATGATGACAAACCTGCCTATGCAGTCTTGGCAGGTCCTCTTTTCCAGGATGAATTCTTCGATAAGTACCGCATGGCTATAGCCCGCTATTCCTTCCGCCGCGAGTTCCCAGACATGGTTGATGTGATGTTGGAAGGTGTGCCATGCGACACGCTGGAGATGCACTTCATGAAGGGATGGGTATGTATGCAGAAGGAAGACGATCCTAGTCTTCGCATGGCTGTCGATCACTTCAAGAAGATGCTGAAGATGCAACCTGACATGAAGCCGGTTTATCTGCAGTTGGGCATCTGCTATCGTAAACTCTGCCAAGTGGATGAGTATCTGGAGAATTTCGACAAGCTGATGGAGTTCAAGGATTCTTTCTCAGAAGAGGAACTCTTCGAGTTGAAACTGGAAAAGCTGAAGTTCATCGTCATGAACAACAGACTTGAAGAGGCGATGCCGCTGGCTTACGAGCTGGATTATACCCATCCTGAGAGTCAGATGGCGGGAGCCTTGCTCACACAGCTGCTTATCAAGACAGGTGGCGAACATGCGGAAGAGAACTTCCTGAAGGCTCATCAGCGCCTGGATGAATATTTCGCCGAAGCGAACGAGCTTTTCGGTAGTTTCGAGAAGATGAAAAAAGAGGGTAAGGATACGAAGAATATGATGATGCAGGCGATGGATCTCTTCTTCAAGATGATGAAGAATGATAAGGCTGCCGAAGCGTACAATAACTATTCGCTTGGTCTCCTGGCATTGATAGAACATCAGCCGAAAAAGGCTATGGGACCTTTCTTCAGGGCTTATGCCTATTATGTGGAAAAGGATGAGAATGTATTCTTTGAAGCCCTTAAGGAAGACTATAAATGGTTGAAGAACTATGGATGTTCTTACACTGATTTGATGATTATCTATAATCAGGTAGTGGCTGAACACCAGAAATCGCAAGAAGAAATAAAGAAGTATGCCGATAAATCAGAATAGAAATAACAATAACAAGACACAGATAGATACCAACTACGCCCACCTGCAACCGCAGGCGGTGGAGTTGGAGAAGGTGGTTCTGGGTGCATTGATGATTGATACCGATGCTTTTTCGGTGGTATCCGAGATGCTGAAACCCGAAACCTTTTATGATCCGAGACATCAGAAAATCTACGAGGCGATTCAGACCATGAATATGGAGGAGCGCCCCGTGGATATCATGACCGTTACGGATGAACTCACCAAGATGGGCGCCATCGAGAAGGTGGGTGGAGCCGGTTACCTGATGGAGATTTCCTCGCAGGTGGCTTCGGCTGCCCACATCGAGTACCATGCCCGAATCCTGGCGCAGAAATATCTGCAGCGACAGCTCATCCATTATGCCGGCGACATTGAGACCCAGGCGTATGATGAGGGTGTGGATGTGGATGAACTCATGCAGCATGCCGAGGGTGAGCTTTTCCAGCTCTCTCAGGGTAATATGAAGCAGGATTACACCCAGATTGATCCGGTGATCAAGGATGCCGTGGATATCCTGCAGCGTGCTGCCCAGAACAAGGGCGGACTCACGGGTATTCCTACCGGTTACCAGCAGATGGATGATATGACTTCCGGATGGCAGCCTTCCGACCTGGTGATCATCGCCGGACGTCCTGCCATGGGTAAGACTTCCTTTGCGCTGAGTATCGCCAAGAATGTAGCAGTGGATCACGGGGTGCCTATCGGATTCTTCTCGCTTGAAATGAACAACGTTCAGCTGGTCAACCGTCTTATCTCGAATGTCTGCGAGATTTCGGGTAAGAAGATCCTGAACGGTCAGTTGGATCCAAGCGAGTGGGAGCGACTGGACAAGAAGATCCGTTCTCTTACGGGTGCACCTATTTATATAGATGATACTCCGGGCCTCTCTGTCTTTGAGTTGAGAACCAAGGCGCGCCGACTGGTGAGAGAGAAGGGAGTGAAGCTGTTGATGATTGACTACCTCCAGCTGATGAATGCCAACGGAATGAAGTTCGGTAGCCGTCAGGAAGAGGTTTCCACCATCTCTCGTTCCCTCAAGGGACTTGCCAAGGAGTTGAATATCCCGGTACTCGCCCTCTCTCAGCTCTCGCGTAACGTAGAAAACCGCGAGGGTCTCGAAGGAAAGCGACCACAGTTGAGCGACCTCCGTGAATCCGGAGCCATCGAGCAGGATGCCGATATGGTACTCTTCGTTCATCGTCCGGAATACTATCACATCTATCAGGATGAAAAGGGAAACGATCTTCATGGTATGGCGCAGATCATCATCGCCAAGCACCGTAAGGGTGCCACCGGAGATGTACTCCTGAACTTCCGTGGCGAGTTCACCCGCTTCCAGGATCCTACCGATTCCTATACTCCAGTACAGGAGGGTGGTGAAATCATGGGTTCCAAGATGAACGGCGGGGCTTCTGATGGAATGATTGCCAGCGGTGCCATTCCACCTCCGCCGATGACAGGACCTGACGGTCCGTTACCTTTCTAGAAGAAAAGAGAATAATTTCGTACCAGAACGTTCTTTTTCTGAATAATCTGGCATAAAAACGGCACATTTCTCTAGATTTTGGGTAAAAAATAGGTGAAAAATGGCAATTTGATAGATTTTCTATTAAAAAAGTTATAAATTGTTTGCGTATATCAGAGAAAATGATTACCTTTGCCAGCGATAAATATATAACGTATAAAAATAGAAAAATATGAGAGCATTAGCGTTGAATATTACAAGCATTATTATTATTCGACTTCGACTGCAGCATGTAGGCGGAAGTGATAAGGTGTGCGTATAGTTCAGCGGTTTGGATATATTGAGCCTTTCTACACTTCCGTATATGGGAGTGAGAAAGGCTTTTTTAATTCCCAGCTCTTTACGCCCTTGCCAAAAGTAAGGGCGCAATGTTGCCCCTATAAGGGCAAAAGCTTTAATTAATAAGAGAAATAAAAATATTTAAGAGATATGAGTGACAGATTATTTATTTTCGACACAACCCTTCGTGATGGCGAACAGGTTCCAGGATGCCAGTTGAATACCGTAGAGAAGATTCAGGTAGCTAAGGCGCTGGAGCAGTTGGGCGTTGATGTCATTGAGGCTGGATTCCCTATTTCAAGCCCGGGTGACTTCAATTCCGTAGTAGAGATTTCCAAGGCTGTAACATGGCCTACCATCTGTGCGCTGACCCGTGCGGTGGAGAAGGATATCGACTGCGCTGCCGAGGCGTTGCAGTATGCTAAGCATAAGAGAATTCATACGGGTATCGGTACCAGCGATAGCCATATCAAATATAAGTTCAATTCCAACCGCGAGGAGATCATCGAGCGTGCCGTGGCTGCCGTGAAGTATGCCAAGAAGTACGTAGAGGATGTAGAATTCTACGCAGAGGACGCTGGCCGTACAGACAATGAGTATCTGGCTCGCGTTGTAGAGGCTGTCATCAAGGCAGGTGCTACCGTGGTCAACATTCCAGACACCACCGGCTATTGCTTGCCGGATGAGTATGGTGCCAAGATCAAGTATCTGATGGATCACGTGGATGGCATCGAGAATGCATGCATCTCTACCCACTGTCACAACGATCTCGGTATGGCTACTGCCAATACCCTGCAGGGTGTATTGAATGGTGCCCGCCAGGTGGAGGTGACCATGAATGGTATCGGTGAGCGTGCGGGTAATACTTCGCTCGAGGAAATCGCCATGATTCTGAAGTGCCACAAGAACATCAATATTGATACCAATATCAATACCACCAAGATTGTTCCGATGTCTCGCATGGTGAGCAGCCTGATGAACATGCCTGTTCAGCCTAACAAGGCGATTGTGGGCCGCAATGCCTTCGCTCATTCTTCTGGTATCCACCAGGATGGCGTGCTGAAGAACGTCCAGACTTACGAAATCATCGACCCTAAGGATGTGGGCTTGGATGATAACGCCATCG
>OBCL01000413.1_pt1 | contig 11439 bp, 8 predicted proteins | sample 1495931 | NCBI WGS metagenome assembly OBCL01 (sample SAMN03418275, study PRJEB22391) | human gut metagenome | biome: human-gut; feature: organic feature; material: feces | host: Homo sapiens | place: Tanzania | collected 2013-01
CGTATCGGGTGATGTCATTCTTCAGCGCCATGCCGTGCGTCTGTTTCTCCTTGATGTCGTCGATGAGCTGGCGGGTTAACTCGATGTTCTTTTCATACACCTTGATGCGGTTGTCTATCTTATAGAGGTCGAGATATTGCCCCAGGGCGATAAAGCGAATCTGCTGACGGGTGAGTTTCACGCCTACCTCTGCCTGCTGCTTTCCGAGTTCGGCGAGCTTGATGCCTGCGTTGATGGCTCCACCGGCATAAACCACCTGCTGTGCCTGGAAGGCGAAGTTGTTGCCGAAATGTGGAGATTTCAAGCCGTGAACGTTGCTGAAGTCGCGGTCGGTAATCAGCGCATTGCCGATGTAGCTGAATGAGAGGGAAGCATCAAGGTCGGGCAGTTTCTTGCTTTTAGCCGATTCGATGCCGAGATGGGCAGCTTCTACTCCTGATAATGAAGTGCGAAGGCTCTTGCTGTTATCCTCCACCTTCTGGAAGAGTTGGCTGATGGTCATGTTTTCTTTCTTGCTGGCAGGCAAGGAAGCAGCCGCCCCTACGGTGGTTTGTGATTGAGCCGAAGCCCAATGGGTTCCTCCTGCAAGCAGAAGGCTTACAAATAAGATGTTCTTAATCATTGATTATTACTTTTTGAATTTCGGGTGCAAAGGTACGGAGTTTTGAGCGAACAATCGCTTTAAATTTTTCGCAGCGGATGGACGATTTGGGAATAACAGTTCTTTTATCTCACATATTTTGTGTAATTTTGCAACCGAAATAGGAATAAAGAGACATAATAACTCTATATATAATAAGGTGTAGATGGAATTATCAGAATTAAGCAGTTATCAGGAAGCAAGCCTTTTCCGCTCTGGTTTGGAGGAATGGCAGGAGGGTCCGCAAGTATTGACTTACGGAGCAATATTGATTTGCCGAAAAGGTAAGGCGATGCTGAATGTGAATTATAAGGATTGGGAACTTTATGAGGGGGCGGTGATTACGCTGTTTCCGAATGATGTGGTGGAACTGAAGGTTGAAGGGGATTTTGAAGTCGAAATCCTGAAATATAATCCTTCCTTGCTTCGTGAAGCCAGTTTGCAGCTGGAGCAGACGGTGTATTCTTCCTTGCGGGAAGACCGCTGCAGGCAGGATACCCCTGTGGTGACAAACATCATCAATGGGATGTTTGGTTTATTGAAGGTATATTTCGACCAGTCGGAATGTACCTGCATCTCGCAGTTGGTATTATGCCAGTTGAAGGCGTTTTTCATCGGTTTTCATGAGTATCTTCAGCGCAATCCGCAATACCGACCAGATGAAGTAAAATCGTATCGCGTAAGAGAACTGTTCAATCGGTTTATGATGCTTCTGGAGAAGGATTACAAGATTTCAAGAGATGTGAACTATTATGCCGAAAAGATGAATATCTCTTCGAAATATCTCACCAACATCGTGAACCAGGTGACGGGGCATACTCCCAAGACCATCATCGATCAATACGTGATTCTGCAGCTCAAGCTGCATCTTAAGCGAAGCACGCAAAGCATCAAGGAGATGGCTTGGGAGTTTCATTTTGCCGACGTCAGTTTTTTCTGCCGATATTTCAAGAAGCATACAGGTCTGACACCGCAGCAGATAAGGTCGTAATCACAACCTTCAGTTTTTCTCTGATCTCGGCTTCTTCTATCTCGCCGATGTATTCAGGTGACAGCGCCTTGAGTTCTTCGAGGCATCCCATCTGCATCATGGTGGCGATAGGGAGGAGCTTATGTGCCGCCTTTCCTATGCGGTCGGTAGATAAGGAATCCTCTTCTACTGCCTCTTTCAGGTTCTCAAGGTGTGCGGCAAGTTCCTGCTTCACGGTATCGAGAATCTCCTTTGCCGCCTCTTCATCGCCTCCGGCAAAAGCCAGGAGAGAATCAAGCTGAGGCTTGGATTTCTGCTGGGATGATAAATCTGGCTGGGATGGAGTTTCAGACTGGGCATCCAGTTGAGGCTGGGACTCTATTCCCAGGATATCAGACAGTTTCTCCATGCTGAATGGCTTGAACAGGCAATCGTCGAAGCCTGCTTTCTGGAGCTGTTCCAGGATGCTTGTATCGTGAGCCGTCATCGCTACCACCATCATCTGGGTATGGTTGATGTGGGTAATCATATCCATGCCGTTCATCTCGGGCATTTCGATATCCATCAGCATCAGGGCTGGCTGCTCGTTATGCAGCGTGGTGAGGGCATCCATCACATGGTTGCAAGCGAATACCTGCCAGGTGTCGCCTACGATGCGGCGCAGCATTTCCTGGAGAAGCTGGAGCTGCAGCTTGTCATCATCCAGAATCAGAATCTTGTGGTTGGCAAATTCCGGTTTCTTCTTTTCTTCAGAAACCTGAGGGCTTGCTGAATCATTTTCTTTCTCTTCCGGATTGGAATCTAGTGCCTTGTCATCGCCAATTCCAGTCTGGGTTTTATCCTGTGTCTCTTCCTTTGGCACAGGCTCTACAGGGATGGTGATGATGAAGGTGGACCCTTTTCCCTGGGTAGAGTGGAGAATGATTTCTCCGCCGAGCAGCGAAACCAGTTCCTGGGTGATGGACAATCCCAAACCGGTGCCTTCAATGCCTTGGGCACTCTTCAATCTGGTGAAAGCATGGAACACCTTCTGTTTTTCTTCGCTGGTCATTCCCTTGCCCGTATCCTTTACACTCAGGGTAAGCATAGGCTTGCCCATGACTTTCGAAACCTGTGCCTGGATGGTGACGCTGCCCTGGTCGGTATATTTAATGGCGTTGCTTACCAGATTATCCAATATCTGACGGATGCGGAAGGCATCGGCACGGAAGAATTCCTTCTTCATTGGAGAATCCGAAGTTCCCATTCCCTTCATCTTGCATTCGAATGAAATCTCCAATCCTTTCTCTTCAGCCCGCAATCTCATTCCCTCTACCGATTCTGCTACCAGTTGCGCTGGCGAGAAAGAGGTAGGCTGTACTTTCATCAAGCCATTTTCCAACTGGTGATAATCGAGCAGGGAGGCAACGAGATGAGATAGATGTGCGGCAGAATTCTTGATGTTCTGGAGACACTCGATGCCCTGAGGATTGCTGACGTAGTCTTTCATCAGGTCGATGAAGCCCGAGATGGAGGCTGCTGGTGCCTTGATATCGTGGGTGATGGTAAGGAGCAGGCGCTCGCGCTGGTTCATGATGCGTTGAATCTCCTCGTTGGCAGCCTCCAGGTTTTCCTGATAGATGCGCTCCTTCTTGGCATCGCGCCAGATGAGCCAGATCATGACTACGATGGCGAGGAAGGCTACGATGGCGAGTAACTCCATCTGCCACAACAGGTGCTTTCTGGCTTCCATCGCCTTGCTGATGGATTCCTGCATGGCATCTTTCTCCCGCTGGTGTACGTCGCTCAGGTGCTTGGCAGAGCGGAGGGCGAGTTTGGCGCTCACCATTTTCAGCTCTTCCATCTCTCTGTTGATGTTCTGCTTGTGGTCTTGTGTTTCCACTTTCTCCTTTCTGTCTATCTGTTCGAGGATGTTTGCCACGTTTCCTGCCACGTTTACTGGGGTGGTGACGGAATCGATGACAGCCCGGTTGCTGTCCTGCTTTACGCTCAGGGTTTCAGCGTGTTCTTTCTTGAAGGCATCGGCAAGTCGGCGGAAGAATCCCTTTCTGGTTTTCAATACTTCTACCGTAGTCTTCTTCGCCTCGTGGGTTTGTGGCGCCTTGGAGTGAACGAGGATGGAATCCTTGCCCGTATTAAGACTCCTTACCTTATCGTGCAGATAATTTTTGGTTGGTTTCCCTGCCATGACATCGGATAGTTGCTTCAGGTTTTTCTGTTCCTCTTTGAGCAGAGAAGACATGGTACTGTCGGCAGCACTTCTTTTCTGTATATAATCGCGCGATGCCTCATTGACGGCGATGATGCTCTTGGTGTTGCTAAACACTAGACTGATGGCCAGGATCATGATGATGGCAATGGCGCTGTATCCGAGGGCTACCTTGATAGGAATGTTATTCTTGTGCATGAGAAATCTATTTAATTAATTACCTTGTTTATATCTTCTGCAAAGATACGACAAAAAAATGATTCCAAGAAAAGAAAGGGGTAAAAACAAGTCAGGAGACCAATGAATATCATCATTAGTCTCCTGCCTGATTGAAAGCGACGCGTAATTGTTGTTTTTTACTTTACTTTGTAATCTTGATTTTAATTACTGTTTTTAAAGGTGATTTACTCTGCTACAGTTGAATCTGCTGCTACAGAAGTCTCTACTGGAGTCTCTGCTGGAGCTGCCTTCTCTTCTGCAGAATCCTCTGTTGCCTTTACTGTTGTGTCAGCTGGAGCCTCTGCTGGAGCTACTGTGTCAACTGGAGCTACTGATGAAACACTTGCCATCTTGTTGCTGGCGAATACGTTGCTAACTGATACCATTACCATAGCAGCAATAGCTGCGAATACTAACTTTTTCATAATCTTTTATTTTTTTTAATTGTGAATATTATGTTTATTACTTCTTTCATGAATTGCCTTACTTGCATTGCTGCTTGTTTGCGAGTTCACTATCTAATATCACAATCTGCGTGCCAAAAGATGATGAAATATTGTAAGTGGTTGATAATCAGTAAAAGCTTCTCTCTGTGCCAGTTTTCAAACTTGTGGAAGTTGGGGAACTGGTGTGGAATTATTCCCCAAAAAGTTGGGGAATGGCTTCAGATTCCCCACTTCCCCACATCATCAGATGCCGTACTTCTTCATCTTGTTATACAGCGTCTTTCTATCCACGGCTAGCAATTGTGCAGCCTTGCTCTTGTTACCACCCGCAGCTTTCAGCGCAGCCTCTATTCGCTGCAGTTCGGTTTCCTCATCGTGCAGGGTGGTTGGGGCTTGTGGCTGGATGTGTGCCATACTCTGTTCCAGCTCGGTTACTCCGATGTATCTGCCGGTGGCGAGAAGGGTGGCGCGCTTCATTACATTATTCAATTCGCGCAGGTTGCCTGGCCAGTTGTAGGCGGCAATTCGCTCCTTCGCCTTGCTGTCGAGTCCTTCTACATTTCTGTTAAGCTCCTTGTTGGCATGCTTGATAAAGAGGTCGGCGAAGAGGAAGATGTCGGCACCACGGTCTTTCAGCTCCGGCATATAGATGGTGAACTCGTTGACGCGATGGTAGAGGTCTTCACGGAAGTTTCCTTCTGCCACACGCTGCGCCAGGTTCTCGTTGGTAGCACATACCAGTCGGATATCGATGTCTATCTCCTTGGTGCTTCCCACCGGACGGATTTTTCGTTCCTGTAGGGCACGGAGCAGTTGCACCTGCACCTCATAGTTCAGGTTTCCCATCTCATCGAGGAAGAGTGTTCCGCCATTCGCCATCTCGAACGCACCCTTCTTATCCTGGTCGGCTCCCGTAAAGGCTCCCTTCACATGACCGAAGAATTCGGATGCAGCCACATCCTTTGGGATGGCACCACAGTCGAGTGCGAAGAAAGGTTTTCCTGCCCGCTGACTTAATTCGTGTATTCTGCGTGCCACATACTCCTTTCCCGTTCCGCTGGCTCCAAGAATGAGAACCGACATAGGGGTAGGGGCTACTAGGGAAACGAAACTATAGAGCTTACGGGAAGCCTCACTTTCGCCTTCCAGATATTTAGGAACATCGCCAGCAGGTGATGCAACTTTGGCATTTTTATCTGCTGAGGTGCTTGTATTTTGAGTCTGATTAACTGATGCAGAATCAGCTTGCTGAGATTTTACAGCAGTAGCATGTGCCTCAGAAGATGCAGCTGAGGCTGAATTCTTCTGATTTTTGATGGCTTCCTTGATCTTATCCAGGAGAATATCGGGATGAAAAGGTTTTGCCACATAATCGGTGGCGCCCGACTTCATGGCGAGCACCACATTCTGGATTTCGGCATAGCTGGTCATTACAATGAATGGAACCAGCATGCCGTGCTTTCTCATCCATTGTAACAGGAAGATGCCATCGTGGTCGGGAAGACGAAGATCGGACAAAACCAAATCAAATCCGCTTTCAGTCTTCTCGTAAATCTGTATGGCCGCTTTTACCGAAGTAGCTTTTTCTACTTCGAATCCTTTCTTTTTGAGCCATGTTTGAATCATGGTTCCAAACGCGATATCGTCTTCAACTATTAGAATCTTTTCCATATTACAATCCTTTTGTCACTTTCTTCTCGTTAAGCTGCTTTATTGCGTGCGCAAAGTTAGCATTAATATTTGATATAAGCAAAGAAAAGGGTGGTTAATTTGGAAATTTCGCCAAAGATTTTGGGGCTTTTCTCACAAAAGTTCATAAAAGTGCGATTTTATCTCATCAAGAGTGGACTTTTGCAACCGGGTTGCAGAAGCCTTTTGGTAATTTTGCAACCGAAATCAAGAACGGAACGCTATGTTTCGAATGATATGGAATTAAAAGTATTATAAAATTATGGAAGAAATGAAACATCATCATTGTGATTGTTCCATGGATGAACATGAACATCATGAGCACCATGAGCATCATCGATGTGGCTGCCATCATCATCACCACGAAGAAGGGAGCCTGAAGTCGAAACTCTATCTTATCGGTGTAACCATCATCCTCCTGATTGTCGCCGTGTTTATCGAGAAGCATTATGACCTTGCCACCTGGCAGTTGCTCCTGGTCTATCTGATACCTTATTTATTAATAGGACATGAGACCTTGGGCGAGGCGGTAGTGGGCATCGCCAAGGGCGATATGTTTAACGAGCATTTCCTGATGGCGATAGCTACCATCGGTGCCCTTTGCATCGGCTTCTTTCCGGGTTCTGAAACGGAATTCCCAGAAGCTGTCTTCGTGATGCTCTTCTTCCAGGTGGGAGAACTCTTCGAGGGATATGCCGAGGGAAAGAGCCGCGATAGCATCTCGCATCTGATGGATATCCGCCCGGATGTGGCGAATGTAATCAGGAATGGCGAGGTGGAATCGGTGGCTCCTGATACGGTGAAGATCGGAGAGGCTATCCTGATTAAACGGGGTGAGAAGATTCCGCTGGACGGTATCGTCGTAGAGGGTTCTGCCTTGCTGGATACGGTGGCATTGACGGGCGAAAGCGTGCCTCGTGCTATCAAGGATGGAGATGAAATCTATTCGGGCTGCATCAACCTGAAAGGCGAACTCAAGGTGCGTACCACCAAGACTTTCGGCGAGAGTACGGCATCTAAGATTATCGCCCTGGTGGAGAGTGCTGATAGGAACAAGTCGAAGAGTGAGGCGTTCATCACCCGTTTCGCCCGAATCTATACGCCTATCGTGGTATTCGCCGCATTGGCTTTGGCGATTATTCCTCCTATGTTGGGAGCGATGGGCATCGCCACCAGCCTGATGGGTGGGGGAACCTTTGGCGAAAACTTCCCTCTGTGGCTGAACCGTGCCTTGATCTTCCTGGTGGTATCCTGTCCTTGTGCCCTGGTTATCAGTGTGCCTCTCACCTTCTTCGGTGGCATTGGCGGTGCATCAAGAAATGGTATTCTGATTAAGGGAAGTAATTATATGGATGCACTTGCCAAGATTGGAACCGTTGTGTTCGACAAGACAGGAACCTTGACGCATGGCGAGGTGCTTGTACAGGCTGACGAAGGTGCTCCTGTGGTGGTGAACGATGGCATCAAGGAGGGAAGTGCTGAGGCTGTAAGATGCCTGAAGACACTTGGCGTGAAGAAGACTGTGATGCTGACGGGCGACCATGAGGAGATTGGAAAGAAGGTGGCTGGACAAGTGGGCGTTGATGAATATTATGCCGAACTTCTGCCTGCTGATAAGGTAACTCATCTGGAAAAATTGTTGAAGACGAAGCCTGCCGGCAAGACCTTGGCATACGTGGGTGATGGCATCAACGATGCCCCTGTATTGAAGCGTGCCGATGTGGGTATAGCGATGGGTGCTCTGGGTAGTGATGCTGCCATCGATGCTGCCGATGTAGTATTGATGGACGATGATCCGAGAAAGATTGCGCTGGCGATGAAGATTGCTCGCCATACTATCCACGTGGCTCACGAGAATGTGATTTTTGCTATCGCTGTAAAGATGGCAGTCTTGGTTCTTGCCACCATCGGTTTAGGTACCATGTGGATGGCGGTATTTGCTGATGTGGGCGTTACGGTGCTGGCTGTATTGAATGCCATGCGGACGCTGAAGAAGAGTAGATAAGAAGAAAAAAAAGCTGTGTTGATTCGTTGATGAGCACAGCTTTTTCTTGTTTAGTATGGGGACTTCTTTATTTAGGGACTTATCCGAATAGTTTTCCTATGCTACGCAACTTGGTGCGGTATCCGTAGATGGCGACCTTTATACTTTTTTATATTTCTTTTTCTTTATTTGGTGTCGCAGTTGCAGCTGTTTTATTTCGAGTTGCAGCTGGGATTATTCCTTTATTTCGAGTCGCAGCTGTGACTGATGCTTCTGGCTGCAGCTATTAGGGTTTCAAAGTCATCGCAGAACTCTGTCATCTGATGATAGAGCAGGTTGCTGCCCTTATCTGATAACTCGTTGTCTGGAAGCGGACCGGAATTGATGGCAACCGTAAAGATGTTGGCGGCTACTCCGGCACGTACGCCCAGGGGTGCATTCTCTACCACGATGCCTTCCCAAGGCTTCAGGTTGCCTGCCTTCTGTAATCCCATCAGGTATGGATCAGGATTTGGCTTGCCACGCTTCACGTCGTAGGCGGTAACGATATGTGCTTCATCCAGAAAGTCGCCGAAGTCGTTGAGTAATCGCATGATGAGCGGACGCTGACCGCTGCCCGTTACAACTCCCACCTGCATACCGGCATTCTTGATTTTCTGCATGATTTTCTTCACGCCAGGGAATATCTCGGCGGTAGGCATTGAGTGGAAGATATCGGTCTTCACATCATACATTTTCTGTGCTTCATCCAGAGAGATATCGATACCCTTCTGCTTCTTCACCATCATCTGGATGGTGTCGATGCCTCGGGCTCCCTCGGTGGCGTAGGCATCGGCTGCAGTCATGTGGATATCAAACTGCTTCATCGATTCCTGCCAAGCTACGGCATGATTAGGCATACTATTATATAATACGCCATCCATATCAAAAAGAACGGCTTTAGGGTTGAATTCCCCAAAGCCGTGGTCTTTTAAGTATTTTGAAATAATTTCTTTCATCAATTACTTCTCGTTAGCCAGACGCTCCTGGATAGCCTTGCTCTCTGCCTCATAACCTGGCTTGTTGAGCAATGCGAACATGTTCTTCTTGTAAGCCTCAACACCTGGCTGGTTGAATGGGTTTACCTCTTCCAAGAGACCGCTGATACCGCAAGCCTTCTCGAAGAAGTAGATCAACTGACCGAGGTAGTAAGCGTTCAACTCAGGTACGTTAACCAGGATGTTAGGAACACCACCGTCAACGTGAGCCAGACGTGTACCGAGCTCTGCCATCTTGTTTACCTCATCAACACGCTTGCCCTCGAGGAAGTTCAAACCGTCGAGGTTTTCATCATCGTGAGGGAAGAGCAGCTTCTCGTTAGGAGTCTCAACGCTGATAACAGTCTCGAAGATAGAGCGCTCGCCCTGCTGAATCCACTGGCCCATAGAGTGAAGGTCGGTAGTGAAGTCGCAAGCTGCTGGGAAGATACCCTTCTGGTCCTTACCCTCGCTCTCACCATAGAGCTGCTTCCACCACTCAGCGAAGTAGTGAAGTTTAGGCTGGAAGTTGCATACAATCTCAATCTTCTTGCCAGCCTGTGTATAGAGAGCCTGACGTGTAGCTGCATAGATAGCAGCAGGATTCTCCTCGAAAGCAACGTCCTTGCCGCAAGCCTTCTCCATCTCTACAGCACCAGCTACGAGCTGCTTAACATCGAAACCAGCTACTGCGATAGGCAGCAGACCTACTGGAGTAAGAACAGAGAAACGACCACCTACATTGTCAGGGATGATGAAGCTCTTGTAACCCTCCTTGTCAGCGCAAGTGCGGGCAGCACCCTTCTTGGCGTCGGTAACGGCTACGATAACATCTTTAGCCTCGTCCTTGCCACGCTGGTCCTCGCACTGCTTCTTCAAGAGGCGGAAAGCGAGAGCAGTTTCTGTAGTGGTACCAGACTTAGAAATGTTGATGACACCAAACTTCTTGTCCTTCAAGAATGAAGTCAACTCGAAGAGGTAATCCTCACCGATATTGTTTCCTGCGAAGAGGATGGTAGGGTTCTTCTTGTCGTTAACGAGCCAAGCGAAAGAATTGCCGAGGCCTTCGATAACGGCGCGTGCACCGAGGTAGCTACCACCGATACCTGCAACAACCACCACCTCACACTTCTCGCGCAATGTGTTGGCAACAGCCTGAATCTCATCGAGGAACTCAGGAGTAATAGAAGATGGCAAATGCAACCATCCCAAGAAATCGTTACCTTCACATGTGCCGTTCTCAAGAGCTTCCTGAGCGGCCTTTACCTTAGGCTCGTAAGCCTTTACTGCACCCTCTGCGAGGAATGATGCAGCCTTTGTAATGTTTAAGTTGATACTTTTCATTTTTTCTTTTATCTAAATGAATCTGTTAAAAGTTTAATCTCTATTTGCGGACTGATGCGTTCGTACAATATATTATATACGGCATCGAGAATCGGCATGTTGACGTGCATGTGGCGGTTGATTTCCTTCATGCACTTGGTGCCGAAATATCCTTCGGCAATCATCTCCATCTCTATCTGCGCGCTCTTCACGCTGTAACCTTTGCCTATCATGGTTCCGAAAGTGCGATTTCTTGAAAAATTGCTGTAACCCGTTACCAGAAGGTCGCCCAAATACACCGAGTCGTACATGCTTCGGTCGATAGGGTGGACAGCTGTCAGGAAGCGATGCATCTCCTGCACGGCGTTCGACATGAGTACCGCCTGGAAATTGTCGCCGTACTTCAGTCCGCCACAGATACCTGCGGCGATGGCATATACGTTTTTCAGCACCGAAGAGTATTCGATGCCTATCACGTCGCTTGAAGTCTTGGTTTTGATAAACTCGCTTGCCAGACAATCGTTGGCAAAGGCGCGGGCTTTCTCCGTATCGCAGCAGCCCACCGTGAGATAGCTCAGTCGTTCCAGGGCAACCTCCTCGGCATGAGAAGGACCACCGATGCACGCCAGGTTCTCGTAAGGCACGTCATATACTTGATGGAAATATTCCGAGCAGACGAGGTTCTCGTCAGGCACGATACCCTTGATGGCTGTGATGATAAACTTATCGCTGAGTCGGGTCTTGAGCTTCTTGAGATGATTCTTCAAATAAGGCGATGGGGTGACGAATACAAGTGTATCGTAGTTCTGCACTATCTTGTTGATATCGGAAGAGAAGAAGATCTCATCCACATTGAATCGTGCCGACATCAGATAGGCAGGGTTGTGCCCCATGCGCTTGAAGTCCTCGATGCGGTCGTCGCGACGCATATACCAACCTATGT
>OBCL01000414.1_pt1 | contig 11436 bp, 10 predicted proteins | sample 1495931 | NCBI WGS metagenome assembly OBCL01 (sample SAMN03418275, study PRJEB22391) | human gut metagenome | biome: human-gut; feature: organic feature; material: feces | host: Homo sapiens | place: Tanzania | collected 2013-01
ACCTCCCGAGCCGTTTCGCCCTGGCGAATGCCGACCGTGTGATGGATGTGTATCGTCGCCGTTCCGCCGTCATCGGCTTCCGTTGTGGCATCATCTTCCACATTCTGGAGCAGACCGAAGAGGAGACTGATGCCTGCATCCGTTTCGCCAAAGCTGTAGCCGACTACGTGCTCGCCATGCAGATGGAGCTGTTTGGTCTGCGTCTCGACAAGCAGCAGCAGTTCAACGAGGCAATCCCGGTTTATAAATCCCGTAACACTCTGCTCTTCGCCCAGCTCCCGGAGCAGTTCACCCTCTTCGATGCTAGCCGTGAGCGTGGCGACGGAGCCAGTCGTGAAACCATCCGTAAGATGATAAGCCGTTGGACCAAGCGTGGTCTCTGCAAGAAGCTGAAGAGTGGCGACACCGAAATCTGGCAGAAGCTTACCCTCTCGGCATAAAGCACATCTACCCACTCGGCATAAAGCATCTATAGCTCCTTAAAACAGTTAATCCCCCATCACGAAGCCAAAGCGTGGTGGGGGATTACTGTTTTTGATGGAGATAAAAATATAAAGTTTCATAAATTATACCCTAGGGTATAATACCTTTGGGTATAATTTTGTAACTTTACTGAGAATCAAGACTTTAAACTTCACCATTTCCATTTCATCTGTATCTCCAAATCGGTTTGATGCGAGGCCGCTATCTCCTGCAATCCGGTGGAGATATGGCTGCGGTCGAAATAGCGGGTGGTGGCCAGTTTGGCGATAACCAGCAGATGCTTGCCTATCTCCGAACGGGCAACCAGGGCACAGCGGATGCCCTCGCCATAGAAGCTGCTGAAACTCATCTGATAAAGCAGACCGGGTTCGTAGGCATAGATGCGACTGCTGAAATCCTGCGTATGGAAATAAGAAAAACTGCCCGATAGCCTCAGCCAATGCCAGCGATAACTCAGGTTCTCGTTCAGCAGATAACCCTGGCTGGGGTTCGCTTCATCAGCCTCCTTTTGGCTTGAGTTCTCGCCCATCTCCTTGCTCACCGTATAATCCACACTCGTCTTGGCGCTCCAGTTTGCCTCAGCGAAGGTGGCATAAAGGCGCCATCGCCCGGTGGTGGTTCCCGCCTTCTCCTTATAGCGCAATCGGGTGCCCAGAATCCATCTCTTATTGGGCTGATAGAGAATATTGAGCAGATGGTCCCAGCATTGCGTGCTCTGCTTGGTATGATACTTGGGCCACACGAAATAGGCAAAGTCGCTATAGCCGGTGATGCTCCAGCGATGAGCCGGAACCCACGTAAAACCCAGATAGGCTCCATTCTCATCCTGCACATCGCTCCCCTCAGAAAAACTGTTGCTGAAAAGCGAGTAATAGCGGGCGGAATAGAACCGATGCAAGGCAAGCAGAGAGAAATGGTCGGAAAAGAGATAGGAGGCGGCATTGAGGGTGGCGATGGCTCCACAATTACCCGTCGCCGTTTCGCCTGCGATGGTCCAGCGGTGGGAAACGTAGCCATAATCCACACTCGCATTCCAGAAGTTATAGCCCTGAGGGGCAAACCGCTTATACAGCTGCGACTGGTCGGGCGTAAGCGGAAGGGAGAAAGAGGTATAGAAGCCTGTTGCCCCGATATGCCAGCCCTGGTTGCGATAGTTGATGTTTCCGCCCATCAGAGTATTGGAGGCGATATTCTGCTTCGCGATTTCCTTCAGGGTGCGATGCAGTCCGGTCTTCTGGATGGTCTGGATGCCGCCCTTGTCGGAGAGCGTGGCATCTATCTTGCGATAAGAGAAGAAGGCGGTCAGGTCGAGACCTTTCAACAAGGTATAGGTGGCAGCTGCTCCCTGCAGATAATTGGCAGAAGATCGGGAGGAATGAACCCGGATGCGGTTGGTGGCGCTTCCCAGGGAGGAAAGCACCGAGAGTTTGCCGAAGCTGAAATCGTTGTTGAGTATCAGTCCCAAGCCTTCGTGCAGGCGGTATCTGCCCAGGGTGATGTTCTTCCAGCGCCCCAGTTTCTTTACTTGCAGATAGAAGGAGTAGAAATCATAGCCCAGGTTGTTCTTGCCGGTGCCAAAGGGTTCGCCCGCATCCTGCGACCCCACAACGCCCAACTTTACATAGTCGCCATACCTGAACTGATAGCGCAGCCAATGTTTGTATTTATAGCCCATATAGCCATTGGCATCGCCCTTTCTTTCGTAGAAAGGCACCTTCAGCATACCCATTGCCTCATGCTTTCCATATTTGATGATATTCCTGATACTGGGGAAATCAGGCTTCTTCTGGTCAGCATCTACATAGAAGAAATGCTCCATCAGCTGTCGCTGATACCAGCTGATGCTCGGAATCAGGGTGAGTTCCATCATGCTTTTCATTCCGCCATAGCGATAAACGTAAGCCTGGATATCTTCCACCTGCGAAGGGGTAAGAAAAGGCAAACGCTCCATCTCCTCGCGGGTAGCCGCATTCAGGTTTATCGGATGCTGCGCCCATTCTTCCAGATTTTCCTCGTAATCCTCCCAGGAAATATGCTCGAAATCCTCAGTTTCAGAAAGTTCAGAAAGTAGCTGCTGCCACGACTGTGCGCTTCCCGAAAAGGCATGGAATAGCAGGGAACTGCCTAACAGAAACAGTTTCAACAAGAATTGGGTTATGGGCTGACAATGTTTCATCTATAGGCAAACGATTATTAAATTTCCTCAAAGTTACAATGATTTTCTGAAAATGAGCAAGAAAAAGGAAAGAATCTTTCTCTAAATGAGAAATAATCTGTAATTTTGCGGCGTGATTAGCAAGATAGAGGGGCTTACACCTTATTATATATAAGACAAATGGATAATTAAGATGGATTTCATGAAACAGAAAATATTATTCCTGCTGGCGATGCTCTTCTGCATCAGCCTGCAGACAATGGCGCAGACAGATGGCGACAACCCTGAAGACAGGGAGGTGGATATGGATACTCCTACCTTCGAACCGATGGTGAAGGTGGGAAAGGTGCTGCTGGATAAAGACAGCATTCAATACGTGCAGGTGAACAACGTGTATGTTTATCCACAGCCTGTGTTCAAAAACGCCAAGGAAAGGATGGCTTACAACCGACTGGTGTATAACATCAAGAAGGTGTTGCCGATAGCCAAGGAGGTGAGAAAGATCATCATCGAGACGGGCGACTATCTGGAGACCCTTCCCAACAAGAAGGCGAAGGATGCCCACATGAAACTGGTGGAGAAGGACATCAAGCAGCGATACACACCAAGAATGAAGAAGCTAACCTATGCCCAGGGCAAGCTCTGCATCAAGCTGGTGTATCGTGAATGCAACTCTTCTTCCTATCATCTTATCCAAGCCTTCCTGGGTCCTATCCGTGCCGGCTTCTACCAGGCCTTCGCCGCCCTCTTCGGTGCCAGCCTCAACAAGAAGTACGATCCGAACGGAGTGGATAGACTGACGGAAAGAGTGGTGAGACAGGTGGAATCGGGGCAGATATAAAAAGAAATGTATGACTACACGCCGCCGAAAGACGGCGTAGTAGCCATGTTTGAATCTTTTCACTCATTCCGCTTAGGAGTGTGAATATACATATATCTATCCGTTTCTCTTAATTGGCTAATCTCCTTTCGTATTATATTCTGATTGTAACAAAGCAAGATAAGCAGGATTATCGCTGAAGGTAGCTTCAATCTCTCTTAGCTTCTCCAATAATTTCTTGTCCTCTTCTCCGTTTTGTATCGACTTGAAGTATTTTTTTGCAATTTCCTGCATCTCCTGGAATCTTTTGCTTCTGATATTCTGTTCCAACCCCATCCGTTCAGCAGTAATATCCTCCAATGATTCACGGTAAGGTTCTCCTTCTGTCATTACATTGTTATCGAAGCTGATGAGCTGATCCTTCTGGAGACTCTGAACGATAAATGGGCTATGGGTAGATACGATGAACTGAATCATAGGGAACGCTTGGGTCAAATCCTGCAGGACATGCTTTTGCCAATGAGGATGCAGATATAGGTCAATCTCATCTATCATCACAATACCAGGTGTCTTTTTAACGGCATTCCGTCCCAAACAACCATTTAATTCAATGCAACGATGAGCAATTTCAGCCACAATATTGATCATAGACTGAAGTCCATCGCTCATGTAAGAGAAATGATGACGTGATGGAGTATGTCCTGTTACCGATACCACTGCTTCTATCTCATTATGGTCAAAATCGATTTCCGACAAGGCTGGAATGGCAGTTTGTAGTGCCTCGAAGAAAGCATCGCGAGTTCCCTCAAATTCCTTTCCATCCCTGATGTTTTTATCGTAACGGGCCAGCCATTCCATAGCTCCATCAAAGTCCACTTTATCATGGAGGGCAAACTTATACGCTTTCTCTACTCTAGACGCTCTTTCCTTTATCTTTCGGGTAATTTTCATTTGGGCATCACTGGTTCTTTTTGCTCCGAAAGATAATACTAACGGATATACAGAGCCATCATGATGCTCATATCTTTTGGATTCCATTTCCGAAACAACAGTCATCAGTTCCCCTGCACACGATTTGCTATGAGTTGTTGTGCTGCCAGTAAACTCACGTGACCATGCAATAGAAGTAGGAATAAATTTGGGCACATCATTTTCTATGGAATCAGTAACGTAGAAATCTGCATCTATTGAAATCCTGGTGCGCTCATTGTTGGGTACATAATCTTTTTCCACAGAATCAAATGCCATAAACCGGTCATAAATACTGAAGTTGCGACGATATTGTGCAGCACTAGGTAACTTGCCCAAGCATTGCAAATAAGCACCCAATCCTACCTGCAAAGCCTTGAGCAAAGTAGTCTTACCTGCGGTATTGTTACCAATAACCACTGTAAGATTCGACTTGAATTCCCTCGTTTCATGCTGGAAGCCTTTGAAGTTTATAATATCTATCTTGTTAATTCTCATGACTGCTACAATTTTTAATATGCGCACAAAGTTACAACGATTTTATGTAACTTCCAAATTTTTAAACGTATTTCTTTTATCAATTTTGATTATTTCTTATCTCTCGTGAATTCAAGTTGTTGAATGAACATGTACCACAATATATATTGTATGTCTGGCATAATACATAACAATGCAACTCTTCTTCCTATCATCTTATCCAAGCCTTCCTGGGTCCTATCCGTGCCGGCTTCTACCAGGCCTTCGCCGCCCTCTTCGGTGCCAGCCTCAACAAGAAGTACGATCCGAACGGAGTGGATAGACTGACGGAAAGAGTGGTGAGACAAGTGGAATCGGGACAGATATAAACACGAAGGGCATATCATGAGTTGTTGCAGGGGTTTTCAACCCATTTGCAAAAACTTATGATATACCCTCTTATTTTTTTAATGAATCCGTTGTTTAACCAATTCTATTAACTCTTCTGCATTATTACAACTAGCAACATAGCATTTTCCATCTTCCGTTTTAACATAAAATGCATTTGAACCATTGTTAACGTATGCCTTATACTGCCCACAATCATTCCCTCTGAATGTTCCAATGTATCCGAATAATCCACCTACAGCAAATAACCTAATATCTTTTGCAATAGGCGTTTTTTTTCCGATTGCAATAATATGTTTTGCAGGAATATCTATAGCTCCACAAAACTTATGAAGAATAAGTACCCCATCCCTAAATTCAACATTGCGAATTTGGTGACAAAAACTATGGATGACAGTTGAACAAACGATTAGAAATGCACAACAAATGATATAAAATTTCGCCGAAAATTTTGGTATATACGATAATTGATATATCATATAAACCAATGCTGAAATCAGAATAACCATAAATAAAATGGTTGAGATTAACAGTTGCTTTGAATATGAAGAATGATAAATCATAAAAGATAAAATTAAATTAGTATATTTCCTTTTAAAAACTCAGAGATTTGCTTCTCTGAATATTTTGTTAATGCAGGAGAATTTGTCTCCTTAAGATGGCTGATGACCTGCTTGACGATAAAACTTTTGTAGCCAGCAACTAATTGATAACTGTCGATATCATGTTGTAATGCCCACAAATTTATTATCATATGCTCCGGATTGTTTATCTTGAGCAAAAATGCGGTATCGTTACTAGCTAAATCATTAGCCTTATTTGAACGAGTAGAAACATTCTCATCAATTCCAATGGTTATTGTTAATACAATAACAATGGCAATTGCTACAGTAACAATACCATACATAGCAACACTTCTTGTACTTAGGCTTTCTCCATTTATTTCGTAGGAAATAGCTTCGAATATTTTCTGATCCTCCTCACTTCTAAAGAGTGAGTTTAGCTGAATAGCTTGAACTTCATTAAAAATTTGTAGCTTTTTGCAAAGATTAAAATACTCTTCAAAATTACCACTCTCTAAAGCTTTACGTATATCTTGATTTCCAAGTGCAACCAAAACTTTTAGAATTGGATCTGTTTCCTCAAAAGGCAAAGTATAACCATGCTGGCTACAATATGAGTTTGGATTAGAGGCAAATTCCTTTGCCGCAATTGAGTCTTTTAGAATTATTGCTACTAATGGCTCTACATTTTTAATATCCTCACGCAGCTTATCATTAATATTCAAAGAAATCGAAACTCCTTTTGAATTATTAAGCTCCAGATCTAGTAAATTATCATGTTCGTCTGATGGTCGTAATAAACCAGCATCAGGAGAACATGAAGAAACTAAGACTGTTGAAGCCAATACTTTGGCAATAGCAGAATCAAATTTCGTCTTCATAATAGTAATACTTTAAATTAGACATTTTAATTTTAATAACACACTTGGCAATATACTATTTATATTATTCTTTATTATTTGCATATTTTCAGGATCACTCGATATATATTGACACATAGAACACATATGAAAGTATTGCCCATGTCTTGTTTGACATCCTTTTTGCATGCATAGATAGTTATGAATTTCATGAGGTCCATCTGTAAATAACCATAACTTTACCAAATCATCGAACTGCTCGTTCCAAAGGACTTTTATAGGATATTTATTTAAATTTCCTAAGTCAAGAATTTTATTCACTTGGCAAGTTAGACCACAACAAGCATATAAATGCATGTCAGGAGAAACAGAAATTGTATTAAATAAATATGAACACCCTTTTTTATCTGGAATAGAAGACTGATTTTTTGGGGGTATTTTATCAAACTCAATCCACACACTATCTTTTAATAGTATTTTTTTTTCGTATATGGCCTCTTTTATTTCTTGCACTTCTAACAGATTACGGGAAGTGAAGCGACTGTCAGTTGTTGATTCAACATTTATGGCCACTAATAAACCCGTTTTTAGAGCAGCTTTGCAAGCATTGATAATATTCTTGAAAGGCACCCATTTTTGATGTTCATCTCCCGTGCTCAAGTTGAGTTCGCATAGTCCCTTTTCACGCAAATCAGCTAAATATGAATAAGCTTGTTCTTCTGTTCTTGCCCAAAAGCCATTACTTACAATTCTGCACGATAACTTTCTTTTGCTAGCATATTCAATGGCTTTGGCTAAGTCTTCTTTAAGCAAAGTACATTCTCCTCCTGTGAAGATACACGATTCTACAGAAGGAAAATCTTCTACAACTTGTCCTATTATAGCTAGAATATTTTTTAACTTAAGTCGCTTATTATTTTTGGGACTACAGTTAAAGCAACAATTACGACAAGCAGCAGTGCATTTGTTTGTCGTGACAAATGCTAATGATTTTGGTTTTATATTCGGCACATACTGCATAGTTGTTACATTTTTGTTTTATTTTTATTCAATTTATTATTTATGTTGCAAATATAGTAAAAAAACAAATACAAAACAAATTTTCTGCTATTTTTTTTATTTTCTTTAACAATATTCAATTAAGGGTTATCATTTTGTCAGACACACCTTCTGCCAAGATGATCTGAAGCTTCTGAACAACCTCAAGGCAGAAACTGCCACTATAATCACGTGGAGTTTCAATGTTGACAGGGGCATATTCTGTTTGAACTTCTTTGGGCAGCTTTCTTGCCAAACAAAGGAAATGACAACGTCACCGCCTTTTTTTTAACACAGGCTTACAATTCTCCTGCCACATTCTTGATTTCCTGCATAATTGCATTTTCACGCTCTTGAGAAGGCTTTTTAGAACCATTCACATATTGAATCATCAAACCTTGACTGATTCCCAAGCGCTTACCTATGGCAACAGCATTCAACTCTGGATGAGACAGGAATATCTGAGAGATTCCCTTCGGTTCAGGGTTTTCATATTCAAAACTTTCAAAAGAAACATCCTCGTCCAAATCCTCCCAATAGATACCCTCGTCATCCATTTCGTAGTTGGCACGTTGCTCTGGTGTTGCATTCAGCAATCGCTTATAATAAAGCAAAGATTGCCACAATACTTTGCCATCCTCGGTCTCACCGTATATACGGTTATCTGCAAACCAAATCCTTTTAATCTTCATTTTCACCTCCTTCTCCAATAGTTTCCACAAAAATAAGGAATCTTTCAATAACTAACAAGTATTTTAATTTTTATTTAGAAGAAAAAGAAGTTATTTCTAAGAAAAGAGATAGCTTATCCCCACACACGTTCTAATAAGGCGTGTGGGAGACTTTCAGGAAACACAAATGGGGCTTGACAGGCAAGCAACTGAACCTCATCCCGCCTTGTGCCTCCGAAAGGCACGAAATTGCCCTAGTTGGGGCAACTTTCTGTCCTTACTACAGCAGTTAACTGCCATGCCTAGGCACTTTGCGAAATGAGCGGAACTCCACTTTGCTATCGCCTGCACTTCCCTTCGCAGCGAGGCTCTCAAAATCAGCGTATCGTACGCATACACAGAAATACCGAAAACTATTACACACTACACAAAATCTTTGTATTTCATTAATTATCAACGTCTTGCATCCGTGCAATATCAGTCTTCACACTACACAGACACTACACCACACTACACTCATTTCGCTTCTGTTCTCCCCCTTTGGGGACGGAAACAAGCGAGCTGCTACAATGGCATAAACATGTAGCAGCTCGTAAGCGGTTCCACCCGTGTAGTGTAGTGTGGTGTAGTATTCGTGTAGTGTCTGAACCCACACTACACTCATATAATCACATTATAATCAATCATTTACAGCACTTCCGTGTAGTGTGCAATAGATTTCGCAAAATAAGGAATCTTTCAATAACTAACAAGTATTTGAATTTTTATTCCTCCGTATAAAGCACCTGGATCATGGTCTGACCCACTGCCTTCAATACATTCTTATCCAAATGAGCCATGTCATCGATTACCGTATGCCAGGTAGGACCGAAACTGCTCTGCTGGCAATCTGGGTAATATGCTATCACATCGATGGTTGGAATCTTCGCCTTCTGGTTCACAGGGATATGGTCGTCGGTAATCATACCGCCATCACTCTTAGGGAAATAACTGCCGTAACCAGCCTGGCGGGCTGCAGCCCAAACCTTCTTCACTATGCCACCGGCATACTGCATCGACATGCCCTCGCGGTAGAACTTGGCACCCTGACCGCCTACCATATCGAGAAGAATGCCGTAACGAGGATTGTAACTATCCGGCTTGTTCTCACTCCAATACTGCGCACCCAATGCCCAAGAGTCACCATCATCCTGAACATCAGCCCACTGAGGCGTACCCCAGTCTTCCGTATCGAAACATACGAAATCTACTCCGATATTCGGATTCAACTTCTTGTCTGCCTGCAACTGGCGGGCAAGCTCAAGCATCACGGCCACACCGCTGGCACCATCGTTGGCAGCCAGCACAGGCTTGCGCCAATTGGTACTGTCAGGATCATTATCAGCCCAAGGACGACTGTCCCAATGGGCACAGAGCAGGATGCGGGTCTGCGCCTTCGCGTTATAGTGGGCGATGATATTGGTATTCTTCAATATCGTGCCATCATAACCCTTCAGGTCGGCCTTCTGAGTCTCCACCTCGCAGCCAAACTGCTTGAATTTGCTCACAATCCATTCGCCACACTTATCGTGCGCCTCGCTGTTCATCACACGAGGACCGAAATCGCATTGCACCTGGCAATAAGCCAGCGCCGAATCGGCATTAAAGGCAGGACCTACGGGATTCAGCTTCTCGGCTTCCTCTACCTCCTGAACATCTGGCGAACTCGAACTGCTCGCATTCTTATAGCTGATGGTACCAGCCACCACTCCGGCAGCCACCACCAAGCCCAAAATTATCTTCATTTTCTTCGTCATCGTATTTACTTTGAACTTTCAGATTTGAACTTTGAACTTTATGATTACTTAATAACTATCGAATTCTTCACTCTTCGTTCTTCACTCTTCACTTTCCAAAGTTCTGCACCTGCGTCATCACTCTAAGCCAGTTGCCTCCCCAAATCTTGGCGATGTCCTGCTCGCTGTACTTGCGGCGCAGCAGCTGGAGGGTGAAGTTGATGAGTTCAGAAGAATCGGCAAGACCGCGGATGCCTCCATCTCCATCAAAATCGGTACCGAGACCTACGTGGTCGATGCCCATCACGTCGATGGCATGCTCCAGGTGGGCGATGGCATCCATGATGTCTGCTCCTCCCTCCTTGCGCAGGAATCCGTGGTAGAGCGTGGTATGCGCCACACCGCCACGAGCCGCCAGGGCACGCATCTGGTCATCCGTCAGGTTGCGGGGAACATCGCAGAGCGCACGGCTGCTGCTATGGCTGCACACGATAGGGGTCTGACTGATTTCGAGCGCATCGTAGAAACTCTTCTCTCCGGCATGACTCAAATCTACCATGATGCCATGGCGGTTCATCTCCTGAATCACCTTGGCTCCGAAACTGCTCACGCCATTGTGGGTGTTGCAGCCACGGGCACTGTCGCAGATGTCGTTGTCGCCATTGTGACAGAGGGTGATATAGACAATGCCGCGCTGGGCAAAATGCTTCACGTTGCTCAGGTCGTGCTCCAGGGCAAGACCGTTTTCTATGCCCAGCATGATGCTCTTTCTGCCCTTTCGCTTATCGCTGTAGAGATCGGTAGGCGTGCGGGCGATGCTGAGATACTGGCTGTTCTTGCTCACTATCTCCTCTATCTTGTCGAAGATGAGGTCGGCATACTGCGCCGGTCCCTGCACATCGAAATCCACCTTGCTGCTGAAGCTCTCGCCTATCTTAGGCTGCGGCAGATAGGCCACCATGGTGGTGGCATCCTGATGGCCGTCGGTCATCTTATGCAAATCCACAAGGATGCGGGAATCACGATGGTCGAACTTGACGCCCTGCGGGAAGAACATCGGCGTATCGCAATGGGTATCGAGGGTAAGGATGCGCTTATGCAACTGCTTGGCTGCATAGAAATTATTCGCCTGGTTTACAAGCCACAGGAAAAGCTTTCCACCTTCCTCGCCGAGCCATTCCGGATGCCACTGCACACCGAGAATCTGCTTATACTCGCTGCTCTCTATCGCCTCGATG
>OBCL01000415.1_pt1 | contig 11415 bp, 8 predicted proteins | sample 1495931 | NCBI WGS metagenome assembly OBCL01 (sample SAMN03418275, study PRJEB22391) | human gut metagenome | biome: human-gut; feature: organic feature; material: feces | host: Homo sapiens | place: Tanzania | collected 2013-01
CTCAGGACGTTCAACAGCCATATACACAATGCGTGCACTGTCTGTTAGTTGTGTCAATATGCCGAACGTGGATATAGCAACTTTCAGCGACAAGCGTTGCAGCAAATAGCAAACAAATATAACCAGCGTTGTCACCCAAGTTAGGGCAGACAAAGCTTGTAGCGCAACATGGTTGCGACCTATAAATCCGAAGATGTGCATAGGCACCCCAGCCACAATTACTGACAAACTAAGCACCAAAAATGTGATAAGACACATACGTTGTTGCCAATTGTGGCTACGACGGTCAAGAAAAATGGTTAGCCGTTGTGTAAGTTTTAAACTCATTGTTTTTCAGTATTTGGTAAGTAGGTTTTCAAAATTATTAGGACCACCCTATAATCATTTTGAATACCGACCTTATGTGCAAAGGTAGTGCTTTTTTATGGTTTTACGCCTTTTTACCCTCCTTTTTACGCCTCATTACGCCTATTTACGGTAGGTATATTTTTGGGGGGTTGTTTCCTTCGTTTAATTTTGCAAGCAATCTTAACTCCCAAACAATTAAAACATGATGAATTCTTTTTATCTCAAAAACACTCGCAGCGTGTTATTCAGTATGCTGCTTTCGTTGCTGATGTGTGTGGTAGGTGCAAGCAAAGCATCAGCTGGCAATGTTGTGCCGCGCAATCCGATTGTGCGTATCGACAATGGTCCTACTTATTCTGACAATGGCACCGAAGTTACGCTTAAACTTTGGATGTACAACTACGATGGCGACAATGCGTGGTTTATTGGCGATGTATATCTTACCATTGATGGGGTAAAGGTATGCAAGCTTAATGACATGTGGAATAAGATAGCCAATGTATCCAACGAAAATGACATTAAGAGCTATCAGAATGGTGGCAACGTAGGGTCGCAAGGCACAATTATGCTTAATGGCGTAAACGTAGGTACTGCGCAATTTCGGAATGCGAAAAAAGATCAGACGTGCAAATACAATTCTAATATGACAGAAACAAAATGGACGACTATCGACCTTAAACTTTCTTTCAACAATTCGTTTGCTTACATTCTGCACAAAATAAGCGTGGAAGGTAAGTGGCGTGACCGGTGTGATAATAAAAATAGGTATGATAAAAATTGGAACATCGAAAATACTATTAATGGCTACGTTTACCCTTTTGATTTAAAGATTGAGCGTAGAGGCTGGAATTTTGAGTTGTCGTGGAATAAACAAAAATATAACTATTCTGTAAAGTCTGATGGCAAGTGGGTTTTATATAAACATTTGGATGATACAAGTGTTAAGGTAGCAGAAATTCAAAGTACAGCCAATATACGTTCTATAGAAATTCCACTCAAAGATTTCAGCTGTAACGCTACATACTATATTACCTTTGTCCCCAGCACGTTTACTGAAGCTGAAACCATTTGTGGTTTGACAAAATCAGCTTCTAAAGGAGGGCATTCTATAAGAGATGGATTGTGTAAAAATTGCGAACATTCTTTTTTACAATACCAAACAACTGATGGGAAAATTGTGTCTTTCAATGGAAACAAAAACTTTGGTGCCAACATTCTATCGCATACAGTTGATAAAACTGGGAATTGCGTGATAGAATTTGACGGATCTATAACAACAATACCAAATTTAGCATTTTACAAAAAAAATCTATGTAATAGTATTTCCATTCCGTCTACTATAAAATCAATTGGCGAATATGCCTTCTCTAATTGTAAACTTAGTGGTAAACTTACAATTCCAAATTCAGTAAATAAAATTGGCTCAAATGCGTTTTCTGATTGCTCAGGTTTAACAGGAGATCTTATCATCCCTAATTCTGTAACAGAAATTGGTAACTCTGCATTTAGTGGTTGCTCTGGTTTTACAGGTGCCCTCACCATCCCCAATTCTGTAACTAAAATTGGCTCATATGCGTTTCATAATTGCTCAAGTTTTACAGGTGCCCTCACCATCCCTAATTCTGTAACTGAAATCGGCTCAAATGCGTTTTCTGATTGCTCAGGTTTTAATGGTAAATTGACATTATCAAATAAATTAGCAAAAATTATACGTTATTCTTTTTCTGGTTGCACAGGTCTTACTGGCGACCTCATTATTCCTAATTCTGTAACAGAAATTGCAGAAGGAGCGTTTAAAGGTTGCACAGGATTTAATGGTAAGTTGATACTATCGAATAACTTAAAAAAATTGGAATATCATGCTTTTAATGGTATTAAAATATTAGCAAATAAACAAGTTGTGTTACCTGCAACATTGGAAGAAATTGAACAATCTGCTTTTTGGGATAGTAAAATACAAAGTTTTAAATTCCTGTCGTTGCCTAAAGGTTTAAATTTTATACAAGGTTTTTCCAAAATTCCCAAATATGTAAGTCTTAGCGACGCATCGTATATAAGTGAACTGACAGATGGCAATGTAAAAAGGGCTTCGTACAGTCGCACAATGTCCAACACATGGGGGACACTCGTGTTGCCATACAACTTAAAATTAACGGGTGACGAACCCTACAGTTTATATGCCATAGATCATATTGCTAGCGATGAAATTGTACTGCGTAGTCCTGAAGGAGAGCTTACTGCAGGAACGCCTTGTATTGTAAAACGCAAGGGCGAACAAACCGAACTGACCTTTGTGGCTGAGAACGCAAGTATAAATGTAACCACAAACACAGATGAAGTAGGCGATTTGAATTTTATGGGTACTTACTGGGCTAAGGAAGTGACCAACGGATATATTATTCGTAAAGATAAATTCTGGAATGTGGCAAAGTTGAAGGAGTCTTCGCCTAATATAAAGGCATTGATGGTTGGTCCTTTCCGTTCATGGTTTGAGGGTGCTGCGCCGAATGGTGCTGCGCAACTCTCTCTGCGTATAGACAATCCAACAACGGGCATCGACAACGTTGCACCTCTCGAAACACTCAACGCTGACAATGTGGAATATTACGACCTGAATGGTAAACGACTTGCTGCACCGATGAAAGGCGTAAACATCGTGAAACGTGGCAACAAAACAATGAAGGTTATCATCAAATAAGCATCGAAACAATGAAAAAGAAGCTATATATTAAACCCGAAATTTGCGTTTTTCAGTTCGACATACAAACTGCTATTCTAAGTATGTCATCATTAGAGTTTGCAAAGGATGATGACTATACAGAAGAGAATATTAAAGACCTGTGGAGTGACCCTGATAGTGGGGAAATTTGGGCAGACTAAAGAATTTGCCAACTAATCCCGTTAGACAGGGTGTCCAAAATACGGATTTTGCCTCCATTATGTTTCTAACATAAAATATCAAAAACACACGAGGTTTATAAGGTATGTGCCCTTATAAACCTCGTGTGTTTTTATTTATGAAATGAGATTAGTGTCGTTGACGACGTACGCTCAAACCACCTCCACTGCTCTTGGGAGATGTTGATTTGGTGCGGGGAGCTTTAGTCTTAGCTGGCTTTGACGGCTTAGAAGTTGAAGTGCTCACTCGGGTAGAAGTACGGCGCGAGGTAGAAGTGCGTCGTGCAGTTGGTGTGCTTGCACGTCGTGAACTATTGCGAGCCGATTTGCCAAGAGCAGCAATAGAGTCAGCTTCGACTTGTGCCAAAGAGTCGGCACGCAGACGTGCATAATATGCACTGTCGCGACCATAAACATGCTCTTGCACATCGGTAAGTTGCTTTTCAATGCGCTGCTGTTCGGCTTTAGTTTCAGTTTCGTCGACGCAATAGTTAGAGAGCAAGCGGTCTTGCAAGTTTACAGCTTTATAAATATCGCCCTTGTAGCGTTTCATTGTAAAGAAATCGTCGGCAGACATCATCGCAGCATTGTTGAGCGATGATCCCATAAGCATGAGTTTGCCTAAGTAGGGCGCTACGTCCGACATTTTAAGCCAAAACATAGGGTATTGTGCCAACTCGCCACCAAAGTCACTGTCACCGCGTTTTAATACGGGGCAAATGGCTGTAACTTGGCTACGGAAGGTTGCTGTATGTTGGTCGTAATAGGTGCTTTCTTTTACAAAATAAGCTTTAACCTCGTCCGAGGGAATATCCGCATCATTTACACGCACTTTATCGCCCTTCGACTCATAAAAAATGTGGTAACGATCCATTATCTCTTTGGCAGAAACCTCGTTTTTTTCCGAGAAATTTTCATTGCCATCGAGTTTATAATCGTATGCCTTAATTTGTTTGCGGAGCAAGAGTTTAAAGAGATATGTAAATAGGTTTTCGCGCCCATCTTGTGGCGTTGTAGGGAAATAGAGCACCGCATTTTCCTCTTTATTCAAATCGATAGTGCGGTATAAGTCGCGTCGCCATGCAGCATCGTTAGGCATGGTTTGTGCGGTGGGAAAATCTCTATACGAACTACCCTTTGGCGCGTTTAACTGCTGTTCTTGCTTTTGTTGTTGTTCGGCACGTCTACGAGGTGGCTGTGCGTAGGCACAGTCAGCAAGTGTAATGCTTAACAGCAAAGCGAGGGCAAATATTTTTTTCATTGTAGGGTGTTTTGGTAGGAGCTTAATTAACTATAACTTCAAGGCTTCCGTTTAGGTTTCGGGCAATGCCGTCAGGACCTATGGCGCGTACCTTTGAAATGTAGAAGCGTTGACCGCGACGTAATTCGCGCATCAAGTTACGCTGATTTTCAGTGAAGTTGGCACCTGCTGAGGGTTCTGGGCGGAAGTTACCCATACGGTCGGCAAATACGGTTTCAAAGCTAAGCACTTTAAAGGGTATATTGAGCAATCCATCGTCGATGGCAGCCCCTAAACCTGCAGTCCCAATAATGGTGCCTTTGGCAATGCGTCCACCACGGAAGCGGTCGGTGCCCACTTTAATAAATGCTGTAGGATCGGGCAACTTGCGAACTTGGAAAGTGAAGCTACCCATTTTCTGTGCCTTGCCATTGACAGTACCACTCACAGTGAAGGTAACGTTTTCGCCTACTTTGGCAGGTCGTGCGGTATATTTTCCAGGACCTGTTTGTGTGAGCGTACCCCCCGTCATGCTAAGGTGAACGCCCGCATTACCACCTGCAGCTGTCACGCTAATGGGGTTGTTAAAACCAGCGTAAAGCACGTTCATCAAATCGGCTGCCACTGTAGCTCCTGTGGGAGGAGCAATCACATTATATTTTTGAGTAAACTCGCGACGAATAATATCGCCTGCAGCATTAGGCATAAGAATGTAGCCCGAAAATGAGTATTGACCAGGACCACCCACTGTGAAGTTGTAACTGCCGTCAGCAGCAATGCGTCGACCATTCACATATATTTCAGGACGTTGTGTGGTGTCAACAGCTGCCATAAATATTTTTGAGCGGAACACATCGCCAGGATAAAGCGTAGTGGCTTCTGCCGATACATAGGCATTAAGTTGATTGACACGAATATCCTTCATGTCGATGTTGGCACGCAAGGTATGAATTACTTCGTTCTCAGCCTTGCGCACATCGCTTTGCAACTTGGCAAGCATGGTCACAGCAGCAATCGAGGGCATTTCCTCAAACATATACTGTTCCCAATTTTTGCCCACGTTATCCTCGTTCTTAGGCACATCTGTCGATAGGTTCGAGGCAATGATAACCTTTTGGCGTGGGTCGGTTACCAAGGCGAGTATGCGTTTTCGGTAAGAGCAAATAGCGTTATAAAGTTGTTTTCCTTTACCCTTGGCAGGAGCCAACATAATGCGGTTAGAACCTTCAAGGTCTTCTTTGTTTTGCAGATTATCGGGGTCAGCATCTTTGCCATCCGCTTCACGCGCAATGGCCCAACGCAATTCATCAGCCAAGTTATATAGCGAGTCGCTCATCTGCTTCACTTGCATCGCCTTGTCATACCAAGGTTTAACCTTAGTAGGATTGCTTTTATAAGCTTCGGCAAAGTCGGCATAGAGCGCCTGGTTCTCCTTCATAGCGTTATGAGTGGTGCGCTTTAAGCTTTCGCCTATTAAGCCAAAACCTTTAAGCACGTCACTCGACACGTTGAGCGCCAACATAGCCATCAACACGATATACATCAAGTTGATCATCTTTTGGCGTGGAGAAACCGGTCTTTTCTTTACGGACATAATGTGTATATATATAATAGAAGTGTGTTAACCGCGTGGGCATTTTCTTAAACCAGCATGTTTCCACGTGCGGCAAACCTCGGGTTTTATCAGGCTAAAATTATTCTTGTGTACCTGTCATTTTCATCGAAAGTGCTTGAATCATGCGGCTATACACGCCATTGAGGTCTTCAATTTGCTTTGCGAGTTTGCGTGTTTGCTCATTGATGCTCTCGATAGTGCCCACTTGTTGGCTAATGCTCTTAAAGTGGAGGTCGTATGTTTTATTGATAGCGGTGAGTGTGCGGTTAAGATTTGCCATCTCTTCGCTATCGCGTGTAAGCTTCACACTTTGTTCGTCCACCTTGTCGAAGGTTTCTGCCAATGTGCGCAACTTTTGGATGTATTGTTGCGTAGCCTCTTCCATTTCGGGCGAAAGCACTGCTTGTGCGCGATGAAGCAACTCGTCGTTTGCCATGCGTATAATTTCAGCCAAGCGTTTGGCTTCAGCATCAAAGGGAACTGCGCCAGCAGGTGTAGCAGCGGCAATAGCTGCTTGTGCGGCAGCAGCATGGGCTGCATTTTGTGCTTCGGCATTGGCACTCTGAGTTTCGGTTTGGGTGGCAGTTGTTTCAGCTTGATTGTCCACAGTTTGTGCAGTAGCAGCAGGTGCCACAAACACAGTTTGAACGCTCGCTGCAGCAGGCTGAGCTACTGTGGCTGCAGGTTGTGCAGCAGGCTGAACAGCAGGAGCAACTTGCTCTGTAGTCTCAGGTTGTGCTGTGTCATTATCAGCGTATTCGTTGTCGTCGTTTGTTTCTTCGTCTTCTTCTTCATCGTCAAGGTCAAGTCCCAAACGTGCGGCAATTTCTTCGTCCGTTTCGTAGTCGTGTGGAAGTTCTTTACCAATTTCGTCTTTATCGAACGGACGGTCGAACGCCGAAAGGAAGAATACCACAACCTCGGTGCCCATACCAATAAAAAGCATGAAGTTACCACCCGGAAGGTGCGTAAGTTTAAAGAGCGCACCCAAAATTACGATAGATGCACCCCATGAATAGGCGTAGTTAAGAAAAGTCTGTCCGGGCACACTGTCCATCCAGTGTTGCAAGCGGATTACAAAATTTATTTTGCTCACTTTTTTTCTTTTTTAAAGGGTATGTTCAACCTTGTTTTATGCTGAGAATGAGGGATTTACGAAATGCAAAGTAGCTTAAAAACGACTTGCTTTGCCATGGAATTATAAGCATTCAAACACACGTTTGCCACTTAGTCGCCTCCCTCAAAAACCTTTATTTTCTTTTTTTACTGCTGCTTGTAGCGCTCACGGTATTGGCTTTAGAACGCACGCAGCGGAAACCAATGTAAGAGCGGGGTTGGTTTTGATATTCCCAAGTGCGCCAAGCCGACTGAATGAACGACATGGGGTCTTTCCATGAACCACCGCGCACACTTTTACGTTTTAACACGTAGGGATCTTCTTTGGCAGCGTTGTATGAGAGTTGTGGGTTGAGGTCAGCCATGGCTTCAACACCTGCTTCGGTATAAACGGTGCTAGTCCATTCAGCCACATTACCCGCCATGTCGAAGAGTCCGTTAGAGTTTGCACCATAAATGCCCACGCGCGAGGTTATAAGGTTACCATCGTCGGTGTAGTTACCATGGTCGGGTTTAAAGTTTGCATAGAAGCAACCCTCTTTGCTCTTAGCCTCATAGCCATCCCATGGATAGGGATTACCCTCTTTGCCACGTGCAGCATATTCCCACTCAATTTCGGTCGGCAAACGATAGCGCTGAATGTAGCGTGCCTGTGGTCCCATGCCTTTCAGCAAAAAGTTGGTGCGCCATGCACAGAAGGCTTCAGCCTGTTCCCACGTTACACCTACCACGGGATAGTCGTTGTAGTTTGCCGAAGAGAAGTAGAGCTTCATGTATTGCTCGTTGTTGGCATTCGTAAAGTCGTTAACCCACACCGTGGTGTCGGGATAAACAGGAACGATGTAGGTGTTAAGAAAGTCGTAAAGGCTTGAGAGTGGACGTTCGATGGTTTGTCTCACAATCTGTCCGTTATCGTCCACATAAGCCGTATCTTTCGAAATCATTACCACCTCGTCAGGGTCAACAGGACGGTCGGTATTAAGCGAACGTTCGTTGGGGTTGAGACGATATTTGCGCAAAGCAGCCTTTTCGTAGTCAAATATTTCGTAGCGATAATTGAGCTGACGTGTATCGAGCATACGTGTACCATCGATGGGGTGTGTAATGTATACACTGTTGATGGCGCGTTCTTGATCTTCTGTGGGTTTGCGGGGCAAGGGCTTATTCCAATTAAGGTGGGGTGTAACAGGGTCACCATTTTTGTCTACCTCAATTTTATAGGTCTCGTCACCACCATATTGTGGGTCTGCCAAGCGTTCACGGATAATAGAGTCGCGCACCCACTCCACAAACTGTCTATACATAGAGTTCGTCACTTCGTATTGGTCCATCCAGAAACCATCTACCGAAATGTCCTTTTGTGGTGTAATGGTGCCCCAAAGTGAGTCGTTTTTTTCGAGTCCCACTTTCAAGAAACCTCTTTTCACCTCAACCATGCCATAAGGTGTGGGTTCGTTGAACGATGCTGCGCGTGAGCCAGTTACTTCGCCGCCACTCATCATGGCGCGGCTGCTGCCCATGCACGATGCCAACAGTCCACAAGCGGCAAGCGTAGTCAGTATATATAAGAATGTATGTTTCATCAAAGTTTATTTGCTAATATGCTAATTTAGAATCTTTAAATTCAGAATGTTGAAAATTGCCCTAAATGGGTAAATACGCCTCGCAGTGTTTTTTGCCAATGCCTAAATAGGTGTATGGGCAAAATGTTTTGCCCATAGATGGTTTATAACCACCTTACGCTGCGATGTGCGTTTTTGCCTTTTTTGCCCAAGTTTAAATCAAGGCGATAGCCTAAAGTCACCTCGTGTTGACCTGCACCTATGCCCATGCCCGAGGTATTTGCCTCGTAAGCGTAGCTAAGATCTACACCGTGGAACATGCCGCCCACAAACCCCGTGACCGAGTGTTGCGGACTGTAGTTGATGCCCGCGTAGAGTCGTTTTTTTTCGTGTGCATATTGCACGCGTGCGGTAATGTCGGCGCGGAAGGCTGAACCATCATAGCGCAACAAAGTGGTAGGCGTTATAGTAAAGAACGGATTTTTTAGTCGAATATTGTATCCCGCGGTCAAATTATAAAGCGATTTTACACCATATTCGTTTGTTTCGCCCATCATTACGGTGGGTGCCGTGATGTGTTGCATCGCAAAGCCTACATACCAACGGTGGTGTGCATAATACAGACCAGCCGAGGCATCGAATTTAGAACCGCTTAAATCGGTTGTGGGGAAGGCAGGGTCGTTGGCATCGCCCAATTCAGCTTTCGAACCATTCAGCGATTCGTTGAGCATGTCGGCTTCAGCACCCACACTCAATGTGCCGCCCCATAGCTTAAAGTGGTAGGCATATTGCAGCGAGAAGCGTTTGTGCGAGAACAAACCAAACTCATCGTTTTGGAACAATGCTCCCACACCGTGGCGAGTTTTGCCCAACTGAAATGCCATGTCAGCCCCTGCATACATGGTGCTTCCTGCATCGTCATAGCCCGAGGCATGCGTTTGCAGAGCTGCCGTAATGCTAAGTTGTGGGGTGCGCCCTACAGCTGCTGGGTTAAACTGTGGTTCCATCTGCCAATAGTGCACAAATGCGGGGTCTTGTTGTGCCCAAGCCTTAAAGCCCGTAGCTGTAAGAGCCACGAGCACAGTCATTGCATGCACTATTCTTCGTATGGTTTGCATCGTATGTGCAAAGTTACTGCTTTTCTTTTTTGAAAATGATAATGTAATTAAAAAAAATGTGATTTTTTAGCATTAAAAATCAGAAACCTTGGCAGACTCCCTCTTCCCTACCCTTTTTACACTTATGTTTGGTAGGGTGTTTTAATACTTGGGTAAATTGTGAAAGCCATCCTTCGTTATAATCAAAAGGAAGTGAATTGAGAACATTGGTCAAAAAAATGTATCTTTGCATCATGGATTTCAAACTGCCCAAACAGAGAATGCAGAAGTTTGTAAACTTCAATGTAACATGGCTAGTTATCCTATGTTGAAAACGGAGAATATCCCCCTACCCAAAACGGAGGTATCCGTTCAGATAAATCTTGTGTTTCGATTGACAATTTGTAAAAAACATTGGCACTAACATGCGCCATAATTACTACACAAAAAAATGTATAGATATGAATTTTAGAATGATGATTAAGACAGGTTCTCTTCTATTTTGCGTGTGTCTCGCCATCTGCTTGCTTTATTGCAATCAGAAAAACGAAGCAGGTGCTCCGAATAGAGAGACCTCTAAGACGGTACCTACAGTCTGTTTGTATACATTGGGAAAAGTATCACCAAACTTGCGTAAAGCAATGCTTGACTCTTTAAAAGCACATTATCCCAAATGTAAATATGTAGGCAATATTGCCTTGAACAAAAAAGCAATCACAACAAAAAGGAATGACCATGTGCGCTATAGAGCTGACTTATTGAATGAGCAATTAAAAGCGTTTAAGTCCGATTCTACAATCGTTATTGGGCTAACTCAAGCTGATATAGGAATGGACAATTTTCGCAATCGACCTCATAGTGGTATAATGGGACTTGCAAGTGGCATTGGTACAGGTGTGGCGGTATTCTCCTCATATCGTCCTCATGGTTATGGGCAATTATTCAGTGTGATGCTTCATGAAATAGGTCATACACAAGGATTACGTCATTGCCCCGATACGAGTTGCATGATGCAAAACGCTAAAGGAGGAAATCCATTTGCAAAGACACACACTTTTTGTGCCAAATGCAAAAACTTCATGAAGGATCGACATTGGAAGTTATGACACTAATTATGAATCGTTGTAATGGATTACCCCGTTAGGTAGGTTGTTCAAAATCCATAATATTTTTCGCATGGTTGTGATAAAAAAATGATATCGTAAATAGTTGATATTCACAATAACAGATGCAGAAAACGCCTCAATTCATGTATTATTAGAAGGGGTCACCCCTAACGGGTAGGGTGTTTAAAATCTATGATTTTTTTCAGCATGGTTTTGATGATGTTTTGATGTTATAAATGGTTGATATTCAACGAAAATAAACATGGAAAATACCACAATTCAGGTATAGTTATAATGGGTCACCCCGTTAGGTAGGGTGTTCAAAATCCAGAATGTTTTTCTGCACTATTTCATCGGATTTTTGACGTCGATAAATTACATGGATAAATGGGTCACCCCGTTAGGGGTGAGATAAGGTAGCCAGGTATGTGAA
>OBCL01000419.1_pt1 | contig 11357 bp, 8 predicted proteins | sample 1495931 | NCBI WGS metagenome assembly OBCL01 (sample SAMN03418275, study PRJEB22391) | human gut metagenome | biome: human-gut; feature: organic feature; material: feces | host: Homo sapiens | place: Tanzania | collected 2013-01
TGATGGATGCTGTGGGCTTCCACATTCCTGGTGCTTTCGATAAGATTCTTGACATTGAATGCTGCCACTTAATGGACGATATCAATAACCAACTGCGTAATGGCATACGTCAGTTTGCACTCGACAATGGACTTACGTTCTATGACATTCGTGGTGGACATGGCTTGTTGCGTAATATGATGTTGCGTAACTCGGCTACTCACGAGGTGATGTTGCTCATTCAGTTCTGTATTCGTACAGACGAGGAACAACAGCAAGCTAATAGTGTGCTTGAATACGTACACACCAACTTCCCGCAGGTAACTTCGTTGCTTTGGGTGAACAACCTTAAGTGTAACGATACGATTGGTGACCTTGATGTGCATACATATTTTGGAACCGATTTTATTTACGAAACGATGGAAGACTTGCGTTTTAAAGTAGGTCCTAAGAGTTTCTATCAAACCAATACGGAGCAGGCTTACGAACTCTATAAGGTGGCTCGCAACTTTGCAAAACTCACAGGTAACGAGTTGGTTTATGACCTTTATACAGGTACAGGAACCATTGCCAATTTCGTAGCACATCAAGCTCGTCAGGTGATAGGTATTGAATATGTGCCCGAGGCCATTGAAGATGCAAAGGTAAATGCACAGATCAATAAGCTTGACAATACGCTCTTCTATGCAGGCGACATGAAGGATATTCTTAACCAAGAATTTATTGAAAAGCATGGTCGTCCTGATGTAATTATTACAGACCCCCCTCGTGCTGGTATGCACACAGATGTAATTAATACGATTCTTTTTGCTGCGCCCCAACGTATAGTTTACGTGAGTTGTAACCCTGCTACGCAAGCGCGTGACTTGCAACTGCTTGATGCGGAATATCGCGTAGTAGCCGTACAACCCGTTGATATGTTCCCACAGACACATCATGTTGAAAATGTGGTATTGTTAGAGCGTAGATGATATTTTAGGGGGTATCCCTATACTATTTTAAAAGACTCCTAACATGCGCACATTTCAACGTCACAATCCCGCTTTGTTGCAAAAGCTCAATGCTTTGGCTGCTGCCGACGATGCAGATGGTTTAAGAGACTATCTTTTGTCGTTGTCGGCATCCACCTTTCGCACTGCCGGTAGCATGTTGGCAGATGAGGTGTTGCCTGCACATAGTGCTCATTTTTGGCACCTTTTTTCGGTCATAGTCCCTGCGCATGCGAAAGCCTTCTTGGGCACTTTCTTAAAAGTGGCTGTGGCACTATATAAGTCAGAGAAATTGGCACTCGATGAAGAGGTGCTTACGGCATATTCTTTGGTATGCAGCCATATAGATAAGGCAAAACTCTTGCAAGCGTTGTTGCCTTGCTTGAGAACAGAAAGAGAAGTCTTTTTCTTGTTCGACAACTTCTGCGATAACGAAGATTTTGGATTTGCCTTATTGATTAAGTCTGGCACCATGCCTTGTTACTACACATTGTTTAACGCACTAAAGTGTAGTGAGGAACATCACATTAAGCAGTGTGCTGCCATGCTGATGAAAAAAGGCGATTCGCGTTCGTTTAATCTTGCCTGCATCCTTAAGCAATATTTTGGACTGGCTGATATAAGCGGACAATTTTCGCTGCGCATTCAAGACTACGAATTAAGTCGACTTGATCAAGGCTACGACTACTTTGTGAAAATGATGAACAAGTAAGAAGGGTTTAAACTAAAAAAACACATACATATAATGAATAAATTTTATATTATGCTGCTTGCAGCAAGCATGGTATTTACACCGTGTTTGGCTCGTAAAAAGAAGTCGAAAACTGTGCAGCAACCTGCCTCTGCTCAGGTAAAAAGCGAAACAAAGAATGGGTTGTTCACTGTGACCAAAACAGGCAACGATTGGTTCTTTTCAATTCCTGATAGTCTTATCGGGCGTGAAATTTTGGTTACTGTGCGTTACACTTCAACTCCTGCAGGAACAGGTAAATATGGTGGTGAATTAGCGAATCAGCAGACTGTGTATTTCCAAAAAATCGACAACGAAAAAATGTTGCTTCGCTCACGTTTGTTGCTCAATGCAGCCGATTCAACCGACCAAATCAATCGTGCTATCACCATAAGCAATGAAGACCCTGTGATTGCTGCTTTTAAAATAGAGTCGAGCGCAGGTCAACAATATAAAATAAAAGTTAGTCCCTTCTTGCTCGAAGATAATCCTGCAGTGGGCATTTCTCGTGACGAGAAAAAGACATTTGGTTTGCAGTCAATCAATGCCGCAGCCTCTTACATCGAGAGCATTAAAACCTTCCCTCTTAACACTGAGGTGCGTGTGGTAAAAACGTGGAATGCCTCGTCTACGAATAACGCAGCAGCATCCTACACGGGAAAAGTAACCATCGGTCTTAACACCTCTTTCGTATTGTTGCCTCGCACCCCCATGCAGTGTCGTCTTTTCGATCCTCGTGTAGGTTATTTTACTGACAATTTCGTGCTCTTCTCAGACAATCAGCAACGCGTAGAGCCCAAGCGTTTTATTACCCGTTGGCGTCTTGAACCCAAAGATAGCGCCGATATGGAAAAGATGAAACTTGGCGAACTCGTTGAACCTAAAAAGCCTATTGTATATTATATTGACCCTGCTACTCCTAAGCAATGGCGTCCTTACCTTATTCAGGGTGTGAACGATTGGCAAAAGGCATTTGAGCGTGCAGGCTTTAAGAATGCAATTATTGCTAAAGAATGGCCCGAGAATGATTCAACCATGTCGATGGAGGATGCTCGTTACTCATGTATTCGCTATTTGGCATCGCCTATCGAAAATGCCTATGGTCCTAACGTACACGATCCGCGTTCGGGCGAAATTATTGAGAGCCACATTTGTTGGTATCACAATGTGATGACGCTTGTACACGATTGGTACATGATTCAAGCAGGTACATTGGATGAGGCTGCACAGAAGATGAAGTACGATCCCGAACTTATGGGACAGCTCATACGTTTCGTTTCTTCGCATGAGGTGGGTCATACACTCGGACTCCGTCATAACTTTGGTTCTTCTTCAACCGTTCCGGTAGATAGCCTGCGTTCTCGTTCGTTTGTAATGGCACATGGTCACACGCCAAGTATTATGGACTATGCACGTTTCAACTACGTGGCACAACCTGAGGACAATATTCCGCGCGAAGGCATCTTCCCTCGCATTGGCGACTACGACTGCTGGGCCATTGAGTGGGGATATAAACCCATGTTCAATGCTTATGATGACGTGAGCGACCATTTTGAACTCGAAGCACTTACCTCAGTGCGTTTAAAAGATAACCATCGTTTGTGGTTCGGTGATGGCGAGACCAATCGCACCAATGATGCGCGTTGCCAAACAGAAGATTTGGGTGACGACGCAATGAAGGCAAGCTACTATGGTATTCTCAACTTAAAGCGTGAAATTAAGCAAATGCCACAGTGGACCTATGAGAGCACCGACATCTATGGTAGCAATCTTAGCAGTCTTTACAATCAGGTAGTGGGTCAGTTTATGCGTTATTGCAATCACGTGATGCGCAACATCGGTAGTGTGTATGCCGACTATAAGGCACCTAACGAAACAGGTGCTGTTTATAGTGACGAGCCTCGCGACAAGCAGCAAGCTGCCTTTGAGTTTATCAACGAAAACGTGTTCAAAGAACCACGTTGGTTGATCGATGTAGACTATATGCAGCGTATTGCTCCTAATCCGCAAGCCTTCCTTAACAAAATAGGTGGCAATGTGGTGAGTTCTATGCTTTCAACAGGTTTGCTGAATCGTTTGACTGAAACTTATCCTGCTTCGCAATATGTTCCGGCAGTGATCAATGCTTTGTTCTCAGAACTTGCCACGAGTAAACAACCTTCTGCTTATCGTCGTGCTTTGCAAATGAGTGCTGTGAAGGCTTTGACAAGTTATTACCCTGCTTATAGTGGACGTAGCGAGTCAGCAGCTGTCGTGTTGCAGCAACTCAAGCAATTACAGCGTAAATGTCACGCAGCATCATCGCAAGCTCACTATGCAGCTTTGGCTGACATGATTGATAGAGCCTTGGTGGTGAAATAAAAACTTCTATCTTTTAGATTGCATTTTGCATAAGGTGCTCAAAATCTGCAATAAATCATGCTCGATTTATTATGGGTTTTGAGCACCTTATTTTTTTGAACATTTGCTTAGTGAAAATATAGGGTGAAATCAACCAATTAAAACTAAAATAGCTAACTTTGCAACATGAAACAACTACCAGAGAATATGAAGGCACCGCGCATACGTCCTAAGGCAAAGGTGCGGCTTGATGCCAATGAATCGCCGTTTAATACCCCGTTCAATCGATATCCTGACGAGAAAGACCTCGGCGAACTGAAACATAATTGGGGCAAACACGAACGCATACCTGCCTCCTGCATCTATTTTACGCATGGAACAGAAGAAGCGGTCGATCTGTTGATGCGTGTTTACGCATTGCCCAATCGCGACAGTGTGGTAGCAGCCGAACCTACGCGCAGCATTTATAAGCGTCGTGCCATTATTAACCGTGTGGAGTATAGAGAGGCTGCGCTTAAAGAGAACGATTTTGAGTTAGATGCTGAGCGCATTTTAGAAGCCGTGAGCGAAACCACAAAGATTATTTATTTGTGTTCGCCCAATTCGCCTACAGGTAATTTGCTCGATGCACAAAGCATTGAAACAATTCTACAACTCTTTGAGGGAATTGTTGTAGTAGACGAATCGTATATCGATTTTGTGCCACATAAGTCGATACTTCCTTTGCTTAATAAGTATAAGAATTTGGTTATTCTGCGTTCCTTCTCACATGCTTGGTCTATGGCTGGGTTGCATTTAGCAGCTATCGTGGGATATCCTGAGGTAATTAAAAACGTAAGTTGCGTAGGATTGGTACACCCCATTAGTATGGTGGTAGAAGATGCGGCTGCACGCATGGTAAAGAACCGACTTGATGTGGATAAGTGGGTGCGCCAAATTGTAGACGAACGCAATAAGGTGAGATTGGCATTGAGCGATTTACCTGAGTGTAAACATATCTACCATTCGGATGCAAACTTCCTATTGGTGCGTTTTGCCGACACAATGGCAATTTATAAATACCTACTCAAAAATGGCATAGCCACACTTCCCGTAAAAGGTTGTTTGCGCATTACCATTGGGCTGCCCAATGAAAATTCAGCTTTATTGGGAGCTTTGCGTAGACGACTTGGGTAACATGCCGTTTTTGTGTAAGAACCCAAAAATCCCATGAATTGGAGAATATGAATTTTTCAAATCTATTTTCTTGTTATTTTAAGAAAATGCGGTGAACGATTTCATATTCCCCAATTCATGGGATTTTTGATTGTTTTTTTAGAGCCTCCTTTATAATTCAGTGAGCAAGGTGGGCGTTTTGCGTGGCAACACTTGCAACACCAAATTCGCGTTTTCGCCTTCAAGCGTAAAACCTGCCTCGGTTAGCACATTTGTGCATGTTTCAAGGGCAATTCTCGGAATGTTATTTTGTGCGCTAAGGTGGCAAAGCCATACGCGCTGAATGAGGTCGCGGTTAAGGTGTTTGGCAAGGAATTCAGCCGTTTCTATATTGCTAATGTGCCCATACGGACTGCTAATGCGGTTTTGCAGCCGAATGGGGTAGGGACCAGCAGCTAACATTGCCACATCGTAGTTAGATTCTATGATAAGGTGTGTGGCTTGACCCACTATTTGAGGCATCTCGTCGGTAAAATGTCCCACATCCGTCAGCAACACAATGCACTTATCGTCAACACGTATTATGTAGCCGTTGTTGTCGGCACTATCGTGAGGCACGGTAAAGGGCGTGATGTTAAAAGGCCCCACATCCACCGACTCGTGGGGTGACACAATTTGTTGAAGTGATGTAGGAATTTTTTTCGATACAAAATGGTTTCGCTGAATAGATTGATGCACAGCCTGTGTGGTGTAAACAGGTACGTGAAACTGTGTAGAGAAGGCACCAATGCCCTTCACATGGTCTGTATGGTCGTGTGTAATTAGTGCTGCCTGAATCTGTGCCAAAGCAAGTCCGTAGTTTGAAAAATGCTGTTTCAGTGCACGCATACTGATGCCTAGGTCAATGAGCAGTCCAAAACCATTATGGTTAAAATAATAACAGTTGCCGCTACTGCCAGAGCTAAGAGATATAAATTGAAGCATGATAGTTGTTTTCTTTTTTAGAAGGGCAATCCCACGGCAAAATGCAGTGCGAAGTCGCGCGAGAAATTGGGTTTTGTAATGGGGAAGTGCAATCGTCCGTGCGGGTGTGCAGGGTCAATGGCTTTCATACCTCCATCAAAACGTAGGATGAAGTAGTTAAAGTTGAAGCGAATGCCCAAACCATAGGCTAAGGCAATTTGTTTATAGAAACTGTCGAAGTGGAATACACATTGCCCGCGTCAAGGAAGAAAGCGCCATGTAGTTTCCAAAACAAGTGAGTGCGCCATTCGGCACTCAAGTCGAGTTTCATATTACCCGTTTGATTTACAAAGTCTACCTTTCCGTCCTTTCCTTTGTACGAACCAGGTCCTAAGTCTCTTACACTCCAACCACGTACACTGTTTGCACCGCCCGAAAAGTAGCGCTTTTCATAAGGCAGAATGGTAGAGTTGCCATAAGGAATGCCAATGCCAAAGGCAAGGTGAAGTGCCAATGAGTTTTTTTCGCCTAAAACAATGCTTTTCGCAAAGTCAATGTCGAATTTAGCATATTGTGAGTAAGCAATGCCAAAAATATTATAAGTGCCGTCAGTGCGATGGCTTTTTGTAGCTTTCGACAAACCATAGAGCAAATTACCAGCAAGTTCCACCCCACATTTTAGTTGAAACCCATTTGTTTGGTAAAGCGACGAAGGCATTGACTGAGCATTTCGCAACGAATTGTATACAAAGTTATATCCTGTTTTCATAATGAACAGGTTTTCGTAGCTATAGCGCAATACGGAGTAATGGGGGTCATCTCCTTCAAGATAATCTTTTCTGAATGTGTCCGAAATCCAAGGCATGTAAACATAGTTCACCGATATCAAGTCGTAGCGGTGTTGCCAACGTGGATTTTGTGCGTGGCTCCAATTATATGCCCAAGCGCCTGTTAGAATGCGTCGGTGAAATTCAGGGCGGTCTTGTGTGTCGTACATAATTTTAGCCTCAGAACTTGCTTTTATTCTGCGCTTTTGGTCGATACTCACAAAGGGAATAAGCAAGGTGGGGAAGCGTAAATTAGCCTCTGCACTCCATTCTGTGTAGTTTTGGCTTGCATAGCCTTCAAGACCTGTAATCGCCTCGTAAGCCGCACGAAGCTTGAGGCTTAGTAACTCTGAACCCTTAAATAAATTTCGGTTACCATAAGTAAGCGCCATAGCAGCTCCCAAGTCGCCTGAGGTGTTTGTACCCTCCACTTCGAGTCCTATAGTGTGTGGTTTTGCGGGCTTTACGCGTATGTTGCAGTCAAGCAAATCGTTGCTCCCTTCAACAGGAACAGTGCGGATATTGGTAAACGTCACAGTGGGCAACGAACTCAAGTTGCTATAAGTGTTTTGCAACTGTGTTTCGTGGTAGAGGCTGTCGGGACGCATCGCAACGTGCGAAACGAATACGCGTTTATTGATGCGCACCTTCTCATCGTATATAAAGTTAATGCCACGATAGTGCAACGTGTCTTTAGCCGATTCGGGTTGAACAAATTGTTCAGCACCATCTATTTTCTCAGTGTGAACATTGATGTTTCTGTAGCGTTGTGGCACGTAGGCACGCAGTGAATCTACCTTTTCGGGCATTTTGATAGACATGGTTACTTTAGCTCCTAATTCGCCCACTATGGTGTCGATGTCAAAAGTAACGAAGTCGTTGTTTAAATAGTAAAAACCACGTTCGTGCAAGGCATTGATGGCGCGTGAACGCTCTTCTGCCAAAATATTGAGGTTCAAGGGCATGCCTTGGCGCAGTTTTGTGTAAACAGAGTCTTGCAAAAAGGCTTCATGAATCACAGGACTATCAAAGTGGAAATCGAGTTGTTTTACGTAGTGGCGTGGCCCTGGTTGTATGCGATATTCCACGTGCATCTTATGTCCGTTGCGTCGCATCAGCGTGTCGGCATTAGCGTGCAAATATCCTTCGCTATAGAGAGCCTGTTCTATGTTATATTTGCTGTATTGTGCCAGTTGGCTATTATACACCACGGGGGCTTCGCCAATTTTTCGCCACAACTTAGACAAACCTTTATTGCCTTTAATAGAGTCGGCTTTCGACCAACAATAAATGCCCAAAGGTACTTTAAAGAGTGTAAACCATTTGGCATTAGGATGCTGACGTAAATAGCCTTTATATTGCGATGTATTAAAGTGTTTACTTGTGCTGGTAATTTTCACGTCAGATAGCACGTATTCTCCTTGTTTCAAGAATTTTTTGCTACTGCAAGAACTCAGCAATGATATAGCAAATAGGTATATGAACAAAAGGCCTGTGCAGAATGTGCTACAGGCTTTTGCTTGTGTGTTATGTATTTTATTTCGTTTTATCTGGGGCATTTCTATGCAAAGTTAGTGCAAGGCGAGCGAAGTACAAAACGAAAGTCCCAAAACTTTCGTTTTTACTTCCGAGCCGCCGCCTAACTTGGCGCAGCAGATTTTTGTTTCTTCAGTTGGTTGGGGCTGTATTACTATCTTCCCAACCCACGGCCACCGCCTCTGTTGCCTTGTGGGGTAGTGATGGTGCCACGTTGCGAACGGCCACTATTGCCGCTATTGTTCACACGGTTGTTGCCACGGTTGTTATTGGGAGCACCTACACCACTGCCAAACCTACGACCACTATTGCTACTATTACTACTATTACCCGTTTGACGATAGTTGGTATATTCATCGCGGAAACTGTTTCCGTTGTTGGGGCGCGAAGGGCGATCATTGTTTTCGGGACGTCCATAATTGAACTCTGGGCGAGCGTTGTTGTTGGGTCTGCCATTGTTATAGTCGGGACGACCGTTGTTTGGGCGACCATTGTTGTTGGGTCTGCCAGTGTTAAAGCCAGGACGACTGTTGTTGTGGTTAGGACGACTGTTCATGTTGCCACCAAACCATTCACGATTTTGATAATGATCGCGCATGCCCGAACCACGAGTAGGGCGCATGGCTACATACGGACTCGGATCGTTATGACTGCGACGACGCCACATGCCACCGCGATAGGTTACGTAAACATGGGGACAGTCGAAATAGTAATAGCCATAGCGATAACGATCGAACACAGAATAGTACCAACTGGCTTGATACCAACGCACAGGACGATAGAAATAGGTCAACGTGCTATAAAGATTATATTGCCAATCGAAGAGTATGCAACGCAAGTCTGCATCGCGATAAGACCAATAATATCCACTACAGTCTGAGGGGGTGCGCAAGCTCATCAAATAGTCTAAGTTGATTTGGTATGCGCGGTCGTATTGTTCGGGCGTAAGGTTGAGTTCATACGCCATTTTATCGGTTAGGAACCATGCTTGGTCTCGTGCATCTTCGTAACTCATTGCCTTTGCACAGAATGCGAAGAGGACAAATAGTAATGATAAGAGTATACGTTTCATAATAAATTTCTTTTTTTCTTGATTGAGGATGTGTTGTTTTTTATTGTAGCAGGAACAATCGACTGAATCATTTTGCCACTGCTATCGCTTGCAAATATCGAAATATAAATTGAAACAACATCCAAAAAATTGTCGCAAAGCAAAATTAAGATGCTTTTTAGCACTAAAAGCATTAGTTAGTTATTAATTTAGTAACTAAATAAAGAGAAAACTTGCAAATGCTAATGCGTTTTGTATTACATGCTTTGCAATGTAGTTACACGTTGCATAAGGTAAAAAAATATACAGGCTTACCGACTCTTATTGTTTCTATTATTTTCATCCTTAACACATATAACACCATTTCTGCCATAAGTTGTTGACAAATGTAAAGCATAAGTAGGGTAGGAGGTAATGTTTTAGTAAAAAACCTTGGTAGTATTAAAAAAAATGACGAATTTAGCACCTTACATTTTAGGTGGTGTTTTCTTTTGAAAGGAAGTAGAAGCTTTTTAAGGAAGGTTGAGAATTTTATTTAGGAAGTAAGATGGAGTTAGAAGAATGTGTGTTCTGCTAAGCATCCTTTTTGAAGACTTTCAATGACTTCTCAGAGAATGATTTCTTAAAGAATAACTTCTTGAAAATAACTTCTTAAAGAATAACTTCTTAAAGAATAACTTCTTAAAGAATAGATACGCATAAACTCTTACAAACTAATTTATTTTTCAGCTTATGTTTTATAGGTTTATGCCTCAACCGAAACTTCAATAAACAATATAAAATGTCAGTAATCTATAACACAAGCGAAGGTAACACTGCTGCTTTTGCTTATGCCGAAAATGCCGATACAGGGAATCGTACTGACCGAGCTTATACGTCGGTTAAAGGTAATAATAAACAGATGCGTAAGCTATCGGTGTGGATAGCGCGTCATCTAAGTCAAAAGCAATTTATATTTATATTGGCCCTTCTTGTGGGTGTGGGTTCTGCCATTGCTGCACAGGTGCTAAAACTGCTGATTCACGAAATAGAACACATCCTGATTTCGCAGTTCGACGTAACCCACGCCAACTGGTTATTCTTGGTTTATCCTGTAGTGGGCATTTATCTTACCGCACTGTTCATTAAGTATGTGGTGCGCGATGATATTGGGCATGGTGTAACCAAAATTCTTTATGCCCTTTCGCGTAAGCAGGGTAACATTCGTGGTCACAACTGTTGGTCGAGTGTGGTAGCCTCAGCCCTTACTATTGGTTTTGGTGGTTCGGTAGGTGCCGAGTCGCCAATTGTGCTCACAGGTTCAGCCATTGGCAGTAGATTGGGACAAATCTTTAGGTTAGACCATAAGACCATGATGTTGCTTATTGGTTGCGGTGCGTCGGGAGCTGTGGCAGGTATTTTTAAAGCACCTATTGCAGGATTGATGTTTACGCTCGAGGTATTGATGGTCGACTTAACCATGGCATCATTGCTCCCTTTGTTGGTGAGTTGCCTTACTGCCACTTGCATCACCTATGCTTGGACGGGGGTAAGCCCGATGTTTGAGTTTCAACTTAACGATCCGTTCGTAGTAAACCGTGTGCCAACGGCTGTATTCTTGGGCATTTTTTGCGGATTTATTTCGCTTTACTTTACGCGTGTGATGAACTCGTTCGAACAAGTGTTTGGACGACTAAAAAATATGTATGCCAAGTTGGCGTTGGGTGGTATTGTGCTTGCAGTGCTCATCTACTTTTTTCCACCGCTCTATGGCGAAGGTTATAGCACAATTTCGATATTGCTAAAGG
>OBCL01000422.1_pt1 | contig 11281 bp, 10 predicted proteins | sample 1495931 | NCBI WGS metagenome assembly OBCL01 (sample SAMN03418275, study PRJEB22391) | human gut metagenome | biome: human-gut; feature: organic feature; material: feces | host: Homo sapiens | place: Tanzania | collected 2013-01
CTGAAAATCCAAAGCATTTTGACTTCCTACAGCAACCTTTCTCTTTTTATTGTCCGTTTTTCGGTACTGTGCATTTGAGCTTTGTTGACATAAACATTCTTCGGTAGTAATATTAGTATAAACAATAAGCCAAGACGAATTTATATAAATATACCAAATGAGGAGAGTTGAAAATGTATTGTATTAAATGCGGAACAAAACTTCCTGACGGTGCAAAATTCTGTTTTGAGTGCGGTTCTCCTGTAAATGTTGCACTTGTTGAAGATGACGAATACAGTATTAAAACATCAACTGCAAATGAAATTCAAAATGCAGAAACGGAAGATTGGATAACTCCTACTTTTGTTAATGACTTATCGTCAAAGGGCAAGGGCAATCCTAAAATATACAGGAGTTTTAGATTTCAAGACCGCAGAAGTAACGACACTTTTTTGTTTGTGACCCCTTTTGATATAAGACAGTCAATAGATGTGATTTACAGTGCTTTTAAGAGATGCGGAGATGTAAAAAGCGTAAACCCGGAGCGTGGATATATTAAGGCACAATTAGTTGAATCAAGCCTCGGTAAGATTATTTTCGAAACATATATCACACCGATAGAAGACGGAAACGGGTGCAAGGTAAGAATCGTTATACAATCTGTTTGGGGTTCAAGGCAACTTTTGCCTCCTAAAACTTCAGACAATGTATATGACAGATTTTTAAGAGAGCTGTTTACAATAGAACCTAATGTTAATTTCGGCGTCAGCTTGGCAAACAAAGCACCTTATGTCATTGCGGTTAATCAACTCGGCAGTAATATCGCAATGCAAACCGATTCGATTATCGAGCAAATTCCTAATGTCGGAGGAATGATTATCGGCGACTTTCTCTTTGGCGAAGCCGGTGCCATTGTCGGCGGTATGTCGGGAACGAGAAGAAGCACAGGCGTTACAAGAGAGGTTTTCGTCCAAAACAGACTTGCAAGCGTTATATTCAATAACGGAAAAGTGTACGAGGGCGAAATAAGAGCCGGCACACCTCTTTATAACGAAGTTATGGCAAAAATTTAATAATGTAGTATTATCAATATCTAAACTTTGTAAATTTACGGATTTTAGATATTGATTTTTATTTATAATATGGTAAAATGTATAAAGGGTATTATGTGATACTGTGTTCAGTTTTGCTGATACAACAAAAATGAGCCAACTTCCCCTCATTTCAATGGAAGTGTTATGTTTTTAAATGAGAGGTAAAAAAATGACTAATAAAGATTATGATGTAATTATCATCGGTGCAGGTCCGGGCGGTATCTTTTCCGCATACGAGCTTATCAACAAGCATAGTGATTTAAAGATTGCCGTGTTTGAAGCAGGCAACGAACTTGCAAAGAGAAAATGTCCGATTGACGGCGACAAGGTTAAGTCTTGTATTCAGTGCAAAACCTGTGCTATTATGAGCGGCTTCGGCGGTGCGGGTGCATTTTCCGACGGTAAGTATAATATAACAAATGATTTCGGCGGCACACTTTACGAGTATATCGGCAAGAAAAAAGCCATCGAACTTATGAAATATGTGGACAAAATCAATGTTGAACACGGCGGTCAAAACTGCAAACTTTATTCAACCGCAGGTTCGCATTTCAAAAAACTTTGTATCCAAAATCAGCTTAACCTTCTTGATGCTTCCGTTAGACATTTGGGTACGGATATTAACTATGTGGTTCTTGAAAATATCTATAATGAACTCAAGGACAAGGTTGAATGGCACTTTAACACTCACATTAACAGCGTTGAAAAACTTTCAGACGGCTTTAAGGTTGAATGTAAAAAAGGCGAGTTCACTTGCAAGGATTGTATCATTTCTGTTGGCAGAAGCGGCAGTAAATGGATGGAGGGCATATGCGACCATCTCGGTATCGTTACTCATTCAAACCGTGTTGACATTGGCGTTCGTGTTGAACTTCCTGCTGTTGTTTTCTCACACCTTACAGATGAACTTTACGAGAGCAAAATTGTTTACAGAACAAAGAATTATGAGGATGCTGTTCGTACTTTCTGTATGAATCCAAAGGGCAGTGTCGTAAATGAAAATACAAACGGCATTATTACCGTTAACGGTCACAGCTATGAGGACCCTGAAAAGCAAACCGAAAATACAAACTTTGCACTTTTGGTTTCAAAGCATTTTTCAGAACCGTTCAAGGACAGTAACGGCTACGGCGAAAGCATTGCACGCCTTTCAAATATGCTCGGCGGCGGTGTAATCGTTCAGCGTTTCGGCGACCTTGTATCAGGCAGAAGAAGCAATCCGAAGCGTATCGAGGAAGGTATGGTTGAGCCTACTTTGGCAGCCACTCCTGGTGACCTTTCACTTGTTCTTCCAAAGAGAATTTTGGACGGTATTATTGAGATGATTTATGCACTCGACCAGATTGCTCCGGGCACTGCAAATCCGGATACACTTCTTTACGGCGTTGAGGTTAAGTTCTACAATATGGAGGTTGAACTTGACGAAAATCTCGAAACCGTGCACAAGGGACTTTATGTTATCGGCGACGGTTCAGGTGTTACTCATTCACTTTCACACGCTTCCGCAAGCGGTGTTTATGTGGCTCAAAAAATTATTGAAGAAATGAATAATAAATAAAATTTTATATAAGGGGTTTTTACAATGAAATTAAAAAAGGGTATTGTATTAGGTAATATTGACGGTCAGGACTTTGCTATTGCAACAGGCAAGCTCTCAAACGAACTTTCAGGTATTATCAACAATAATGAAACCGCAAACTACATCTTCACTCTTCTTCAAAAAGAGCAAACTGTTGACAGCATTGTTTCTGCAATGTCTGCAAGATATGACGCTCCAAAAGAAGAAATCGAAAAGGATGTAGCAGATTTTATTGAAACTCTCGATGGCTTCGGAGTTTTGGAGAAGTAAGAATGAAGATTGAATGCAAAGAATCATATTTTTTCTTTGATGTTATAATTGCAACAATAAAAGGTGAGCCTATACCGGCTCCGCCTGAGGATATGAATTGGAATTTGTTTTTAAAAACAGTTCTTGAACAACAATTCGTTTCTTTGATTGCAAGTGCACTTGAAAATAATAGTGAAATCCCAACTGATGTTTTAGATGAACTCAAAAAATACAAAAACAATGAGTTTAAAAGAATTTTATTTGTTCAAAATGAGTTCAATGAAATTAAGGATATGCTCATTAGTAACGGCATAAGATATATGCCACTCAAGGGCTCTATTATTAGAACTTATTATCCAAAGTCAAGCTATCGCCAAATGTCCGATATTGATTTGCTTTGTGATTATGCACACCATAATACAATTTGTGAATATATGTTAAATCGTGGATATACTCAAGTTTCAGATGGTGGTAATACCGATGATTTTACAAAAGATCCTTATTACACATTTGAGTTTCATCATGATTTATTTAAAGATGTATATGGCTTTTGTCCTGATTTTAGCTTCGTTTGGGATAATGCAAAATTAAATGGTGTAAACGAATATGAATATGATATGAGTCCGGAGGATGTTTATCTTCATTCAATCGCTCATATGTACAAGCACTTTATACTTGGCGGATTCGGTATTAAGTTTATAGTTGATAACTACATATTAGTAACAGCTAATGAATCTTCCTGGAATAGAAAGTATATCGATAAAAAACTTGCTGAAATGAAAATCTTTGATTTTGAACGGCAAGTTGTTAAAGCTTCGTTTGACTTCTTTGATCATAATTTGGATAAAAAACAATCAGAGTTTTTCCAAAAAGCATTTAGATACGGTACTTTTTGTAATGATGAAGATAAGTCTAATGTTGAAGAAATTTTTAACAATTATCAAAAAGATAACAATTCTGTTTTTAAATATGTATTTCTCCGAATTTTTCCGCCTAAATATAGAATAAAAAGTATGTATCCGATACTTAATGAAAAACCATATTTGTATCCATGGTTTTATATAAAAAGATTGTTTGTAAAAATCTTTAAAGGTCCTAAAAAAGTTTTTAGAGAACTTAACTATATTTTTAAAGCAAAGAAAAACAAGGAATAACATTTTTATGTCGGTTAATAAAAACAACATTAGAAACTTTTCAATTATAGCCCATATCGACCACGGCAAGTCAACTCTTGCAGACAGGTTGCTTGAACTTACAAGTTCCGTTCAAAAGCGTGATATGCAAGAGCAGATTTTGGACGATATGGACCTTGAGCGTGAGCGTGGTATTACAATCAAAGCCCACGCAGTAAAACTGAATTATACAGCCAAAGACGGTCAGGAGTATATCTTTAATCTTATAGACACTCCGGGCCATGTCGATTTTAACTATGAGGTTTCCCGTTCACTTGCGGCTTGTGAGGGCGCTATTCTCATCGTTGATGCTTCGCAGGGCGTAGAGGCACAGACTCTTGCAAATACCTATTTGGCTCTTGACCACGATTTGGATATTTTGCCTGTAATCAACAAGATTGACCTACCGGCTGCCGATCCTGAAAGAGTGGCACAAGAGGTTGAAGAAATTGTTGGTATTCCTTGTATGGATGCTCCTCGTATCTCTGCAAAAACAGGCGAAAATGTTGAGGAAGTCCTTGAATATATCGTAAAAGAAATTGCTCCGCCGCAGGGGGATGATAATAAGCCTCTTAAGGCTCTTATTTTCGATTCTGTTTATGATAGCTATCGTGGTGTAATCGTTTATGTAAGAATCAAAGAGGGCAAAATTAAAGCCGGTGACACAATGCGTATTATGTCAACCGGTGCAGAATTTACCGTTGTTGAGGTTGGCTATATGCGTGCAACCTCTATGGAAAAGGCAAATGAACTCACAGCAGGCGAGGTTGGATATATCACAGCTTCAATCAAAACTGTCGGTGACGCTCATGTCGGTGACACAGTCACAACTGCCGATAATCCTGCCGATGAGGCTTTGCCGGGCTATCGTCATGTAAACCCAATGGTGTATTGCGGTCTTTATCCTGCCGACGGCGCAGACTATGAGGCGCTTCGTGACGCACTTGAAAAATTGCAACTCAATGACGCTTCTCTTTCATACGAACCTGAAACTTCGGGTGCTCTCGGCTTTGGTTTTAGATGCGGTTTCTTGGGACTTTTGCATCTCGAAATCATCCAGGAACGCCTTGATCGAGAATATAATCTTGACCTTATTGCAACTGTTCCTTCAGTTGTATATAAGATTTATCTCACCGACGGCACAATGATTGAGATTGATAATCCGACAAATTATCCCGACCCTGCATATATTGATTACTGCGAAGAACCGTTTGCAGACGCCCATATTTATGTTCCGAGTGATTTTGTCGGCACTGTTATGGATATGTGTCAGGATAAGCGTGGAATATTCAAAAATATGAATTATATCACTCCCGACAGAGTTGATATTCACTATGAACTTCCGCTTAATGAAATTATTTACGATTTCTTCGATGCACTCAAATCAAGAACAAGAGGCTATGCTTCGTTCGACTATGAGATGAAAGATTACAGAAAGTCCGATCTTGTTAAGGTTGATGTAATGCTCAACGGTGATATTATTGACGCACTTTCATTCATCATTCACCGAGAAAAAGCATATTCCCGTGCAAGAAGAATTGCAGAACAACTCAAAAAATATATTCCTCGTCATTTGTTTGAAGTTCCTATTCAGGTTGCAATCGGCGGTAAGGTTATCGCAAGAGAAACTGTTAAAGCACTCCGCAAGGATGTACTTGCAAAGTGCTACGGCGGTGATGTAACCCGTAAAAAGAAACTCCTTGAAAAGCAAAAAGAGGGTAAAAAGCGTATGCGCCAGTTCGGCTCTGTTGAAGTTCCGCAAGAAGCCTTTATGGCAGTTCTCCGCTTGTCCTCCGATGATGACGATTAAAGATAAAACGAGGTATAACATAATGCTTAAACCGATTATAAAAGTAAATGATACAGTAATGTACAGACAGCCTATGTATTATTCATGGGCTTGTTTGCGTTGTGTTCATAGGCAATAATCGGATTTATTAAATTTTAAATCAACTGCTGATGAACATTTAGGTTTGTCGGCAGTTTTTTATTAAGGTTGAATAGAGAATGTATTAATTTATTAACGAGGTGAAAAAATGAAATTACTTTTATTATTCGGAGATGCGGCAGTAGGAAAAATGACCGTAGGACAGGAACTTTGCAAAATTACAGATTTTAGGCTTTTTCATAATCATATGACTATTGAGCCTGTGCTTGAAATTTTTGGAGAGTTTAATGAACCTGTTATTAGAAAATTCAGAGAAATTGTATTTGAAGAGTTCGCAAAAAGTGATAAATACGGACTTATTTTTACATTTATGTGGGCGTTTGATTGCAAAGAAGATTGGGAATATACTCAAAAAATTGTTGATATGTTTAAGCAGTATGGAAGTGAAGTGTATTATGTTGAACTTTTTGCTCCACAGGAAGTAAGGTTAAAAAGAAATGCAACCGAGAATCGCTTGAAAAACAAACCGTCAAAAAGAGATATTAAGTTTTCAAACAAGCTTTTAATCTATGATGATAATAACCATCGTATGGTAAGTAATGACGGAGAAATACCGTTTGAAAATTATATCAAAATTGATAATACAAATTTATCGGCAAAAGAAACGGCTAAAATAATTAAAAATAGGTTTAACTTTGAATGATGAAAAAACTCCTCTTAAAGTATTGCACTTTAAAAGGAGTTTTTTGTTTCTGTAAATAACCTGCTTTTTAGTATTCAACTTTTAAGTTTTCTTCGGCTTCTGCCACTTTGAGCATAATTGCACATTCAATTCTCTTCCTGTGGAGTTCACAGCCGAATTCGTAAACGCCGTTTACACTGCCTGTGGTGTGGTATGCGTTTGCGGCACATCCGCCCGAGCAGTACAGTTTTGCAAAACAGTCCTTACACTCTCTGTGAGAATAGACATTACATTCTTGGAATTGCTCAAGTACATTCGGATTTGTAACTCCGTCATAGATATTGCCGAGCTTGAACTTGTCGTCACCGACAAATTGGTGGCAAGGGAAGAGGTCACCGCTCGGAGTAACCGCCATATATTCCGTGCCCACTCCGCAACCGCTTACTCTCTTGACGATGCAAGGTCCATGGTTGAGGTCAATCATGTAATGATAAAATGTAAAGCCGTTTCCGCTTCTGTATCGTTTGAGCATTTCGTTTGCAAGAATTTGGTATTGCTCTTTGAGAATAGGCAAGTCGCTTTCCCTGAGTGCCCACGGCTCTTTAGGGTCGCACACAACAGGCTCAACCGATAATTCCTTAAAACCGAGATCTGCCATATGCAGCAAATCGTTTGAAAAGTCGGTGTTGAAGTGAGTGTATGTGCCTCTCATATAATAGTTCTTTTGTTCTCTGCTGTCGGCAAATTTTTTGAACTTGTCAACGATTAAATCATAACTGCCTTTGCCGTTTGGAGTTTTGCGGAGGTTGTCGTGAACATTCTTTCTGCCGTCAAGCGAAAGCACAACATTGCTCATTTCTTTGTTGCAAAAGTCGATTACTTCATCGTCAACAAGCACACCGTTTGTTGTAAGAGTAAAGCGGAAATTCTTGTCAAATTTCTTTTCCTGCTCTCTGCCGTATTTGACAAGCTCTTTGCACACATCCCAGTTGAGAAGCGGTTCTCCGCCAAAAAAGTCAACTTCAAGATTTTTTCTTGTGCCACTTTGTTCAATCAAAAAGTCGAGTGCTCTTTTGCCGACTTCAAGGCTCATCAAGCCTTTGTCAGCACCGCCGTATTCGCCTTTGCCTGCAAAACAGTATTCGCAGTTGAGGTTGCATCCGTGTGCAACATGAAGGCAAATGGCTTTGATTACACCTTGACGCTTTTTGAATTCCTTTGCGGTTGCTTCAAAAGTGTCCTCCGCAAAAAGTCTGCCGTCTGCAATAAGGCTCTCAATATCCTCAAAACATTCCTCAATATCTTCGTCGGTTACATCGGCTCTGTCGGAATATTTGTCAAGAATATATGCCTTGATTTCGTCTTTTGTATTTTCTTTGTATCGAGTGATAATATCATATGCAACCTCGTCAACGCTGTGAACACATCCGCTGTTTTGGTCAAGAATGATATTGTATCCGTTCATTTTGTATGCGTGTATCATAATCTTTTCCTATCAAAATTGTACTTATAACATAGAAAAACGGTAGCCTCAAATCAGCTACCGTAAGTCCGTTGTAATTACTTCTTAAGTTGCTCACACTGTTGGTTTGCTACTGAGCAAGAAGTTTTTGATGCTGATTGGCAAGATGTCTGGCATTCACCGCAGCCGCCCTTCTTAGCTGATTCGCAAAGATTTCTTGAGCTTAAAGTATTAATTCTCTTCATAAGAACACCTCATAAAAATTTATTACAGGTTTATTATAGATTATAAACCCGCTTTTGTCAATATTTTATTGGGAAGTTGACCGCTGTCGGATATAATATTCACTCCGTCAGCCATTGCATTTTTGATGTAATCAACCGCTTCTGCTGTGATAATTTCGTTTGGAGCAATTATCGGAATATCGGGCGGATAGGCATAAACAAATTCGTTTGATACTTTTCCGATACTTTCGTTTGTGTCTGTCAAAATTCCGTTGTCTGCAATAGAAACAACGATTTCGTTCCTGTCAACAGGTGGCTTTCTAATCGGCTTTGCAGGTGAGTATTCAAGTTTGGCATCGGTTTCAAAAACAGCTTTTTTGAGCAGAGCTAATCCCTCGTCCGTGTCGCCGATGGTTGCCATAAGCAAAATGTAATTTTGCGATACCGCCTCGGGTTCGATTTTGTATTTGCTTCTGAAAATTTCCGCAAGTTCGCTTTCTGTGATATTTGTGCTTGCACAGGACAAAACTATTTTTGAAATGTCGTCATTGTATTGAATTTTCAAATTGTCTGTTTCAACAAGTCTCAAATCACAGAGCTTTTCGTAAAATTTGCCAAATTCGTTTCGGCAATTCCGCACATAATCACAGCAGATGTCAATGCTGTTCATCAGCACATAGCTTGGCGAGGTCGTTTGAAAAATATCCATATATCGCTTGACTTTGTCGGCGTATTTCTCGTTAAAAACATTCACAACCGCTGTTTGAGTGAGTGACGGCAGGGTTTTATGAAGCGAAGAAATAACAATATCACCGCTCGGATATTTTGGAAAGTATGGCATACCGAAATGTGCACCGTGTGCCGCATCAATAATCAGCGGTATATCGCATTTGATGTCGGACACAAACCCCTCGTATGTAGGTGATGTTATGATAACCGCTTTTACATCCGGATGGCGGCTTATCGCATAGTTTACGGTGTCCTGTTCAAGTTTTGTGTAGTAGCCGTTCGTAAGGTCGTATTGTGGCTCAACAAATATGATTTTCAGCTTCAACAGCATACAGGCATTGTATACGCTTTTGTGGCAGTTGCGTGCAACAATCACGGTGGCACCCTCGTTGCACACAGCAAAAAATGATGCAAGCATACCACCGCTTGAACCGTTAACACTTATGAACGAACGCTCGCTTTTGTATATGTTTTTGAGTTTGTCCTCGGTGTTTTTTATCACTCCGCTTGGGAAATGTAAATTGTCAAAGCCGTCAATTTCGGTTATGTCTATCTCGCTACCCAAAATGCCGAACTTGTCGTTTCGTTTGTGCCCCGGCATATGAAACGGATATGTGTCAATGTCTTTTAATTTATCGTGTAAGTTCAACCTTTTCTCTCCTTAAATTCACAATGCCAAGCAGCAAATATCCTGCAAATATCGGTAATGCTTCTATAAGTCCTGTTTCTTTGAATATCAACAAGCAAATCAAATCCGCTATCAAAATTATTGCCGTGATGTATGTAAAAATTTTGAATATTGTGCCTTTTTTGTAGTTTAGCAAAAACAAAAGGAATATCGTTATTCCCGTTACTGCCGAAAATGTCAGCGAACCGCCGCAATGCAAAAAATACTGCACCTTGTTGTCGTAGTCAAAATCGTTGGTAAGCGTCAATATCATTCCGATTCCCGATATTGCAAGGAGCGGAATATAAGCTTTTGTTTTCAGATATTTTTGGTATGCCAATGTGATTGCCAGTGCAAGTGCAACAAATGTCAAAATGCCCCAAATTGCAAATAAACCGTGGTGTTCCAACCCGATTTTTGACAGCGCACCCGAGTTTTTGTATGGCGTGCCAAAGTGCATATACCAAATTGTGTACGCTGTTGCAATTGCCGACAGCACACAGCTGATTGTTCTCTTCATTTTATCACCTGTAATATTATACCATATAAATTATAATTATTAAAGATTATATTTGCAATAGTAATTAGTCTATTGTATAATTAGATTGTAGTATATCAATGTGAGGTAAAAAGATGAAATTTATTTCTTGGAATGTCAACGGACTTCGTGCCTGTGTTACAAAGGGCTTTAAAGATTTTTTCAACGATATTGATGCAGATATTTTTTGCGTGCAGGAAACCAAACTTCAGGAGGGTCAGATTGATTTCGCTCCGGAGGGCTATCACGCATATTGGAACTATGCCGAGAAAAAAGGATATTCGGGCACGGCGATTTTCACAAAGAAAGAACCTATCAGCGTGACTTACGGACTTGGAATTGACGAGCACGACAAAGAGGGCAGACTTATTACCCTTGAATTTGACGACTTTTATTTTGCAACAGTATATGTTCCAAATTCAAAGCAGGAACTTCTCCGCCTTGATTACCGTATGGTATGGGAGGATGATTTTAGGGAGTATATGCTCAAACTTAACGAGAAAAAACCCGTTGTGTTCTGCGGCGACTTGAATGTTGCTCATAAAGAAATTGACCTTAAAAACCCAAAGACAAACCACAAAAACGCAGGCTTCACCGATGAGGAAAGAAGCAAGATGACTGCGTTGCTTGATAGCGGTTTTACAGATACATTCAGATATTTTTATCCTGATCAAGAGGGCATTTATTCTTGGTGGTCATATAGATTTAAGGCAAGAGAAAAGAATGCAGGATGGAGAATTGACTATTTCATCACCTCAAATTCTCTTGATGACAAATTGCAGGATGCAAAAATTCACACCGAAGTTATGGGCAGTGACCATTGTCCTGTTGAACTTGATATAGATTTATGATAAAGATAATTTTGTGGGATATTGATGCCACACTTCTTGATTTTTTAAAAAGTGAAAATATGGCACTCAAAAAAGCGTTTGCTCACTTTGGTTTGGGCGAATGTACCGACAGCACGGTTGCCGAGTATTCCGCTATCAATCAAAGCTATTGGAACAGGCTCGAAACT
>OBCL01000425.1_pt1 | contig 11259 bp, 9 predicted proteins | sample 1495931 | NCBI WGS metagenome assembly OBCL01 (sample SAMN03418275, study PRJEB22391) | human gut metagenome | biome: human-gut; feature: organic feature; material: feces | host: Homo sapiens | place: Tanzania | collected 2013-01
AGGCGTTGTGAAACGCTATTCATCATCTTTTACTTATACAAAAATATAAAGCATCGGAATATCTGATAAGAGAATCAGAATTCCAATGCTTTTTTTATTGATTTCAGTTTACGCTGAAAAACTTGCAAAAGTTTCACTCCTAATCATTCACCTTGATCTGGGATATGAAACTCAGCAGATTCTTTGCCTGTTCCACACTCTTCATATCTCGGATGCGAAGGAATCGCTTGTTGTTCTTTTCCTTCAAGGCACAATCCTGGATATGGGTAGTGGCATAAGCGAGTACACGGGAGAACATCTCGCTGCGATAGAACGGACTGTTCACATTGCTCACAAACTGCAGCTGCATGGTACCCTGCTTGAGCATGATCTTCTCACAACCCAGCGACTTGCCCAGTCGGCGCAGACCTACCACACACATCAGCTCATCCGCCTCTCTAGGAACCGGTCCGAAACGGTCAATCATCCGCTTGCGGAATTCAGCCACCTCCTCCTCACTCTGCAGATGGTCGAGTTCGCGATAGAGCAACATTCGCTCGGAACTACCCGGCACGTAGGTATCCGGGAAATATGTCTCCAGATCACTCTCCACGGCACAGTCATCCACGAAGTCATCACCCGTGAGCTGCTTTCCTTCATCCATCTCCTGCTGATACAGGTCGTTGAACTCCTCGTTCTTCAACTCGGTGACAGCCTGAGAGAGAATCTTCTGATAAGTCTCGTAACCCAGGTCTTCCATGAATCCACTCTGTTCAGAACCCAGCAGATTACCAGCACCACGAATATCCAGGTCCTGCATAGCCAGATTAAAACCGCTACCCAGGTCACTGAAGGTTTCCAGTGCTTCCAGACGGCGACGGGATTCCGGAGTAAGACATGCTTTAGCCGGAGCTATCAGATAGCAGAAAGCCTTCTTGTTGCTACGCCCTACCCTACCTCTCATCTGATGCAGGTCGCTCAATCCGAATCGGTGGGCATCATTCACGATGATGGTGTTGGCATTGGAAATATCGATTCCGTTCTCTACGATGGTAGTAGAAAGGAGCAGATCATAGTCGTAATTGATGAATCCCATGATGATCTTCTCCAGTTCCTCCGGCTTCATCTGTCCATGACCGATGGCTACACGGCAGTCTGGCACCAGTTTCTCGATGAGCATTTTCAGCTCGGTCAGTTTGGCGATACGGTCGCAGACGAAGAACACCTGACCGTTACGGCTCATCTCAAAATTGATGGCATCGGCGATCACCGTCTTGTCGAAGGTAATGACCTCGGTCTGGATTGGATAACGGTTAGGAGGTGGCGTACGCATGATACTCATATCGCGGGCTCCCATCAGCGAGAACTGCAGGGTTCTCGGAATCGGGGTAGCACTCATGGTAAGGGTATCCACATTCACCTTCAGCTGGCGCAGCTTTTCCTTGGTAGATACACCAAACTTCTGCTCCTCATCTATGATCAGCAGTCCCAGGTCGTGCCACTGTACTGACTTCGATATCAGCTTGTGGGTACCAATCAGGATATCCACCTTGCCTTCCTTCAGTTCTTCCAGAATGCGCCGGGTATCCTTGGCTGTACGGGCACGACTCAGATATTCCAGGGAAACAGGGAGATTCTCCAGTCGATGCTTGAAGGTCTGGTAATGCTGGTAGGCAAGCACCGTGGTAGGCACCAGCACAGCCACCTGCTTGCCATCGCAAGCCGCCTTGAAGGCAGCACGGATGGCAACCTCCGTCTTACCGAATCCCACATCTCCACACACCAGACGGTCCATCGGCCTACCGCTTTCCATGTCTTTCTTCACGTCAGCCGTAGCCTTGCTCTGGTCTGGCGTATCTTCATAGAGGAACGAAGCCTCCAGCTCATGCTGCAGATAACTGTCTGCACTATAGGCAAATCCCTTTTCACGTCGGCGCTGCGCATAGAGTTTGATCAGGTCGCGGGCGATATCCTTGATTCGCTTCTTTGCCTTCTCCTTCAACCGGTCCCAGGCACCTGTTCCCAGGGTAGAGAGGCGTGGCGGTTCGCCGGTATCGCTTCTGCGGTATTTACTGATCTTATAGAGCGAGTGGATGCTCACATCCACCTTGTCGTTGTTCTTATACACGATGCGGATCATCTCCTGATAGCTGTCGCCGGTAGGCACACGCACCAGTCCGCCGAACTTTCCGATACCATAATCCACATGCACGATGAAGTCACCATAATCCATCTCCTGCAACTCCTTCATGGTGAGCGCCATCTTTCCGGCTCTTGCTGAGTCTGAACGAAGGTTGTATTTATGGAATCGGTCGAAGATCTGATGATCGGTAAAGAAGCAGGCACGCTTTTCATGATCCACGAATCCCTCGTGAATGGTTTTATCCACTGGGGTAAAACGGATCTGATACTTTTTCAGCTCCTCACTGTCGAAGATATCCTTCAGTCGCTCCTGCTGCTTCTGGCTGTCTGCCAATATATATAAGGTATAGCCCTGAAGCTGATAATCTTCAAGAGTCTGGGCGAGAAGATTGAAATTCTTGTGGAAGAGCGGCTGCGGCGCCATATCAAAGGAGATGACCGCCTGCTTGTCGCCCTTGGCAGTCAACAGATGCTCCTGCTTCCTGGCAACCTCACTCTCAGACTGCTTGCCGAATTCGATACGCACGTGCTCAACCAGCGCATGCTGAAAATCTGAAGCGGAAACGAGATTCAGCTCTGCCTTCATCTCCCTTCTTATCTTCTCAGCCTCCATCTCGGTAGCACCTTCCAACAGTTCGGTCAGACTCTGGGTAGAGAAACCGTCCTTGTAAATCTGCTCTATGCGGTCGTGCAGCAGCGTATAGTCATTCATCACCACGAGTGCATCCGCATCCAGGAAATGGAGGAAACACTGCTTCACGCTCTGTTCGGCAGCAAGTTCCGGAACGATTTCGACGGCATCACGCTTATCCTTCGAAAGCTGGTCTTCGATGTTGAAGGTGCGGATGGTATCAATCTCATCACCGAAGAAATCGATACGGAACGGATATTCGCAACTGTAGGAATAGACGTCGAGGATGCTTCCACGAACGGCAAACTGTCCCGGTTCATAGACGTAATCAGTCTCCTGAAGTCCGAAATCACGCAACTGATGCACGATATCCACCTGTGCAGTCTGTTGTCCGACAGTAAGTTTGAGAATTCTCTCATCCAGAATCTGCTTGGAAACCACGAGCTCTGCCAGGGCATCCGGATAAGAAACGATATAGATCTGCTTGCCAGCCGACAATCGTGCCAGCACTTCCGTTCTCAGGATTTCGTTTGCCGCATCCCGCTGCCCATACTTGATGGCGCGTCGGTAGCTGGAAGGAAAGAAGAAGACGCTCTCCTGTCCCAGCATCTGCGTAAGATCATGATAGAAATAACCCGCTTCATCTGCATCATTGAGCACGAAAAGCACGGTGCGCTTCATCTTGGCCTGCAGCGAACCGAAGAACACCGAGGCAGAAGAGCACACCAATCCCTGAAGAAAGACGGAGTGAACCGACTTCTTCTTCAATAAATCAAAGAGGGCATTCGCCTGCGGCGAACGCCCGTATAGTTTTGCAATTTCCTGTAATGTCACTTTTACTTCAATTTCGGATATTTCTTGAACCATCCATCGAGACGCAGTCTCATCACACCGAAGAAAGCCTCTCCGAAGATACCACCACTCATCTTGCTCACTCCCTCACGGCGATTCACAAAGATAACCGGCACCTCCTTGATCTTGAAACCAATCTTATAGGAAGTAAACTTCATCTCTATCTGGAAACCATAGCCCTTGAAGCGGATGGCATCAAGATTGATGGTCTCCAATACCCTGCGGCGATAGCAGACGAATCCTGCTGTGGTATCATGTACCTTGAAGCCGGTAACGAAACGCACGTATTTGGAAGCGAAATAGCTCATCAATACGCGACCGATAGGCCAGTTCACCACGTTGACACCCGAAACATAACGGGAACCGATGGCTACATCGTAGCCTTCATCATGGGTAGCCGCATAGAGGCGAGGCAGATCATTAGGGTCGTGGCTAAAGTCGGCATCCATCTCGAAGATGAAGTCATAACCCTGCTTCAGCGACCATTTGAAGCCCATGATATAGGCTGTGCCCAAACCCAGCTTACCCGAACGCTCCAGGATATGGAGACGGTCGGCAAACTCATCAGCAATCAGCTTCTTAACGATGGCTGCTGTTCCGTCCGGACTACCGTCATCGATAACAAGGATGTCGAATTTCTTCTCCAGACCAAAAACGGCACGGATGATTTTCTCTATATTTTCCTTCTCGTTGTATGTAGGAATGATTACAATACTGTCACTCATAATGTTCTAATTTAATATATTTATTGGTCAGGATTCTCCACGAATCCCTGATATTTCTCCTCCAGTCCGCTCATGATGGCATCATAGCTCTTGGTCATCTGGTTCTTGATATTCTCAGGACCCTTGCCCATCGGTTCGATCGGTTCATGGATGGTGAGCTTCAGCGGATGCCAGAATGCCCAGTAGATATCCTTCATGCGGGGCTTGACATCGAAACTGCCATTGATGGTAAGCGGACAAACCGGCAACTGCAATTCGTCGGCAAGCATGAAGGCACCACGGCGGAACACACCCATGTGACCGGTAAAGCTGCGGGCACCCTCCGGGAATACCACCAGCGACATACCCTCCTTCAATACCTCGCGCGCCCTGTCATAGGAAGCACGAATCTTGGAAGGTCCACTCTTGTCGATAAAGATATGATGAGCATACTCGCAAGCCAAACCTACCAGAGGAATCTTGCGGATGCCCTTCTTCATCATCCACTTGAAGTTACGTCCCAGGAAGCCGTAGATCAGGAAGATGTCGAAAGCACCCTGATGATTGGCAACAAACACATAACTCTGATTCTTCTTCAGATGTTCCCTACCCTCTACCTTCACCGGCAGCAGAAGGATACGGATCCACAGGATAGACCACCACTTGCCGGGATAATATCCCCAGAAGTGACCATTGCCCAGTCTGCAGCCTATCACGGTAACAAGACTGGTCAGAATGCTCGCCAGAACAAGAATCGGCAAACATATCAAAAGCTGATATAATCGATATAAGTACTTCATAATCGCAATTTCATGAATTATTGGAAAATCGTAATTTGATCATCTTATTTTCGTTTCAATGTGATGACTACTATTTCAGGAGTTGCTCCGATGCGGATTGGAATGGTTCCTCCCAATCCGGCTGTGGTATAGAGCTGGCAACCCTCGCGCTCATAGAGTCCGTAATCGAAAGCCGAGAACATAGACGGGCGCAAGCCGAGAACAGAAACCTGTCCGGCATGGGTATGTCCGCTCAGGGTAAGCTGTGGAGCTACCAGCACGCTGTCCTTCGAACCATATTTCTCGTTAATACGTGAAGGCGTCATGTCTTTCCACATCTCCGGAATATGCTGGAGCATCAGCACAAACTGTCCTTTCTGAATACCATAGAGTGCCTGTGCCACCTCTGCACGCGAAGGCTTCTTGAAGTTTTCGGTACCGGCTACATAGATGGAATCCTTGCCGCGATGCAGCACGAAGTGCTCGTTCATCAGCAGATGCCATCCCATCTCCCGTTCCGTCTGCTGCACCTTTTCTTCTATCCTGCGGATTTCAGCCTCGTCATCCACATTCATATAATAGGTGTAATCGTGATTGCCCAATACGCTCACCACGCCATCCTTCGCCTTGAGACCACTCAATGTCTTCTTGAAAGGAACCAGTTCTTCCGGTCTCACATTCTGCAGATCGCCCGTAAAGCAGATCAGGTCGGCATGCTGGGCATTGATGCTATCTACATCCCGCTGAGGCATGTGTTTGCGCCATCCATAATAGGAACCTACATGGATATCGCTGAAATGCACGATGCGGTAACCCTCAAATGCCTCAGGCAGATCGGGTACATAGACCGTGAGATGCTTCACCTGAAACTGTCGTACCCCCATCGTAAAGCCATAGATGAAACTGAAGAAAGCCCATACGGCAAGGAAGATTCCTACCAGTTTTCCCCAGTTGCGTGCCCGATGCACACTGCCTCTAAACCTGCCGTCCCCTTTTTTTGCCTTGAAGCAGCGGGAGAGCTTCATACATTCCCATCCCACAAAACTGGTGAAGGCAAAGACAAACTGCGGAACAGCCAGCAGTGCCATCATGCCAAACCAGATATCTATGAACACCGGATTGGCAGGCAGGAAGTCAGGCTCCAGGGTGAGATAGGCAGTGTATCCTATCACGATGGCAGCCGGCAACCAATATAGTATCTTTCGTTTTCCCTTAGGAATATGCAGGTATTGCCGGTCTATCCAGAGATAGGGCAATACCGTGAGCACAATCACGGGAATCAATAATCTAGCTATCATTGTTAAAAACTATCTTTTTTATCTTCTCTAACTTCTGATTACTAACATCATCTCCATCGCATTTTCTATTTCAGCAGGCTCGACTGCAGAAACCTTTTCATCAGTTCCGCGGGAACACCTCTGCGGCGGGCATAATCCCTCAGCTGGTCATCCCCTATCTTGCCCAGTTCGAAATATCTCGCCATAGGATGGGCGAACATCAGTCCCGACACACTGGCATGGGGCGTCATCATCCCGCTTTCCGTGAGTCGGATGCCCACCTGCTTCATATCGAGGAGCTGGTCGATGAGGAAATTCGCACTCGTGTCTGGCAGCGAAGGATAGCCGATGGCTGGTCGGATGCCCTGATACTCCTCCCTAAGCTGCTGTTCGATGGTAAGATGTTCATCGGGTGCATAGCCCCAGTAAGTCTTTCTTACCTCTTCGTGCAGTTTCTCGGCAGTAGCCTCTGCCAGTCGGTCGCTCAGGGTCTGTGCCATCATGTTGAGATAATCATCGTGCCGGTAGGCATCCATGATTCCTCCATCTACCGTAGAACAGAACACCCCGATTTGGTCTTTCTCCCCATGAGCCAGCGGACGGATGAAATCAGCCAGACAGAGATTCGGTGCGCCCGGAGCAGATGGATGCTGCTGGCGGAGCATCGGAAAACGGAGCTGCTGATCCAGAAACAGGATATCATCCCCATCGCTGTTGGAATCGAAGAGCTGGAAGATGGCATGGCTGTGAAACCTGTCCTCCCAGGAGGCAAGCATATCCAGCGCTTCCTGCTTCATCTTCTCCTTGTCGCAGCGTGGCTTCCCGCTCAATCCCCAGGCATGATAGAAATAGAGCCAGTTGATATAAGGCACCAGTTCTGATATTCTGTATTGCCTTACGATTCTATCTTTTGTCATAAGTCATCTCCTCGCCACGGTAGGCTGCATCAAAGGCACCCTTGTTATAGACAAGGTGACCATTGCAGAAGGTCTGCTCCACCTGCCACTGATATTCATGTCCCTCCATCGGACTCCACTTGCACTTGCTCTGGATGACATCCTTTGTAACGGTCCATGGAGAATGAGGCTTCACGATGACGATGTCTGCCTGATAACCCTTGCGCAGGAAACCACGCTGGGCTACCTGGAAGAGCTGAGCCGGCTGATGCGCCATCAGCTCAACCATCCGTTCGATGGTAAGCACGCCTTCATCTACCAGTTCCAGCATGGAAACGAGCGAGAACTGCACCATCGGCATACCCGAAGCCGCCTTGGCACATCCCCCCTGCTTGTCCTTCCACTCGTGTGGAGCATGGTCGGTACCGATGGTGGCGATGGTTCCGTCGTTGAGCGCCTTGCGCAAGGCATCACGGTCTGCCAGGGTCTTGATGGCAGGATTGCACTTGATGAGTGCCTTCTTCGTAGCATAGTCGGCATCCGAGAAGACGAGATGGGCTATCACCGTCTCTCCTGTAATCTGAGGAAGAGGGATGCCATCTCCGGAATGCTCACTCGCCTTTCCGTTCTGATGGGCGAAGAGCTCCAGCTCTCGGGCTGTCGTAACATGGGCGATATGCAGACGGGTACCAAACTCGCGGGCTAATTCCACTGCGAGTTTGCTGCTCTCATAGCATGCCTCTTCACTGCGGATTTCCGGATGATGCTCTACGGCAGGATCCTCTCCGTACTTAGCCTTAGCCTCTGCCATGTTGCGGTTGATGATTCCAGTATCCTCGCAGTGCGTCATCACCGGCAGGTTCAGGTCCTTAGCCGTCTTGAAGACGCGCTTCAGCGATTCCATCTTATCCACCAGCATATTACCGGTGCTGGAACCCATGAAGAGTTTGATGCCAGGCACATGGTGCATATCCAGCTGGGCAAAGGAATCCACGTTGTCATTGGTGGCACCATAGAAGAAGCTGTAGTTTACATGACTCTTCTCTGCGCCCAGCTTTCTCTTGTCATTCCACGCCTGCAGTTCAGTAGTCTGCGGCACGGTATTCGGCATTTCCATATAGGAAGTCACGCCGCCATAGGCAGCCGCGCGGCATGGCAGAGGCTAAGGCTACCGCGCGGCTTTCACTCTCGATATCCGCCTTGCGGGTAAGTCCCGGCTCACGGAAATGAACATGGTCATCGATTACACCCGGCAAAACGAAACACCCCGTAGCATCCACTACTTCATCGTAGATGCCACGGGGAGCCATGCCTTCAAATATATCAGATATCACTTCACCATCGACTAGAAGATCACCCAGGAATGAGCGACCTTCATTGACAATAGTTCCGCCTTTAATTAACATTTTAGACATAGTATTTCTTTTTTCTAAACTTTGAATTTACTCTTTTGCTTCAGGAATGCTTGGCTTCGCCAGTTCGTTAGGCGTTGGTGCAGGAGCCGCATTCGGATCGGTCTGCGGAGCCGCCATCTGTCCTGCCTGCATGCTTGGATCCATCTGCGCTTCGTGGGTACCGTTCATGATAGCCTGGTTTTCCTGTGCTTTCTGGTAGTAGTCCTTCACGTATGGATCGCTCTTGAAGTGCTCTGTAGCCTTGCTCATGATATCCTCTATCCATGGCGAAAGCATCGGATACTGGTTGCCCATGGTTACGAGGAAGAATACGCCTGGTCCCAAGACATTCTCGAAGTTGTCGGTAATGAAGGTAGTCACCAGCTTGTCCTCCTGCTCGGAGAGTTTCATCGCCTCAGCATTCAGTTGGGCAGTCACCGCCTGCATATCGCTTCCATTCATGATGGCCTGGTCGTGCTTATGCACCAGTTCCCGCTGCTGGCTCTGCAGCTGCTGGTATTTCTTGAAGAATCCGAAGAGCTTGTCGTTGAGTGGCGTTCCACTTACTACCTGCTGTACATCGTCGAGTTTCACGGTAATGCTTCCCGCCTCCAGCACCAGCGGCAGCACAGGCTCATCGTCCATGAATACATTTGCCATTCTTGCAGAATCTACCGTTCCCTGGAAATGGAACTGTCCATGTACCACATCACAGGAGTCGATCTTGCTGAATTCGTTATTCTTTAAGATTTGAAGGTAGAGCATACGGCCATCCAGGGTACTCACGTTGGAAGTACCCGAAATATCGTAGCTACTGGCGCATGAGGTAAGCGCCACCAAGGTGATAAGTGCGTAAAATATCTTATTCATAAGCTTTATAATTCACATTCAGTGAACAAAAGTACAATCATTTCTTGAAGTACCGAAATAAATTGATGCAATTTAATTGAATATTACAAGTATTTATGTTTTATTTGCATTCTTCCCCCTTCATTTCGTGCGAAATGCGGAAGGTGGTGTAGAGTTCCAGGATAGATGCCACCAGCATCACCACGATCCACTTGCCATAGAAGATGGAGTAAAAGAGCTGCGGATTGCCCAGCCATTTCTCGGTAAAGGTATAGACCGTATCCACCATCGAGATGCCGGCAAAGACAAAGAGGATGTTGGCTACATTCTGGATGCGCTTCAGGCGATGGATCACAGTCGACTTGCCATCGTAGGTCTGCATCGACTGGATCACGCTGAAGAGCACGGTGCCCAGAAGGAACACCCAGCTCGTGGTTTCCACCAGCGAAGGATAAATCTGTTTCAGCACAAAGCTGCACGCACCGACAACCATCAGCACGCCGCCCAACAAAAACAAAGCACTCTGTATTTTATTCAACTGTTTCATCTTTCTTATTTTCTTTTTCTGTTCGTTCACACCTTATTATATATAGATAGCGTTATTATATATAGATTGCGTTACCGGATGGAATCCTTGTCCTCCTCGTCTTCATCTATTTCCACCGAACCGGGCAGGTCCGTGCTCAGCACGAAGATATCCTCATTGTCAGCCTTCATGAAGTAGCGTTCGCGTGCTATCTTGCCGAAGACTTCCGGTCCCTTGCGCATTTCCTTCAGGATGCGGAGATCCCGGTCATACTCCGTTCTGTACTTTTCTATCTCAGAACGCAGCGTGGCTATCTCAATCTGATACTTGATATGCTGGCGGATGCTATTGTCGTCAATGACACCCACTATCAAAACACCCGCAATTATCACTATAAGATATTTATAGTGAGCGAGATAATTCCATATAATACTTAACTTTTGACTCATTAATTTCCGAATTTGTTTGCAAAGATAATATTTTTTTGTTATCTTTGCATCACAATTAAGAAAAAATAATGTAAGTGAACGTATATTCAAGCAAAAAAGAATGGAAGAATACATAGTTTCGGCTAGAAAATACCGTCCGATGACCTTTGATTCGGTGGTTGGACAGAGTGCGTTGACTACCACATTGAAGAATGCAGTGAAGAGTGGCAAGCTTGCCCACGCTTATCTTTTCTGCGGTCCGAGAGGTGTGGGAAAGACCACCTGTGCCCGCATCTTTGCCAAGGCAATCAACTGCGAGCACCCTCGCGAGGACGGCGAGGCATGCAATACCTGCGAGAGCTGCCAGGCTTTCAATGAGCAGCGCTCCTACAATATCTTCGAGCTGGATGCCGCCAGCAACAATGGTGTCGATCAGATCAAGACCCTGATGGAGCAGACCCGCATCCCGCCTCAGGTAGGCAAATACAAGGTGTTCATCATCGACGAGGTCCACATGCTCAGTGCCGCCGCCTTCAATGCCTTTCTCAAGACCCTGGAGGAGCCGCCATCGCACGTGATCTTCATCCTCGCCACCACCGAGAAGCACAAGATCCTGCCTACCATCCTGAGTAGATGCCAGATCTACGACTTCGAGCGCATGACCGTACCCAACACCATCGCCCACCTCAAGATGGTGGCTGAGAAGGAAGGCATCCAATACGAGGAGCAGGCACTTGCCGTCATCGCCGAGAAGGCTGACGGAGGTATGCGCGATGCCCTCTCCATCTTCGACCGGAGTGCC
>OBCL01000426.1_pt1 | contig 11254 bp, 7 predicted proteins | sample 1495931 | NCBI WGS metagenome assembly OBCL01 (sample SAMN03418275, study PRJEB22391) | human gut metagenome | biome: human-gut; feature: organic feature; material: feces | host: Homo sapiens | place: Tanzania | collected 2013-01
TGGTTGTCATAGCGCCCAAAATGTGGCGCAACTGAGATCCTGCCATCTTCTGCAAAGCCTCACTCATCACCTTCATACCATAGATGAGCAAAGCTAAAGAACCGAGAATCTGAAAAAAAATCACAAGATATTGACTTGTATCCATATTCATTTGTATTTGTGGAAATGTTTGTTACGTTTCGGTTGCAAAAATAATAAGAATTTCCCTTATTCTGAAATATTTATTACGAATATTTTAAATTGTAACAGCATTGTAATATTGATGGCAAAAAGCATCTGTAATCGCCCATGCTTAATAGAAGAAAAAAGAAATGGCAGATGTATGCCCATATCATTGCATGGAACAACATCTGCCATTCGTTAATAGGATTTGATTCTACTACCTATCTTATTCCTGTCTGAACATCAAATAAGACGCTTTTCCCGTACCACTCATAGATGGAGAGACATCCGTCTTCAACTCACCTGCTGAGCCAACCATCGGGAATTGATAAACATGATAGCCAGTAGCTGTATTGGTAACAATCACCATATCATTGAAACTTTCCCCATTTTTATCCGTACCTGTAAAGTTCTGGATAAAAGAAATGTTCTCACCCTCGGCAAAGGTCTTCACCAAACAATCCTCGCCTGTAGTAACCTTGTGCATATACAACTTGTTGTCTATAGCATAGTAGATGACAGAGGCAGCCTGAGGAGAAGCCATAATCTTTGCATGATTCAAAGGACTATCCGCAGCAAATTCATAATATTTAGCCGGATATACATAAGGAGGGGAAGTAGTAACATCAGCTACATAATACTTACCATCCTCGCCACTCTTTGCAACAATATAGAATTCAGCAGAAAAACCGCCAATATGCGGAACGACAGCAGAAACCTGCATGTCTTTATCTTTGAATTCTGTAAAGTCACCGTCAAAGAGAGATGCATTTTTCACCGTTCCATTAATGCTGCAATATACAATCATCTGATTCTTCATATCATAAGCAAACTCACCCATAAAGCCTAATACTAACGAAGGATACAACTCATAATCGCCTGCTCCTTGATAGCCCCATTTGCCTATCTCGGAACCCATCTTATGAAGTTTGCCATTGTTTATCAAATAACAATGATCAATATCAAGACCTTGGTCACGCCAAGAAGAATCAATGAAAAGCTGACTGAAATTTATATGAGAAGGAGCCTCATAAAACTCTTGCTCCAAACTCTTCAACAAACTGAAGTCACTACCATTCAAGGTGATGAAATCCTGGGTTGACATGATATGATAAGCAGAGAGTTCTGTTTCCTTGGTAGTTGTACCATTCGCATTTTCCTCCTCATGATTATACGAAGCATTGAGGAACACCATACCGACAGGAGAGCCCTTCAGAGGTTCCATGCCCAGAGAAGAGGTCAGGAAATCATTGACGGTCTTCTGACCATCCAAAGAATAGTAATCGAAATCAGTTCCGCCAGACACTTCTTTCATGACATACCATCCGCTTGTTACGTCGGAAGCTGTTACCGTAAGAGGAGCCTCAACTGAACGGAAAACTCCATTCGACTGATTGGTCACCTGATAATACAATGTATATTTACCCTCTTTCAGATTGACAGGAACATCTAGAATACGCTCCTGTGACAATGTATCCTTCGTTACATTATAAGTACCACTAGAAAGAGTATACCAGAGGTAAGTGAAATTATCCCCTTCACCACCTTTCATCTGAGGCTCTATCTTCAATACATCATTTGCCTTGACCGTGGCTCCTTCCATGGAACCCAAAACTACGCCAGCGGCATCATCTTCCGAGATATAGTCGTAGTTACCCTTGTCTTCATAACAACTTGTAAACAGCCCCAAGGCCATTGACAAGCAGAGCAACATTTTTGTTATTCTTTTGTTTGTCATAATCTTCTAAACTTTAAGTTTCTATCCTCACTTTACGAATGTCAAGAGACTATTCCCAAACATAAGGATTCTCAAATTCTACAAGTGTACCATCTGCCTCTTGCAAAGGTTGGTCATGAGTGGAATTGTATTCAAACATCTTAGACTTCAACTTACCATTCAAATAGCTGAGATAGTCATTGTCCTCAGGCACCTCATCAAAATTGGTAATACCTGTAACGTCAATGATAAAGCGCATCTTGACCGTACCCCAACTTGCACCGAAAGCATAATACCAGGCCTTCCAGTTGGTAGGTTTCATCGCCTGAGAAGAGAAAGAAATGACCGTGCTGTCTTGTTCCACAACTCCCAAACCGAAATTATCATTAGGGCGTATGCCTATCTTCAAATTAACAGTCTGTGTATCCAAACTCTGGTCTTTCAACAAGATGATAGGCAATTTTACCTCGCTCTTGCCTGCAGGAATCACCATCGCCTGTTTCATCTCATCAGTATCAAAACCCAGGTAATGCACACCAGCCTGAGCTGCGCCAGCCTCTCCTGCATTTTCCTGATAAAGCGTAAAAGCCCTATCTACATCGGAAACCGGCCCCATCGCATGTACCGTGATATCGACAGAACTTCTATCCACGTCATCTTCTGCATAGAAGAACGAGAAATTGATGTCATCATTCGCAAAAAACAAGGCAGGTTGCCCCTCGTATGCCATCGGCTCGTTTTCCGAGCAGGAAGCCAAGGTCAATATTCCCAAGGCTGCCATCAGAATAAATATATATTTCTTCATGTTTTAATCTACATTTTTGATTGGAATATTACTCAAAAAGAATGGTAACATTACTCATACATGGTTTGACTCTTTGGCTTTGGCAATTGGTAAGCCCCTACAGGAACCGTATAGCTTGTAGGCCAAGAATAAGCTGAATAATTATGCTTTTTGTAGAAGAAGAACATTTGTCCCTCGCCCATGAACTCCTTGCGCCATTCCTTCTCCATACGAGATACCACAACAGGCTCACTGGTCAAAGTTTCATCAAGAGAAGCATCCAAACCACGAGATAGTCGCCATGTGGCAAAATAAGGTTTCATCTCTGTAAGCGACGCATCCTCAAACAAGATGAAATACATCTCGCTCAGGCGCATCACTGGCATCGTGTTGTAACCATACCAAGAACCATTGTGTTGGTATTTGAGAAAATGATAGTCTGACACTGAGGCATTGTCAGCCATCTGATTCTTCCAGTAGCGACTTCCCTTAAAACGGATATCATCAGGATAAAGAGTTGACTCGTAAGCCGTTTTTACATATTCTTCCTTTTGGGTGAAAAGAGGGTGTGAATTGGAATAGTACTCCTGATAGATGTCATCCTGGAAACTTGAGTTATAGACACCATAGAGCTGCTCCATCTTCATGGTCAGATTGGCATTGCTATGAGCTGAATAATAAGCCTCATCACAAAGAGAGAACACCTGCTTCCCTGCCTTGTCTTTGGCCTCTATCACCTTCTTGGCATATTCTACCGCCTTCTCCTTATCACCTATCCAATAATAATAACGAGCCTTTGCTCCTATCACTGCCCAATAATTGAAATGCAACTGACGATAGATTTCATTCTCGCTCAAATCAACATCGGTATCGTCTGCATCATCAGAACGGTCTGGGTCGTCTGCACTCGCCTTGGTTTCCACGATAGGATCAGATACAGCAAGAAGACTCTCTGCCTTGTCCAGGTCGGAGAGAATATCGGCTTTTACCGCATCATAAGATTCCGACTTCAGTTTTGCCACATCATTGGTCAATTCCTTGACGTATGGGATACACAACTGAGAACCATCAGCACCATCAGGCATTGGACCATAGAATCTCAGCAAGTCCAAATGCAGGAAGGCACGCAAACCATAAAGTTCTCCTTCCATCATCTGGCGCTGGGTACCAGAGAAGCTGACAGAAGAGCCCTGCAAGTTGGTCAGGATATTGTTGATCTGTGCGATAGCAGTATAATAGTTTGACCATAGGTCGTCCAATGTTGTCTCCACATTAGAATTAGTATAGTCATTCTTCGCCAAATAGAAGGCTGAAGCATCGGTACTCTCTGAAGGAGAGGCCCAGGTATGCGCCAGGAACTCTGGCACAAACATAGATGCCTGGACACCATAAAGAGGCTTCTGTCCCAAGAGGATATATACGCCAGACATCGCATTGCGATAACCAGCCTCGGAAGAGAACAAATCTCCCTCTCTCACTTCGGTCTTAGGACTTACATCCAGCCAGTCGCTGCAACTGGTCAATGAGGAAGCTGCTCCCAAGAGAAGCAACATTGAATATATTGTCTTTTTCATCACGTTCTGTTTTACATTAATAATCCTTTTAGAATCTCAAAGTCAAAGAGAAAGTATAAGTACGGGCGTATGGATAATCGGTACCACGCTCACGCTTGACACTTGACATATACAACAAATCCTCTGCATATCCTGCAATAGATACATACTCAAATGGCAGATGCACCTTCTTGAGCCAAGTAGCAGGAAGATCATAGCTTAAGGAAAGAGTATTCAGACGCAAGGTATTCTCATCCTCCACAAAACGGCTTGTTGCGTATGTCGTAGAGAAGTCGTTGATTGCCTTGTATCGTGCATTTGTATTCTCCGGACTCCAGCGGTCATAAAGAGCACGTCTGTCGCTATTGTTGTAAGGATAGTTATTCTCTATCTTACTTGCTAAAGTACTATTGTATATCTGACCGCCGAAGCGATAACTGAAAATGGCGCTCAACTGCCATCCCTGATAACGCAAGCGAGTATTAAATGTACCTTGGTACTTTGGTTCACTGATACCACAAGCCACCTTGTCCTTGCTATCCCAAACATAGGTAAGCGTACCATCCTTCTTTACATAGATTTCCTTACCATTACTTGGATCAATGCCCTGGCTGCGAACTGCGAAAATCGTATTGATACTCTCGCCTTCCTTATACATGAAACTTGGATTTACATCCTCTTCATTCTCCATCAAGGAATTCAAGTATTCCAGATAATTGCTTATTTTCTTAATTTTGTTGACATTATGTATCATGGTTCCACCAACAGACCAGATTACCTGTCTCTTGGTATCACGAATAAGATAGGCATTGGCACCCAATTCGAATCCGCGATTCTCTACTTGTCCCACATTTCCTTTGAAACTGCTGAAACCTGCAGAAGTTGGCAGGTTGACATCAGAAAGCAAATCATCGGTCAACTTGTTGTAATAGTCAAAATTCAAGGCAAACCGATTCTTGATGAGTTCCAAATCAAAACCCACGTTCCACTGCTTGGTTTTTTGCCATTTCAATTCAGAGTTGCCTATACCCATCAATTTGACACCATACAAGCCATTGAAGTTATAGCCATCAATAGTCTTATAGCTGGTGAGAGCCTGATATGGAGAGAAGGATTGCGAACCACTCGTACCATAACTCAAGCGAAGACGAGCCACATTGATGAAGTTATTTCCCTTGAGGAAATGCTCATTATGGATATTCCAACCAGCACCTATGCTAAAGAAAGGAGCAAAACGATTGTCCTTACCAAACTGAGATGAACCCTCCGTCTTGAATGTTCCATCTACGAAATAACGGTCTGCATATGTGTAATTGAAATTTCCTGTTACACCGACACGGCGTACCGTACTTTCATAGCCATATGGAGTAGTACCCTGAGCATAAGCGGTAGCTGCACCCAAGAATGCCATATTGCTATTGGTGATACCTTCTGCCTGGAAAGAGTAGTCTTCAGACTTGGTCTGTGCCAAAGTATATCCCAAACCCACATAAAGAGAATGTAAGTCGGCAAATGTCTTGGAATAGTTGGCTGTTATATTCAGCTCATACTGGCTATTCTCACCGGTACCATATGTATAAGTACCCTTCCGACCATAATCAGAAGTAGCATACTCGTCGAAGGCAGTATTCTCTGCTGGTACATAGACATCACTTCTGTTTTTTTCGCTGGTCACTCCTAAGGAACCACGCATGAAGAAAGCATCATTAAGGTGCCATTCTATAGCAAAGTTGTTGGTAATGGAGGTATATTTGCTCTCATTCTTCTGAGGCAACATTGCATTATAGAGAGGATTATAGACCGTGACGCGAGAGTTCAAGCCCAAGGAAGGGTAAGAGGTATCGTCCTCCAATTTCTTGGCATAATTACCATCAGTTCCAAATGGAGTATAATAAGGATTTACAGAAGTATAGTCGCTGAACGAGCCGTATGGAGAATTCTTGGATGTGTTACTGGAAATCTGAAGGTCGTTCTGGAACGTAAGGTTCTTATATTTATAAGACAAGAATACGCCACCCGTGAATGTATTGCGGGCAGATCCCTTCATTGCACCATTAATATCATTGTAAAGCAAATTGCCAGAATAGCGGAACACATCATCTCCACCCTCTACGCGCAAACTATGCTTATGACCGACACCGGTACGAATAGGATACTTAAGCCAATAAGTATCAATACCTCTGGCAGCATTCATCATTCGGGCATTGTAGAGATTGTCAAGACTCTGCTGTCTCTTGGCATCATCGGCAGCGGTATAGAGACCAGCCTGCTTCTCGTATTTCAGTTTCTCATCAGCATTCATCAAGTTATAGCCAGTAAGATCTGGAGCCTCAACAGTCAAGGTTCCTTTATAGGTAACACGCAGACGACCACTCTCTGGTTTCTTGGTTGTAATAACCACAACACCATTGGCACCACGTGTACCATAAAGCGCTGTAGCAGAAGCATCCTTCAAGAGGGTAATGCTCTCTACCTGATTTTCATCCAAATCGTTGAAACGCTCCAAACTTACTTCAAAGCCATCCATGATAAAGAGCGGAAGATTGCTGGATACCTTATTGCTGGAATTGTTTTGCATACTCTTCACGTCAGTTCCTAAAGCAGTGGAACCACGCATGGTAATATCAGGCATTTTGTTTGGGTCACTACCTATCAAATCGTTGGTCACGATATTGAAACTTGGATCCACATTAGAAAGTGAAGACAAAAGATTGGAGTTACCTGCCAATTTCAAATCCTTGGAAGTAACAGTCTTGGCAGAGCCCGTATAGGTCTCTCGACGCTTATTGAACATACCTGTCACAACGACTTCCTTCAAAGAAGAAGCATCGTCCTTCAACTTGATGACCAGATTGCGGAAATCCTCCTGACATTTAAACATATAATGCTCAGACTTCATACCGATATAAGAGAAATTTACATCTACGGCACGACCACGATTCAATTGCAAAACAAAAGTACCATCAGTATTTGTGACAGTAGCAATCTTGCTGTTCTTACCAGCCTGCACGGTAACACCAGGCAGAGGATCACCGTTGTCATCTATAACCTGCCCTTGCAACACGACAGTCTTTCCCTCCTTTACATCGGAAGACAACGAAATATTAGAAACCTGAGGAGTTTTCTTGGAAATAGACACAAACTTGCCATTGATGGTAAAATCCAAAGGAAGATTGCCTAAGACTTGCGATAAAGCCTTATGGATATTTTTAGAAGAAGGCATCGACTGAGCCTTGTAATTCTTCACATCATCATAGGAATACATGATTCTGTAACCTGTGAGTTTTTCTACTCTCCTAAACGCATCCACCAATGATGTTTGCTCCTTTATCTTCGCCATCTGCTCCCCTACCCAGTCATTGGCAAGCAGCGGTCTGTTACCAACCACTGCTGCCCGACTATAAACGAGAGAGAGAGGAGAGATAAATGACGAAAGCAACGCCAATGTGGTTACTCTTGACTTAAAATCTCTCATAACATTATTATTTAGTTTTCTATTTTTCAAATGATATTATTGTATAATCGAATGACTAATGATGTCCTTATTATCCAACTATTTCCACAACCTATTTGTTGGGAACATAGTTGAGATACATATCAAAACTTTCCTTCATCATATCTGCGGTGCGCAAGGTTCCACCTGCACAGCCTTTGTTCTCTCCCTTGCTATTGAAGAGTAAGAAGCCTGGGAACGACTCTGCAATCTCGTATTTTGTCACTACAGCATCGCCTTGCTTGCTCTTGACATCCACAAACATACAAAGGAAGTTCTTATTGAGATAATCAGCTATGCCAGCATCGTTGAAGGAATATTTCTCCACATATTCCGACTTGTAGTCACCATCCGTGAAGAAAACCATCAAGTTTTTCTTCTTAGCCTTTGCTGCCTTGATACCTTTCTCTACATCCATACCTGCCATGAACTTCACCTTGGTCTTAGGTGTCGCCTTAGGAGATGCCGTCAAGTTAGCTTGTCGCTCAGCCTTCGCCTTTGCTTCTGCTTCCTTCTGCATTTTTTCCATCATGATATATTGGTCTTCCTTACCCAACAATGCATTTGTCAAAGCTTTCGCAAAGCCTTCAACTGTATTGCTTCCGATGATACGGTTGTACTCAGTACCATCTGGATTCAAGATGAGATAAGTAGGGAATGCCTTGATATTGAATTTCTCCACCAATTCCTTGGCATCGGCATCATGGTCGACATCCACGGCATAGTTGACAAATGAATAGTTCATCATATTTCCAACACGCGTATCACGGAAGGTGGTCTTGTTCATCTGCATACAAGCATGACACCAAGTAGCCCAGAAATCTACCAGTACTCGCTTATTCTCGCGTTTAGCCTGCGCCAAGACATCAGCAAAGCGAACTTCAGAACCCTTTATGAAATTCACGCCCTTTCCTTCGTCAATGATGGTATCTTTCTCTGCCACACGCTGCTGTTTTTCTTTTTGAATATCCTCTTTGGAAATAGGAGCCTCTCCCTTCAAGATACGCTCACAACGCTTTTGGAAATCATCCTGCATCGCCATGCCTTCAAAACGGCTCATCTCCTTGCCATCGGCATCAAAGAAAATAAACGTAGGATAAGCTTTCACGTTGAAAGTCTTGTTGCGCTCGGGACCTTCGCCATGCTCCATATCGAGCTTCATACAGACGAAATGTTCATTCATGTAAGCACCGAGGGTGTCGTTAGGGAAGACGTTGGTAGCCATGAAACGACAAGGTCCACACCAAAGGGTGTAGCAATCTACCATCAACTTCTTGTTCTCCTTCTTAGCCTTTGCCAAAGCTTGGGCAAAGGTGCCCTTGAAGAACTGGGTGCCCTTTTCTGCCCCAGCCACCTTGGTCTGTTGGATAAGCGGCATTGCCTTCACAGATGCCGAAGAAATAGGCAGCATCAATGCGGCTGCCAATGCATAACTCAAAATTTTCTTGTTCATAGCTCTTTGCTCGTTTTTTAATTACTTTTACTATAAAATCGGGCAAAGAGTTACTTCGGGTACCCTCAAAAGGACAATTTTTTAATTATTCCTATATTATTCTACCAAAATGGTATTATTATGCAGTTTTATCTTATTATTTGATATTTGATTCAGCATCTTGACCGCTTCCTCCAATCCTTGCTTTCGGTCGTACATATAACGAAGATGCGTGTTGAGAGCGGCATCGTTGTGGCATACCACGTTCACGTTGTACCAACTGCCCATCTGCATTAGGATGTCGCGCAAGGTCACGTCATCGAAAAGTTGGATGCCGTCTTTCCAGCATCCCACATCGTTGGTATCGACATGGCTCACCATAATTTCTCCTTGTGCATTGAGGGCCGCATCCTCGCCAGGCACGATGACCTTGTCCATATTGCCAACAGCAGAAGATACGCTTACGCTTCCCTGTACCAAGGTGACATGGGGATGAGCGGCATCAGACGCATCTACGTTGAACTCCGTGCCCAACACACGAGTTTGCATATCGCCAGCCTTGACGATAAACGGATGCTGAGCATCGTGAGCTACCTTGAAGTAAGCCTCGCCTTGCAACGTCACCTTGCGCTCCTTTCCTACGAAAGCCGTAGGATAGGTGAAGCGGCTGTTGGCATTGAGCCACACCTGCGTGCCATCGGCAAGCGTGAGTTTCATATCCTTTCCCTCTGGCACCACTACAGTATGGCTTTCCACCACTTGAGCTTGGGCTAACGTCAACTCATTACCCTTAACCACTCGTTCATTCTCCTGTTCATCAAGGATGACGATATCAGTAGGCTCAGCCTTCGCTTGATAGAGAGAAAACTTGTCTTCCTGAACGTTTCTACCTAAAACGAGCACCACGAGAAGGGCAATGGCAGCAGCTATACCGACACCCATCCATCGTGTGCGCAAGGAGAAGCGACGAGTTGGGTGCTCTTGCTCTGGTATAGGCAATATCTGGACAGAGGCGCCTGCAGAGGCAGACGGCATTGAGCTTGCAGCCATCCGTGCAGCCAACTTCTCCCATTCCGAGTTTGCATCGGGAGCAGACTTGCTGTCTCTCAACAGGGCTTCCGTCACCATCTGACATAGAAGCTCTTGCTCTTCCTTTTCTATTTCTTTGTTCTTGATATCTGACATTACTGATTGTTTCACCTTAATATTATACGTCCTATTTGAAAACCTATTGATTCCATTGGAATCTCATGAGGTTTCTTATCCTATATGATAATCGTTTGTTCCCTCTTTTGTGGGTACCCCGCCACACCTTCTTTAACGATTTTTCGTGTCCTTTACTCTTTGCTCACTTTTTCACGGAACATCTTCAAGGCTTGCACGATGTGCTTCTTCACTGCACTCACGCTGATATTCAGCTCTTCAGCCACCTCACTGTATTTCTTGCCTTGCAGATAGTGAGCCTCCAAGACTTGCCGGGTACGTGGCGTGAGATGATCCATCAGTCGGCGTATCATCTCCACCTTGTCATCATGTTCGAGCCAGTCTGCCTTCTCCACCTTTTCGGCGGTATAGGCCACGTACTCGGAATATCGCTGATGTACGGCTTGCTTGCGATAGAAATCAGAACAGCGGTTGCGGACGATGACAAAGAGGTAGTTGCAAGCCTCCGACTCCTGCAAATCGGCTTGATGAGAGAAGAGATACTCGAAACTATCTGCCACAATATCCCTTGCAGCCTCGTCATCGTGGACAAGGCTGAGTGCCAAATAAAATATCTTCGAATAGTTTTCCTTAAAAAAACGCTCAAATTCCGTTGCTTGCATCTGTTCTGTAATGTCTCAAATTAATCTCTCGTCTCTTTTCGACTGCAAACTTATGAAAAAAAATCGGAACAAATGTCCTTTTTGTTGCATATTTGACAAAAAATGGGAAAATGAGGGCTTGAAAGCCTTACCTGCAGCGTTTTTGGGGGAATATTTGCCCCCTAGTACGAGTTATAGAATCGAGTAGGAGGTAAACACTAATCATAGGTGTTTATCTCCTATTTTCGTGTTTACCGACCTCTCACACCACCGTACATGCGGTTCCGCATACGGCGGTTCCTATTTTG